>C688J18823_10003334_pt1 | contig 10150 bp, 8 predicted proteins | sample HopSoiMetagenom1_FD_18823 | JGI IMG/M metagenome (IMG submission 18823) | reverse complement strand
GTTCCTCGGCATCACCAGCCTGATCGTGCCGCAGCTGGTGACGGTGATCGCGCCGGTCGCGCTCGTGGTCGCGGTCGCTCACAACCTTCACAAGCTTGCCACCGATTCCGAAATCATCGTGATGAACGGCGCCGGCATGCGCCCGTGGCGTCTGCTGACGCCCTTCATCGTGGTCACGGTTCTCGGAGCCGTCATGGTCTCGACGATCAGCTCCTACGTCGCGCCCGAAAGTCTGCGGCTGTTGCGCCGCTGGGTTGCCGAGGTGCGCGCCGATCTCGTTAGCAATATCGTGCAGCCCGGCCGCTTCACCGCTATCGAACAGGGCCTGGCCTTCTACATCCGCGAACGCCGCCCCAATGGTTTGCTGGCGGGCCTGCTGATGGACGACCGCCGTGACCCGCTGGTCCGCGTCACCATCGTGGCCGAGCTCGGCGAGATGGTGAAGAACGAGAACGGCAGCTATCTGCTTCTGCAAAACGGTAGCATCCAGCGGCACGAGACAAAGCAACGCGACCCGAGCATCGTGGTGTTTGACCGCTACGCGTTCGACCTCTCACAGTTCGGCGGTACGCCCACGGTCGTCAAATACTCCGTGCGCGAGCGCTATCTCTGGCAATTGTTCTCGCCCGATCCGAGCGACCCGCTCTACAAGGAACAGCCCGGACAGTTCCGCGCCGAACTGCACGACCGGCTGCTCGCGCCGCTGTATCCCTTCGCCTTTGTCCTGATCGCGTTTGCTTTTCTTGGCGCGCCGCGCACCACGCGCCAGAGCGCCGCCTGGTCGCTCAGCGCCGTCATTCTTTCCGTGGCGTGGCTCCGCTTGATCGGATTTGCGTGTACGGTTTTGACCGTCAAGTACCCGATCGCCATTCTGGTTCAGTACACGGCGGTCTTCGCATCGATGGCGGCAAGCCTCTACGCCATATCGAGCGGGCTGATCATCGAACCGCCTGCGATCCTGACCAGGACGGCCAGCATCATCGGCAAATGGTTCGAACGCCGCACCGGCGCTGTCGCGGAGCCGGCGCAATGATCGGCACGCTGCAAAAATACTTCGGCATGCGTTTCCTGACCACGCTCGTTGCGGTGCTGCTCGGCGTGTTCGCGCTGATCATTCTACTCGACTACGTCGAGCAGATGCGGCGGATGGCTGACGTACCGAACGTATCCGCGCTGCTGGTCGCCAAGATGTCGCTGTTTCGCGTGCCGTTGATCGGCGAACGCATTCTGCCGTTCTGCGTTCTGATCGGCGCGATGTCCTGTTTCCTCGGCCTGTCGCGACGTCTCGAGCTGGTGGTTTCTCGCGCCGCGGGAATGTCGGCCTGGCAATTCATCGCACCTGCCGTCGTGGTCGCGCTTGGCGTCGGCATCATCGCCACCACCGTTTACAATCCGATCGCGGCGATCCTGCAGGAGAAGGCCAAGCGCCTGGAGGCTGAAGTGTCCGGCAACAATGCCGAAGGCCTGCAAGCGACCGTGAACGGCTTTTGGGTGAGCCAGCGTAGCGATAGTGGCCAGTCGATCATCAACGCTGCGGGCAGCCGTGAGCAGGGCGTGCTGCTGACCAAGGTCAGCGCCTTCGTCTTCGACCAGAGCAATCATTTCCTCGAACGGGTCGAGTCCAGCACCGCGTCGCTTCAACCGGGCCATTGGCGGCTCGAGGACGCGCGCGTCTATGCGCCGGGGGCGCCGCCGGGTGAACGGGCGCTCTACATGCTGGCCACCAATCTCACGCCCGAGCAGGTGCGAGAAACCTTGTCGACTCCCGAGACGGTCCCGTTCTGGCAGCTTCCCTATTTCATCGACATGGCCGAGCGCGCCGGGCTCACCGCGGCGGGCTATCGGCTGCAATACCAGAAGCTGTTGGCGCGTCCGTTCATGCTGGCGGCCATGGTGCTGCTGGCCGCGGCTTTCAGCCTTCGCTTCTTCCGCATGGGCGGCGTGCAGAAGATGGTCCTGGGCGGCGTCGCCTCAGGCTTCATGCTCTACATCATGTCGAAGCTGACCGATGATCTGAGCAAGGCCGAACTGCTGCCGCCGATGGTCGCGGCGTGGATGCCCGCTGCAATCGGCGCCATGACCGGCTTTGTCGCCTTGTTGTACCAGGAGGACGGCTGATGGCGGGTGCTGCCGGCACTCGTGCGTCGACGTGGCGTAAACGAGTCAAACTAAGCGCCCTGGTTCTGTTGAGCGCGGCAACCNTCGTGGCCGGCTGCTGGCTGGATATTGCGCCGGCGCAGGCCCAGATCATGAGCTTTCCGCGGCGGCCGGCGGTCGCCAAGACGAGCCGCCCGTCGCCGACCACGCCGCAAGGCGACAAGACGCCGATGCTGCTGCAGGCGACCGAGATCCACTACGACACCAACAACAAGCGCGTCTCCGCCGTCGGCAATGTGCAGATCTATTATTCCGGCTCCACCGTCGAAGCCGACAGGGTGGTCTACGACGAGACCACCAAGCGGATGCAGGCCGAAGGCAACGTCCGGCTGACCGAGGCCGACGGCCGGGTCACCTATTCCGACTCGATGGATCTCAGCGACGACTTCCGTGACGGATTCGTCGACGCGCTGCGTCTCGACACGCCGGACAAGACGCGAATGGCGGCGGCCCGCGCCGACCGGTCGAGCGGCACCTTCAGCGTGTTCTACAGCGGCGTGTACACCGCCTGCGAGGCCTGCAAGGACGACCCCAAGAAGCCGCCGCTCTGGCAGGTCAAGGGCACGCGGATGATCCACGATTCCGACGAGAAGATGATTTACTTCGAGGATGCGCGCCTCGAATTCTTCGGTCAGCCGGTTGCTTACATGCCGTACTTCTCGGCGCCCGATCCGACCGTCAAGCGCAAGAGCGGCTTCCTGATGCCGTGGCTGTCCAGCAGTTCGACCAACGGCTTCGGCATCGAGATTCCATACTATTGGGCGCTGGCGCCCGATTACGATTTCACGTTCTCGCCGCGCCTGATGACGCAACAGGGCGCGTTGCTGCGCGGCGAATTCCGCCAGCGGCTGATGGATGGCGCCTATTCAATCCGCGCCAGCGGCATCTGGCAGCTCGACCCCGGAGCCTATGTGCGCGCCGGAGGTATCGACACGCCCGGCAATCGAAACTTCCGCGGCAGCATCGAAACCACCGGGCAGTTTGCGCTCAGCAACAAATGGACATGGGGTTGGGACGGCATCGTGCCGACCGACCAGACGTTCTTCCAGAACTACGGCCTGAAAACCTACCAGCGCGGCTCGAACATCCTGATCAACGGTCTGTCCGAGGGCGTGTCGCAGCTCTTCGTGTCTGGTCGCGGCGATCGCAGTTATTTCGACATGCGCGGCATCTACTACTACGGATTTTCCGAAGCGGATTCGCAGACCCAGATTCCGGTCATCCATCCGGTGATGGATTACAGCTACGTCTACGGCCAGCCGATCCTGGGCGGCGAACTCAGTTATCAGACCAACTTCACGAGCCTGAGCCGCATCAACGCCGATTTCAACCCGATCACGCAAAGTGGATTCGCCAACAACACCTGCAAGCTGGGCAACGCCGATCCGGCGCAGCTCGGCGCCAACTGCATCCTGCGCGGCGTACCGGGACAATCCAACCGCGTCTCCGGCGAAGCGACCTGGAAGCGCAGCTTCACCGATCCATACGGACAGGTGTGGATGCCGTTTGTGAAAATGCGGGCTGATGCGGCGGCGGTCTCGATCATCAACCAGCCGGGCGTTTCCAGTTACATGACGCCGGGCGACAACACTGTGCTTCGCGCCATGCCGACGGTCGGCCTGGAATACCGCTATCCGTTCATCAGCATCCACGCCTGGGGCACCCAGACGATCGAGCCGATCGCGCAGGTCATCGTGCGGCCGAATGAGACCAGCATCGGCAAGTTGCCGAACGAAGATTCGCAGAGCCTGATCTTCGACGACAGCAATCTGTTCAAGCTCGACAAGTTNGCCGGCTGGGATCGCGTCGAAGGCGGCGGCCGCGCCAACGTGGGATTTCAATACACCACGCAGTTCAATCGAGGCGGATCCATCGGGGCAGCCTTCGGCCAGTCGTATCAACTGTTCGGCACCAATTCATTCGCGGTCGGCGACAACACCAACACCGGTCTCGGCAGCGGCCTCGACACCAATCGATCCGATTACGTGGCGCGGCTGTCCTATCAGCCGGACCGCATCTACTCGCTGACCACGCGCTTCCGCTTCGACAAGGACGATATGGAAGTCCGCATGTTCGAGACCGAGGGCCGGGCCAGCTTCGACCGCTGGTCGATTTCCATGCTGTATGGAAAATACGACGCCCAGCCGCAACTCGGCTTCCTGTCGCGCCGCGAGGGCATTCTCGGCAGCGCCTCGGTCAAGCTCACCCAGAACTGGCTTGCCACCGCCCAGGTCCGTTATGACATCGACAACCACTCACTGGCCGGCACCGTGTTCGGCGTCGGTTACATCGACGACTGCATGATTATTGCCCTGCAATACATCACGAACTACACCTACAGTGGCAACGTCGGGACGGATCAGCGCGTCATGCTGCAGATGACCCTGCGGACGCTCGGCGGTACCGCATTCAGTCAAGGCGTCGGAACCCTGCCGGGCTTAGGCGGGCTATAAGACCTGAGGCGGATCAGACTTGGACGGGTTACAAGCGTTGGGCGGGTTACAAAAGTTGGGCGCGGGGCTAGGTATAAGAAGACTTGCAGATCCCGCGCGGCGAAGTTGCGACCCGCCGCCGCGACGGCACCCGGAAGCGACTTTCGAGACGATGAAACAGAACTCTGCAACGATGGAAAAGACATCTGTCCTGCTGCTTGCATCACGCCGCGTGCTGTTCGGTGCGCTCACGGTGGTGGTCGCGGCGATTGCGATGACCGGCCGCGCCGATGCCCAGGCGGTCGCGATCGTCAACGGCGATCCGATTACCGCGTTCGATGTCGAACAACGGGCCAAACTCATTCAACTCAGCACCCATCAAACCAAGCCGCGCAATGAGGTCGTGGAGGAGCTGATCAACGAGAAAATAAAAATCCAGTTGCTGAAACGCTTCGCCATCGACGGCATCGATAAGGACGTCGACAATGCCTACACCAACATGGCGCGGCGCATGCGGGCGACGCCGAAACAATTCTCTGACAATCTCGAAAAGTCGGGCGTGAAGGCCGAAACACTCAAGTCCCGCATCAAGGCCGATCTGATCTGGGGACAGATTATCCGCGGTAAATACCAGAGCAGCTTCCAGTTCAGCGACCAGGAAGTGAATGCGCGGCTCAAGAGCAAGAACCGCCAGGACGAGGACGCCGCCGGATATGACTACACGCTCCGGCCCATCCTGTTTGTGGTACCCCGCGGGTCGCCGCCGGCGGCTTTCGAGGCACGCGCCAAGGAAGCCGAGGCGCTCCGTGCCCGGTTTCAGAGCTGCGACGAGGGTGTCGCGCTGGCCCGCGGCATGCGCTACGTGGCGGTGCGCACGCAGGTGGTCAAAAGCTCGGCCGAACTGCCGGCGCAGCTTCGCGATGTGCTGGCGAAAACCGAGATCGGCCGGCTGACCGCGCCGGAGACCACGCAGCAAGGCGTCGAAGTCTATGCGCTATGCGGCAAGCGGCAGTCCGAGACCGGACCCGCGAAAAAAGAGATTCGCGACGAGATGTTCAACCAGGCGTTCGAAATCGCCTCCAAGAAATATCTCAAGGAACTGCGCGATCAAGCCATGATCGAATACCGGTAGGATAACGGCAATGTCGCGGCCCCTGGCGCTGGCGCTGACCCTCGGAGAGCCCGCCGGTATCGGTCCGGACATTACGCTTGCCGCCTGGCTGCGCCGGCGGGAACTCGACCTGCCCACCTTCTATGTTCTCGCCGATCCGCAATGCCTCGTGCGGCGCGCCAAGCGGCTCGGTCTTGATGTGCCTGTCGAACTTGTCACTCCGGCGGATGCGGCCGCTGCATTCGCGGACGCCTTGCCCGTGGTCGCGCTCGGTCTCCCGGCGACGGCAGAGCCCGGCAAACCCGACGCCACCAGCGCCGCGGCCGCGATCGCCTCGATCGATCGCGCCGTGGCCGATGTGATCAGCGGCGTCGCGGCCGCGGTCGTCACCAACCCGGTCGCCAAGAGCGTACTTTACAACGGCGGCTTCACCGACCCGGGCCACACCGAATATCTCGCCAGATTGTCGTTTCAGCAGACCGGCAACCCGGCGTGGCCGGTAATGATGCTGTGGTCGCCCGAAGTGGCGGTGGTGCCGGTCACGATCCATGTGCCGTTCAAAGAGGTTCCGCAGCGGCTGACCCGCGACCTTATCTTCGAGACCGGCCGCGTGGTGGCGCGCGACCTNATCGACCGTTTCGGCATCGTGCAGCCGCGGCTTGCCATCGCCGGCCTCAACCCGCACGCCGGCGAAGATGGCACCATGGGTAAGGAGGACGCAACCGTCGTCCGCCCCGCCATCGAGCGGCTTGTCGCCGACGGCATCGACGCGCGTGGACCGCTGCCGGCCGATACCATGTTTCATGAGGCGGCGCGCCAGACCTATGACGTTGCGCTCTGCATGTACCATGATCAGGCGCTGATCCCGATCAAAACCCTGGCGTTCGACCACGCGGTCAATGTGACGCTCGGTCTGCCGTTTGTTCGCACGTCACCCGATCACGGTACCGCGTTCGATATCGCCGGCACCGGCAAAGCGAACGCTTCGAGTCTCGTCGCCGCCTTGAAGCTTGCAGCGCGGCTTGCCGCAGCCGACGAGACTAAGGTCCGGACGCCCGCCGCAGCTCTCATATGAGCGAAGCCGAAGGCCTGCCGCCGCTGCGTGACGTGATCCGGCGGCACGGCCTTACCGCCAAGAAATCGCTTGGGCAGAACTTCCTGCTCGACCTTAATCTCACCGGCCGCATCGCCCGCGCCGCGGGCCCGCTCGCCGTCGCCACCGTGATCGAGATCGGCCCGGGCCCCGGCGGGCTGACCCGGGCACTGCTCACCGAGGGCGCGCGACGGGTCATTGCGGTCGAGCGCGACCAGCGCGCGACCGCCGCACTCCAGGAGATTGCGGCGCATTACCCCGGGCGGCTCACAGTGGTCGCCGGCGACGCGCTCGAATTCGACCCAACGCCGTATCTCGACGGCAGCCCGGCACGCATTGCCGCCAATCTGCCCTACAACATCGCCACTACCCTTTTGGTCTCCTGGCTGACAACCGAGCCCTGGCCGCCCTGGTACGACCGAATGGTGCTGATGTTTCAGCGCGAGGTGGCCGAGCGCATCGTCGCGTCGCCGGGCAGCAAGACCTATGGCCGGCTCTCGGTGCTGGCCGGGTGGCGGACACAGGCCAAGATTCTGTTCGACATCCATCCGTCGAACTTCGTGCCGCCGCCCAAGGTCACATCGTCGGTGGTGGAGTTCATCCCCCGCGCCCAGCCGCTCGCCTGCGACCGCCGTTTGCTCGAACGCGTCAGCGAGGCGGCCTTTGGCCAGCGCCGGAAAATGCTGCGTCAGAGCCTTCGGACATTGACGCCCGAGCCGTTGCCGCTGCTGGCCGCCGCCGGCATCGAGCCTACCGCGCGGGCGGAAGAAATTCCGATCGAAGGTTTCGTTGCCCTGGCGCGCGCGTTCGAAGCGAGCGCATGATCCCACGACGCCGGACCCCGGTTTCGGACAAGACGATGCGCTGTAGAATGTCGCTATGACAAAACTTCGCCGCTTCTCGCTCACCGCCTACCAAGCTCCCCTCTGCGAGACCGTCGTCGACTGCCCCGAGCCGAACGGCAGCGAGGTGCTGGTTCGCGTCGAGCGCTGCGGCGTCTGTCATTCCGACCTGCACATGCAGGACGGCTACTTTGCGCTCGGCGAAGGCAAATCGCTCGATGTGCGCGAAGGCCGCACGCTTCCCTTTACGCTCGGACATGAGATCGCGGGCGTCGTCGAGCGCGCCGGGCCCGAGGCCAGCGGCGTCAAGATTGGCGCCAAGATCGCGGTCTATCCTTGGATCGGCTGCGGCCAATGTGAGGCCTGTAAGGCCGGCGAGGAAAATCTCTGCTCCGGCAACCGCCATCTCGGCATCTCGGTCGACGGCGGCTTCGCATCTCATGTGCTGGTGCCGCACCCGCGCTATCTGATCGACTATGCGCCGCTGTCGCCGTCGTTTGCCGGCGCGCTGATGTGCTCGGGCCTCACCGCCTATTCGGCGCTCAAGCGCTTGCAGTCGCACGCCGCGCGCGGAGCCGCGCTGCTGGTCGGCCTCGGCGGCGTTGGCATGATGGGGCTGTTCATTGCAAAAACACTGTTTCCGCAGCCGCCGATCGTCGCCGACATCGATCCCGGCAAGCGCGAAGCGGCGCTGAAGGCCGGGGCCGCCGCGGCGTTCGATCCGGCCGACCGCGAGGCGCGGCGCGCGCTGATCAAATCGACCGGCGGCGGCGTGTTTGCGGCCTGCGACTTTGTTGGCTCGGAGAAATCGCTGGCCTTCGCCACCGGTGCGCTCGCGAAGGGCGGCAAGGTGATGGTCACCGGCCTGCTCGGCGGCAACTTCCCGCTCCCGGCAACCATGTTCGTGCTCAAAGCCATGACGGTCGAAGGCACGCTGACCGGCACCTTGCCGGAGGCGAACGAATTGATGGCGCTCGCCCGCGCCGGAAAGCTCAGTTCGTTGCCGATCGAGGAACGCCCGTTGGCCGCGGCGCAGGCTGCGCTCGACGACCTTCGCGCCGGCCGGGTGGTCGGGCGGATTGTTCTTGCAACATAGCTTGTGACAAAGCTGCCACGCCTAGGCTTATTCGTAAGGAGCGGTATTCCACTACATATCCGGCTCTTGCAATTTTTATGTTGCATCGCACAATCAGCGGGTCCGGGAATCAGAGGAGTGGCTCATGGCCCTGCCAAAGTTTGGCGGTGCCGCGGGTTCCATCCTTACCGGCCTTACAGCGGTGGCAATGCTCTCATTGCAACTCGCGTACGCCCACGGCCCGGCAGAATGGATCCAGCGCGGCGGTTTCAAGAATGCTGCTGGTGAATTGTGTTGCGGGGAGCGCGACTGTTTCGAGCTCACCGACGCGGACGTAAAGATCACGTCGGCCGGCTACTACGTTGTCAGCATCAAGGAGACCGTCCCATTCAGCGAGGCGACACCTTCGCCGGATGGACGCTATTGGCGCTGTCAATGGGGCGGTTCGCGGAAGTGTTTCTTCGCACCGCCAAGCGCGACTTGAGCTGAGGCATAAGAACCGTTTCAGAGTTTCGACTGCAGGCCGCGCACGAAGGCGGACAGGCCGGTTTGTCGTTCGCGCCGTAATCTCTCGGCGGCGAGGATGGCGCGCACGTCGTTGAACGCGCGGTCGAGATCCCGGTTCATTACGATGTAATCGTATTCGGTCCAGTGGCTCATCTCATCGCCGGCCTTCGCCATGCGAGCACGGATGACCTTCTTGTCATCCTGGGCGCGCGTGTGCAGCCGGCGTGCCAGCTCGCCGCTCGATGGCGGCAAGATGAAAACGCTGACGAGATCGGCAGGCGCATGTCTGCGCAGTTGCTTGGTGCCCTGCCAATCGACGTCAAAGAGTACGTCGCGGCCCTGCTTGAGCGCCTTCTCGACAGGCTTGCGTGGCGTGCCATAGAAGTTGCCGAACACCTCGGCATATTCCAGGAGCTCGCCATTCTTGCGGAGCTGGTCGAAGCGGTTGCGGTCGATGAAATGATAGTGCCGTCCGTGGACTTCACCGGGTCGTCTCGCCCGGGTGGTCACCGAAATCGACAGCGCGATCCGTTCTTCGGTGAGCAGCATGCGCGACAGCGTCGTCTTGCCGGCGCCCGACGGCGACGACAACACCAGCATCAGGCCGCGCCGCGCGATCGTCGTGCTTTTGCTCCCGCGCGCCATCTTATTCCAGGTTCTGCACCTGCTCGCGGAATTGCTCCACCACGGCCTTGAGCTCCAGCCCGATGTTGGTCAATTCGAGATCGTTGGCCTTGGAGCACAACGTATTCGATTCTCGGTTGAGCTCCTGGGACAGAAAGTCGAGCTTGCGCCCGATCGGACCACCGTCGGCGATCAACTTCTTGGCCTGCGCGACATGCGCCNCAAGCCGNTCNAGCTCCTCTCGGATATCGATTTTGGTGGCGAGCATGATCGCCTCCTGGTGCAGCCGATCGGCATCGAAGCGCTGTG
>C688J18823_10003333_pt1 | contig 10151 bp, 9 predicted proteins | sample HopSoiMetagenom1_FD_18823 | JGI IMG/M metagenome (IMG submission 18823) | reverse complement strand
CAGCTTCTCCGACCTCGCCGTGTTCAGTTTCGACCCCGTGAAGACGATCACCGCCATCGACGGTGGCGCGCTTGTCGTGCGCACCGAGGAGGAGCTCGAACGTGTGCACGAGATGCGCTTGATCGGGATGGGGCAATCGGCGGAGCAGATGTACGGGAATCGCCGTGCCTGGACCTACGACGTGAAGCAGCTCGGATTCCGCTACCACCTCGCCAACCTGCACGCCGCCATCGGCCTGGCCCAGCTCGCGAAGCTGCCGCGCATCGCTCTAGCGAGGCGCGAGGCCTGCGCGCTGTACAACGCCCGGTTCGCGGGTCTCGCGGACGTGCGGACACCCGAGACCGAGTTCGGGGACGTGGTGCCGTTCCTCTACTACATCAGGGTGCCAGCGGACGCACGCGACGAGCTCCGGCAGCAGCTCGCCGGAGTGGGAGTCGACACCGGGATCCACTGGCAACCGGGGCACGTGTTCACCCTCCTGCGCGATTGCAAGCGCGGCGACCTGGCGGTTACCGACCGCGTCGGTCGCGAGATCGTGACGCTCCCGCTCCACTCGGACCATGCAGCAGGCACCCTCGAGCGGGTGATCGAGGGGGTCTCCTCCTTCTTTGGGGAGCCTGGCTAGGAGTGGGTTCTCCGGCACCACCGCGCATCACGATCGACCCGTCGAATGAAACCGTCGTCGCCCACGAAGGTGACGACGCCGGCTCGTACGCGTTCGACTCGGCGGAGGCGTTCCGGCTGGTCTCGGACGCCTGGCTGCGGATCGGCTGGGACCAGAAGTACGTGTACAGCTTCACCTGGCTCGGGCGGCCGGTGATCCAGCTGCCTGAGGACTTGCTGCGCGTGCAGGAGGTGATTGTCGCGGTCGGCCCCGATGTGATCGTCGAGACAGGCGTGGCGCACGGGGGATCGCTCGTGTTCTATGCCACGCTCTGCAAGGCTCTCGGCCGCGGTCGGGTGGTCGGGGTCGACATCGAGATCCGGCCGCACAACCGCGCGGCGATCGAGGCGCATCCGCTGTTCCCGCTGATCGAGCTGATCGAGGGTGACTCCACCAGCGCGGAGACGGTGGCGCGCATCGAGAAGGCCGTCGCCGGTGACCGCGCGATGGTCCTCTTCGACTCGAACCACAACAAGGAGCACGTGCTCGGCGAGCTGCGCGCGTATGCCGACCTGGTGGCTGCGGGCTCGTATCTCGTGGTGATGGACACGATCATGGGGCGGGTGGTGGGCGCGCCGCGGACGGGGCCGGACTGGAGCTGGAACAACCCGGGCTCGGCGATCGCCGACTTCCTGGCGGAGGACGACCGCTTCGTCCAGGAGGAGCCGAGGTTCGCCTTTAACGAGGGGCTTGTGACCGAGCGGGTGACGTACTGGCCCGGCGGTTTCCTGAGACGGGTGCACTGAGCGATGGCCCACCTCGCATCCTCCGCTGACCGCACCTACAACCGAGACTTCGCCGCGTACTACGACGTGATCACGGCGCACAAGGACTACACGGCCGAGGTCGATGCGCTCGCGCGCTTGATCGACGAGCACACCCCCGCCGCTGCGACGAAGCTCCTAGACGTCGGGTGCGGCACCGGCACCCACGCCGCGCTGCTCGCGGAGCGCAATTACGAGATCACCGCGATCGATTCGGCGGTAGAGATGGCTCGGCGCGCTCAAGCGAAGGCGCCGGGGATCACCGTCATGGCCTGCGAGGTCGAGGCGCTCGACGCAGACGGCTTCCACTTCGCCTACTCGCTCTTCAACGTGATCAACTGCCTCGATTCGCTCGAGGCGATGTACGGCTTCCTTCGCGAGATCGGGTCGCGCGTCGCAATCGGGGGCGGCGTGCTCGTCGAGGCCTGGAACCCGATCGCGGTCATCGCGGTTCCGCCGGAGACCGTCGTGCGCAACTACGAGACCGACAGGGAGCGGATCACGAGGAAGGTCGTTCCGCGACCGGACTTCCTGCGCCAGCGACTCGACCTCGACTACCGGGTCGTCGTGGAGGAAGAGGGCGAGCCCACGAGGGAGTTCGTCGTGACGCACGAGCTCGTGCTGTTCACGCCAATCGAGATCGAGCTCGGCCTGAGGCAGGCGGGGTTCCGCGACGTCGCGGTCCGTACCGCTCTCCCCGATCTCACCGAGGCTACGGCAGACGACAGGATGCTCGCGTTCACGGCCGTGAAGGGTGATGGACCGGCCTAGCGTCACCCTGCTCGGCGCAAAGCCGGCATCGGTCGTGGCGCTGTCGATCCTGCTCGAGCGCGGCTGGCGCGTCGCATACGTGGTCATCCCGCACGGCTTCGATCTGTCCTGGTANGGCGGTGAGACGCTGGCGGAGCGCGCGGCNGACGCCGGCATCCCCGTGGTGACACAGCCCGAGCTGCCGCGGGAGCCGGTCGACTTCGTCATCAGCTATCAGTTCCGGCACCTCGTCAAACCGGACGTCCTCGCCCTCGCGCGCCGCGCGGCTCTCAACTTCCACGCGGCGCCGCTGCCCGAGTTCGGCGGGTTCGCCTTCTACAACGCCGCGATCCTCGAGGACGTGGAGTCTTACGGCTGCAGCTGCCACCACATGGACGAGGGCTTCGACACCGGTCCGCTTCTCGAGGTGAGGCGCTTCCCGATCGACGCGAGGCGCGAGACCGCCTACTCGCTGGAGGCTCGAGCGCAGGACGAGATGCTGCGCCTCTTCACTGACGTCTGCCGCTTGGCCGAGAGCGGACGCGAGCTGCCAAGCGAGGAGCAGGATCCGCGCCGGAAGCGGTACTTCAACCGAGAGCAGATGGAGGCGCTGAAGGAGATCCCGGCAGGCGCCGACGCGGAGACCATCGACCGGTACGCCCGGGCGTTCTGGTACCCGCCGTACGAGTGCGCGCACCTGCGGGTGAACGGGGCGAAGATCGAGGTGGTCCCGCGGATCGCGCGCGAGGCGCTTGGCGCCACCCTCCACGCCGACGACCTCGATCGGCTGGAGCGGGCGGTAGCGGACTACCGCGCGTAGTCCCCGAAGCCTCGATCCCGCGTGGAGATGATCCGCCCGTCCAGCGGGGTTGGCCATTCGATCCCGAACGCCGGGTCGTCCCAGCGCACGCCGCGTGCCGCCGCCGGGTCGTAGCGACGGTCGATCATGTAGAGGAGCTCGCTCCGGTCGACGAGCGTCTGGAATCCATGCGCCACGCCGCGCGGCACGTACACCGCGTTCCGCCCCTCGCTCGAGAGCTCGACCGCACACCAGCGGGTGTGGGTGGGTGAATCGGGCCGCAGGTCGACTATCACGTCGTGCACTGCGCCCGCCGTGCACCGCACGAGCTTGCACTCGGCCGCGTCCCCCGTCTGGTAGTGCATGCCGCGAAGCGTCCCGGCGCGAGCGTTGAAGGACGTACTGCACTGCGCGACGTCGGCGCTGAGCCCGTGCTCAGCGAACGCCTCGGCGTCGAACGTCCGCGCGAAGTCGCCGCGCTCGTCGCTCACCGGCTCGACTTCGATCACCCATGCTCCGGGGATCGTCGTCTCGTGGAAGACCATCAGAGAACAGTCATCTCGGGCGTACGCACCATGAAGCGCCCGCCCCATTCCCGCACGAACGACATCTCCTCCATGATCTCGTCCTTCAGGTTCCACGGCAGGATGAAGACGTAGTCGGGCCGTGTCCGCCGGATCTCGGCCGGATCGCGTATCGGGATGTGCACGCCAGGCAGGTACTGGCCCTGCTTGTGCGGGCTCTTGTCGACCGTGTAGTCGATGAGATCCTTGCCGACGCCGCAGTAGTTGAGCAGCGTCGTGCCCTTGGCCGGCGCACCGTAACCGACGATCGTCTTTCCCTCGTCCTTTGCCCCTATCAGACAGCGGAGCACGCTCCGTTTCGTGGCTGCCATGCGCTTCCCGAACGACGCGTAGGTCGCGAGGCGGTCGTAGCCCGCGGCGCGTTCACGCGCCACGAGCTCGCCCACTCGATCGCTATCCGGCATGCCGTCGCTGTCCGCGTGGCGCGCGTAGACGCGCAGCGAGCCGCCGTGGGTCGGCAGTTCATCCACGTCGAACACGCGCAGGTCGTGACGCTCGAAGATGCGCATCACGGTGGCGAAGGAGTAGTAGGAGAAGTGCTCGTGGTAGATCGTGTCGAACTGGTTGTCCTCGACGAGCCGTACGAGGTGCGGGAACTCAACCGTGATCACGCCGCTCGGCTTGAGCAACCGCTTCAGGCCGGCCACGAAGTCGTTCACGTCCGGCATGTGCGCGAGGACGTTGTTGCAGATCAGAAGATCGGCGGACGAGTCGTCCCGCAGTTCCTCGGCGAGCTCGGTGCCGAAGAAGCGCACGATCGTCGGGATCCCCTTCACGATCGCATCCTGGGCGACGTTGCCGGCCGGCTCTATGCCGATCACCCGGATGCCGCGCTCGTGGAAGTACTGCAGGAGATAGCCGTCGTTCGAGCCGACCTCGACGACGGTGTGCTCGCCTCCGAGCGAAAGTCGCTCGACGATCCGATCTGTGTAGGCCTTCGAGTGCGCGAGCCAGCTCGTCGAATACGACGAGAAGTACGTGTACTCGGAGAAGATCCCCTCGGGCGCCTCGAACTCCTCCGCCTGCACGAGGAAGCAGCGCTCGCACACGAACGCGCGCAGCGGATAGAACGGCTCCATGGCCGCGAGTCTGTGCTCCGGCACGAGCGAGTTCGCGATCGGGCACATCCCGAGGTCGGCGAACACGACGGTGAGCGGCGCGCCGCAGAAACGGCATGGCTTCGGTCCTCCCGGTGCGCTCGCCATGTCTCGACCATATCGCGGAGAAAGTCGATGGCGAGATCGACCGAAAGGGCTTACAGTCGATTGAATGCACGGCCGGCCGAGATCGACGCGCGCGAGGATCCTGGCCTGCTCGGCGGTCGCCGCGGTCGCTCTGGTGCCGCTCGGCGCAACCGGTGCAAGCATCGCTGCGAGCAAGGTCAAGGCTCCGAAGTCCGGGACGTATACGGGCAATCCCGGCGCCATGACGCTGTACGTCTCGGGGAAGTCGGTCTCGCTTGCCGCGTTCTCGTTCAAATGCGGTGCGGCGAAGGGNCGGACGTCCGTCAACGCCATGAAGCTCAAGTGGACGAGGAAGGGCTACAAGTTCTCCCTGAAGGGGCACGGGAACGTGACCTACAGCGACGACCAGCCCGACGAGAACGCCGCGGTGAACATCAGTGGCCGGTTCTCGAAGACCGGGAAGTCCTCGGCGGGTATCTTCCGCGTGAAGAGCCCGCGTTGCGGTAGCACAGGCGACGTGAAGTGGAGAGCATTCCGCTGACTGCCTCGCGGGGCTTGGATTAGCCTGATACCGCGGGTGCGCCCAGCCAAGTTCAGGGCTTGCGCGAGGGGGCTGGGCCGGGTTAGGCTCGCCACATGCCCACCATGCGCCGCACCTTCAAGGCTTTGCCCGCGCTTGCGCTGATAGCGCTCGCGCTCCCCGTTTCAGCTTCGGCACAGGCGACCCGTACCTGGGTGTCCGGCGTCGGGGACGACGCCAACCCGTGTAGCCGGACCGCCCCGTGCAAGACATTCGCCGGCGCGATCTCGAAGACCGCGAACGGCGGCGAGATCAACTGCCTCGACCCGGGTGGCTTCGGCGGCGTGACGATCGGCAAGTCGCTGACCATCAAGTGCCATTACACCGAGGGCGGCGTGCTCGTCAGTGGCACGAACGCGATCGTGGTCAACGCGACGGCGACGGACAACGTCACGCTCAGGGGGCTCGACATCAACGGCATCGGGGTGGGGGCTCAGACTTCGCTGAGCGGCGTGAAGATCCTCGGCGCGCACCAGGTGAACATCTTCGACAGCGAGATCTACCGGTTCCAGGCGGGCGTGGTGCTGGCGCCCACCCCCGGCGTCCCGAACACCTCCGCGACGGCGGTGCTGAAGAACAACCACATCCACGACAATGGCGTGGGCTTCATCAACGGGCCGGGTAACGCCAACGTCTCGTTCACGGCGGCAGTCCTCCGTTACAACGACATCCAGGGCAACACCTGCGGCGTCGTGACGAGCTCGTTCGGTACGAATGCCAGTACGCCCAACGCGAACACTGACTGCGGCGCGGCGACGAGTGGTTCGGGCCTCAACAAGACCGCCGTCACGAACATCTACAACAACGGCGTGAACCTCAACTCGAACACCGGCGTGTTCACGAGGGGAAGCGCCGCGACGGCAGAGGTCGCGTGGAACGACATCACGAACAACACGTCGTTCGGATTGCATCGCATCGACAGCTCGACGATCCGTTCGACGTCGCCCGCGACGAACGTGATCAGCGGGAACGGTGCCTCGGATGCACCGAATGCAACCACGCCCCTCACGAAGCGAGGCGCGAAGAGGCTGCACAAGCAAGGGCCTGGCGCCTGAGGGCAGGCGAGGGTCCGGCGCACCGGGTGTTGAGCGCCCCGCCCCATCTGGGGCGGGGCGCTCTCTTTTGGTTCGGCGGTAGCCGGCGCAGCCCGCTACGGTGCGTCGGTGTCAGCCGAGCCTTCGGGCGATCGAGATCCGAGCGAGGGCCGTCTAAGCGGCGCTGAGGTTCGTCGCCGAGCAGGTGCCGGCGCGGTCCTGCTCGGTGCACGTGGCCTCGTGATTCGGGGCCTCGGGCTCGGCACCAACATCGTCCTCGCGAGGCTGCTGGTACCCGCGGACTTCGGCGTCGTCGCCCTCGGCTCGAGCCTGCTGACGACCGGCATCTTCCTGTCCGACATCGGGCTCGGCGCGCCGCTCATCAGGCGTTTCGAGCCACCCGAACGGGCGGATCTGGCGGCGGTGGTGGGCGTGCAGCTGATCCTCATGACCCTCATCGCGGGCGCAACGGCTGCGATCGCCGCTCCGCTCAGCGAGGACGGCGCCGTGGTCGCCGCGATGGCCGCAGCACTTCCGATCATCGCTTTCCGCACGCCCGGTTTCGTCACGTTCGAGCGCACGCTGACCTACGGACCGCTCGTGAAGGTCGAGGTTGCCGAGGCGGTGGCGTACGCGGCCGTCGCGATCTCGACCGTCGCCGCCGGGCTCGGCCTCTGGGGGCTGGTGGCTGCGGCTTTCGCGAGGACGCTCACCTCGAGCGCCGTGACCGTCGCGATATCGAGCGTCGGGCTGGTTCTACCGCGCCTCGCATGGTCGCGCGTGAGGCCGCTCCTCGCGTTCGGCGCGCGCTTCCAGGCGATCGGGATACTGAATGTGGTGCGAGACCAGGGCCTCAACTTCGGGCTCGCCGCCGCCGGGGGGCTGACCGTGCTCGGTCTGTGGTCGCTCGCCTTTCGTCTGCTCCAGGTGCCGGGCTGGCTGTGCGAGGCGCTCTATCGCGTGTCGTATCCCGCGATGGCTCGGTTGAGCGAAACCGGGGAGGAGCCAGGGCCACTGATCGAGCGCGCCACGGGGATGGTCGCCATCGCCGTCGCCGGCATCCTCGTCGTGCTCGTCGGCTCCGCTCCGGCATTGGTGCCCCTCGTCTTCGGCACGGCGTGGACGGACGCGGCCAACGCGCTGCCGGGTGCCGCCGTGGCCTACATCGTCGGCGCGCCGATCTCGGTCGCGACGGCCGGATACCTGTACGCGGCGGGCAGAGCCGACACCGTCCTCAGAGCCGCCGTGCTGCACACGCTCGCGCTGGCGATCGTCACGTTCGCGCTGCTCCCTGTCATCGGGGTGACCGCGGTGGGACTCGGCGTCGGCGCGTCGGGCCTCGTCGAGGCGGTCATGCTGGGCGGGGCAGCGGCGCGAGCGACCGGAGCGCGCCTCTGGCGGACCGTGGCGTTGCCCGCGATCGCAGCCACGGCCTCCGGAACGGCCGGCTGGATCCTCGCCGGCTCGGCGCCCGACCTGGCGCAGGGTGCCGTGCTCGGAGGCGCTGTCGCTCTCGGCCTCTACCTCGTTCTCCTCGCGACCCTCGACCGAGCGCGACTGCGCGGGATCGCGAGCATCGTGCGCCGCTCGGTGGGGGATGCCGCCTCCCCGAGTCCCCCGGAGACGATGCGTGTTGACACAGCAGGGTGAGCCACGTGACCACAGACGCGCGCCTCGTCGTCCTGATCCCGACGAGGAACAGGGCGCACCTCGCGGCCATGGCGATCGGCTCGGTGGCGGCCGGTGAGCCGGATGGCGTCCATGTGGTCGTCTCCGACAACTCGACCGTGGCGGAGGAGCGCGACAAGCTGAGGCGCATCTGCGAGGGGGCGGGCGTCGCGCACCTCACGCCCCCGGAGCCGCTTCCGATGCGGCCCCACTGGGAGTGGGCGCTCGAGCAGGCGCTGGAGCTCCACGGTCCGTCCCACGTGAGCGTCCTGACGGACCGGATGCTTTTCAAGCAGGGCTGGCCGCACAGGCTGTGGCGGATGGCGCGCGCGAAGCGGGGCCGAGTGCTGAGCTACAACCACGACGAGATCATCGACGAGACGGAGCCCGTCAGGCTCATCCATGCTCCGGCCTCGGGGCAGGTGGTGAGGCTCGACTCGCGAGCGCTGCTCGAGCTGAGCGCGCGGGGGCACGTCCACCCCGCGACCCCCCGACTCCTCAACGCGATCGTGCCGGTGGACGTGGTCGACGAGGTACGAGAGCGATTCGGCACCGTGTTCACCTCCATATCGCCTGACTTCAGCTTCGGGTACCGCTGCCTCGACGTGCTGGATTCGATCGACTTCCTCGACTACTCGCCGCTCGTGCACCACGCCAGCGCGAGCAGCAACGGCCGCAGCTACGCGCGCGGCATCGCCAGCGATGCGAGCGCGGATTTCGTGCGCAACCTCGGAGTCCGACTCGAGGACCGTCATCACGCGACGCCGGTTCCCGAGCTCAAGACGGTGCTGAATGCGTGCCTGCACGAGTACTGCGTGGTGAGAGCCGAATCCACGTCAGGCAAGTTCCCGCCGGTCGACATGCCGGCGTATCTCGCGGCCAGCGCTTCTCAGATTCGCGCGATGGAGGATCCGGAGACGCGTGAGCGGATGCTCGCGATCGCCAGAGAGCACGGTCTGACGCCTTGGATGATGCTGCGTGCGCGAACGCGGACGCTCTTGACGCCCTACGCACGATCGCATCCGTCCTGGCTCCTGAGGCGCGTTCTCGGCGCCGCTCGCAGGCGTGTGCGACGCCTGGTGCCGGCCTACCGCCGCGCCTATGAGCGCACATTCCCGACGCGCGACGAGGCGCTTCGGTACGCGCGAACGGCGGCCGCGCCGCAGGAGCCTGACTTGACGCATCTCGGCGCACTCGTCGAGATCGACTCCTCAGCTACGGTGGCGGGCAATGGCAGGGACCGCTGAGCTCCGCGTCTCCGCGATCGTCGTGAACCGCGACCGCGCCGACCTGCTCGAGCTATGCCTCGAGTCGTTGGGCGCCTGCCTCGATCGCGTGCCGGGCGCGACCGAGCTGATCGTGGTGGACAACGCCTCAGGCGATGGAAGCCGGGAGATGGTCCGCACGAGCTTCCCCGATACCACGCTGATCGAGCTGCCGGCGAACAGGGGCTTCGCCGGCGGGCTCGGCGAGGGGCTGCGGGTCGCGAGCGGCAAATGGGTGCTGACCCTCAACAACGACGCGACGGTGCAGCCCGACGCGGTGAGCGAGCTGCTGCGCGCTGGGGAGGGCGAGGGGGATGTCTTCGCGGTCGCCGCACAACTGCGCTTCGCCGGAGCGGAACCCATCATCAACAGCGCGGGGATCGGCATCGATCGGCTGGGCGTTGCGTACGACCGCCTGCTCGGCGAGGATCGGTCTGCCAGCGAGCACTCGCCGGTCGAGGTGTTCGGCGCGAGCGCCGGAGCCGCCCTCTACGACCGCGCGAAGCTGACGGCTCTCGGCGGGCCGGACGAGTCGTTCTTCGCATTCCTCGAGGATGCGGATCTCGCCTGGAGGGCGCGCATGCGCGGCTGGCGCTCGCTGTACGCCCCCGACGCGGTCGCGTTCCACTGGCACTCGGCCACCGCCGGGCACAACTCGCGGTTCAAGCACTTCAACGTCGGTCGAAACCGTGTCCGGTTGCTCGCGAAGAACGCCACCACGCGCCAGCTCGTCCTCTACGGCGCCGCGGCCCTCATGTACGACCTCGCGTACGTCGTCTACGCGGGGTTCGCGGACCGCACGCTTGCCCCGCTGCGGGGCCGGCTGGCCGGCCTGGCCGAGTGGCGGGCGTACCGCCGG
>C688J18823_10003332_pt1 | contig 10151 bp, 10 predicted proteins | sample HopSoiMetagenom1_FD_18823 | JGI IMG/M metagenome (IMG submission 18823) | reverse complement strand
TTCTCTTCATCGCCGCCCGAGCGGCGAACGCGGAAGCCGGTCGCCAGGAGCCGCTCTGGCGACCGGGCGGGTCCGCCGAGCCCTCCTAGCCGCCGCCGATCGCGATCAGCGTCGCGACGATTTCGTCGCGCGGCCGCGTCGCGTCGACCTCGTGAGACGAGGTGGCACGCAACCTCGGCTCGACCTGGTCGAGATCCCGCAGCACGGCTTCTCGTTCGCGCGCCGTCTTGCCGTAGCCGTTCGTCGTCCGTGACGTGATCCGCTCGAGGATTACGTCGGCCGGCGCGCTGAGCAACACGACAGCGTCGAAACGGCTGTAGAAGCGTCCCTGGTTCGCGACACATCCCGAGACGAAGAGCGGGCCGGCATCGTCGGAGCGGAGCAGCTGGTCGATCCGCGCCTCATCCCAGACCCACTCGTCGCCGACCTGCACCTTCCAGCCCGGCTCGTCGGTGTCGACGACGCGGAAGCCCCGGTCCTCGAGCGCGTCGAGCGCGGTCGACTTGCCAGTCCCCGACATCCCCGTGATCAGGATCCGCCGGGCCACCGGCTCACGGTACCGAGGATCGAGACGCCGGCGCGACACGCGAGCGCGCCTCTCGTACGCTCTGCGTCATGCGCGCGGCCCGTGCAGCCCTCGCCGCGACGGTTGCAGCGGTTGCGGTCGCCGCCGTCGGAGCCGGTTGCGGGTCCGGACACGGTGCCGGGTCCGGACACGGTGCCGGGTCCGGACACGGTGCCGGCCCATTGCACTTCGCGAGCGGCACGAATGCGAATCAGAAACTCGCGCTCTCGCTCGGGTTCAACCTCGTCGACGTGACCGGTAGCCAAACCGACCCTGCGGCGACGAAGGCGACGGTCGACGCGCTACCGGACGGCGTCCAGGCGCTGATCTGGGTCGGCAACCTCGACAACACCGACTGCACGACACCCGGCTACGAGACGCCGCGATTCCGCTCGCTCGTGAACGCACTCGCGCACGACGGCAAGGTGTACGGCTACTACCTGTCCGACGAGCCGCACCCGCTCATGTGCACGAACGCGGCTGCCGACATTCGTGCGCGCGCGGACTACGTGCACGCGCGCTCCGACTCGCAAAAGGCGTTCATCGTCGTCCAGGACGGATCCGGGCCGTGCGGCGCACGCCTCGGTTGCGAGTTCCGGGCGTTGCGTCCGGCGAAGACGCACGTCGACGTCGTCGGTCTCGATCCCTACCCGTGCCATTACGACGAGGCGGGCAACGCGGTCCCTTGCGCGTATGACCTGATCGGCGAGCGCGTCGCCGCGGCAGTCGCGAACGGCGTGCCTCTCCGCGCGATCGCGCCGCTGTACCAGGAGTTCGGGCAGGAGGCGCGCGTCGGCGGCCCGATGTACTACCGAACGCCGAAACCCGCGGAGCTGTCGCGGATGCTCGACACGTGGGGGACGCTCGTACCGCACGCGCCGTTCGACTTCGCGTACACGTTCGGTGTGCAGTGCTCGAACACGTGCCCGGCGCCGCAGGCAATCGAGAACCGTCCCGATCTGCAGCGCCTCGTGCGGGCGCACAACCGCTAGCGCGCGGCCTGCATCCGCTTCAGCCCGTCGAGAATCAGGTCGAGGCCGAGCTCGAACGCGCTGACGTCCTGATGCGGTCCCTCCGCGATGTGCTGCCGGCCGTGCTCGTTCAGGTGCGGGTACTCGCGCTCGGGGACCACCCGCTCGAGGAGCGTTTCGAGGTCGGGCATCTGGTCGGCCGGGAACGAATGGCTGTTCTGCCACAGCGTGAACCCGAAGATGTGCCCGTCGAGGACGTGGTAGGCGTGGTACGTCTCATCGGCCGAGAATCCGGCGGCACGGAGCCGACCGAGCAGGGCGTCCATATAGTGGAGGCGCGCCGGACGGATGTGGCTCGGCGACATCACGAGGCTCGCCGCCCAGCTGTGACGCCTCAAGGCCTGGTGCACGGAGATCGCGCTCCTGCGCACCGCTGCGTCCCATTCCCCGTCGAGTGAGGGCGCCTCGGTCTCGGCGAGCACGAGATCGAGGATCCCGTCGAGAACGTCGCGCTTGTTCGCCACGTGGTGGTAGAGCGACATGGCCTCGAATCCCAGGAACTGGCCGAGTCGCCGCATCGAGATCGTCTCGACACCGCCCTCGTCCGCGAGCTCGAGCGCGGCGGCGAGGATCTGCTCGCGCGTCAGGGGACGACGTGATCGCGCGCGTGTCACCATTGACATATCTTACGCTGTACGTTAAGCCTTACACCATAAGCTTACGGCGTACGAAAGGAGCCCCGGTGTCGGCGACGCGGACAGAGGTCGAGCAGGCAACCACGATGCGCGCGGCGGTCCGCGAGCGATACGGGCCGGAGGAAGTGATCGAGGTGCGCGACGTGCCGAAACCGGCGCCGGAGGACGACTGCGTCCTCGTCAGGGTGCGGGCGACCTCGGTGAACAAGGCGGACTGGTACATCCTCCGGGGGCAGCCCTACGTCGGACGCGTCCCGCTCGGCCTGCGCGCGCCGAAGTCTCCGCTGCTCGGCGCCGACTTCGCCGGCATCGCCGAAGCGGTCGGCAAGGACGTCACCGACATCAAGCCCGGCGACGAGGTGTTCGGCGCGAGGGGCGGCGCGTTCGCCCAGTACGTCTCCGTCCGCAACGGCATCGCGTTGAAACCGGCGCACCTGAGCTTCGAGGAAGCGGCAGCGGTGCCGGTTGCGGCGACGACGGCGCTGCAAGGGGTCCGGGACAAAGGCAAGGTCCAGGCCGGAGAGAAGGTGTTGATCAACGGCGCGTCGGGAGGCGTCGGCACCTTCGCCGTCCAGATCGCGAAGGCGTTCGGCGCGGACGTCACCGCCGTTTGCAGCCCGCAAAACGTCGAGCTGGCGCGGCTCCTCGGGGCCGATCGCGTCATCGATTACACCCGCGACGATTTCACCCGTACGGGCGAACGCTATGACGTGCTCTTCGACAATGCAGGCAGCAAGACGTGGTCGAAGTGCAGGCGCGTCATGAAGCCACACGCGAGGGTCGTGCTCGTGGGCGGACAGACCCGATCGCGCCTGCTCGGGCCGCTCACGCACACCGCCGCGATGCTCCTGGGTGCCGCCCGCAGCAGCCAGAAAGCGGCCTTCTTCGTCGCCAAGATCACCCGACCGGACATGAACGTCCTCCGGGAGCTCCTCGAGACGCGAAAGGTGTCGCCCGTGATCGACCGGCGCTACGACTTCGACCAGCTCGCCGACGCGCTGCGCTACCTCGGCGAGGGCCACGCGAAGGGAAAGATCGTCGTTTCCCTCTGATCGCGCGAGGATCTCGCGCAGGAACGGTAGTCCCTCCGCCGAAGTCGCTTCACTCCGACGACGAGTGGGGGGAAGATGGCGGTCGTGGATCGGATCAAGCTGTTCTGGCATCTACTGCGCGCTGACTCACCGGCAGGCGCGCAGGTGCGGCGGCGCGTCCTCGCAATGGGCGGCATCGCGGCGTTCCTCCTGGTGCTGCTCGCATCGATCGGGCTCTTGCGGATCGTCCTCGTCGTCGCCGCCGGCGGCCTGTGTGCAACGGCGATCGCCGTAGCGGCCACNTTCGGACGCCGTGCGACGGCCGCGATGCTCGGAACCGTACGGCGCNCGCGCCGGCAGGCTGCACGTGCGGTTGCGGTCGCAACTCCGGTCGCAGCCGGCTACGGCTCGACCGCCACCCGAACGGCCGCGCGCATCTCACGAGCGGCGGCGCGGAACGCCGACGCCGGTGTCGGCCGACTTCGGGCACGCTCCGTCGACCTCGGCCGGACAGGAAGCCGGCAGATCGCGGTGGCGGCGACACGCGCGCACCGACAGGTCCAGGCGGCGAACGTCCGTGTCGCGCCGTCCTGGCCGACGCGGACGCCGGACACCCGGCGCCGGGATGCGCTGCACGCGAACGCGGACGGACTCCGGCTGCGCCGCGCCGGCGCGTATGACGAGGCGGTCGAGCAGCATCGACTCGCGCTCGACCTCTTCCGCGAGCTCGGCGACAGGCGCTCGGAGGCGCTGACGCTGAACAGCCTGGCGCTCGCGCTCGATCGCGCCGGCGATCAATCGGCGCTCGACCTGCTCGAGGAGGCCGCGGCGATCCTCGGCGAGCTCGGCGACGAGCACAGCGAGGGCGAGGTGATCGCGAACCTCGCGCTTGCCTTCCGGCGTCGCGGGCGGACGGAGCAATCGGCAGAGGTGTTCGACCTCGCACTTCGGAAGCTCGAGCCGGACTCGCAGGCGTATCGCAAGGTCGAGAACCTCCTCCGCGCCAGCTGACGCTCGTTCCGGCCCGCTGACCGTCGTACAGTGACGTCCGTGCGCGGTGACGCCAGCGAGTCGATCGACGTTTCGCGTGTGGAGCGCGAGTCGCTCCAGCTGGCCGCGCTCGCCGACATCGCTCGGCTGCTCGACCACGACGGAATCGAGTACTGGCTCTTCGGCGGCTGGGCAGTCGACTTCCATCGTGGTCAAGTGACGCGCGAGCACGACGACGTCGACTTCGCCGTGTGGCTTGACGACGTCGCGCGGATCGGCGGGTTGCTCGCGGGCGACGGCTGGACACACGTTCCGTCGCCCGACGACAATGGCGGCACGGGGTATGCGCGCGGGGGAGTGCGATTCGAGCTGACGTTTCTCGTGCGCGATGACGACGGGGCCGTCGTGATCCCGCTTCGCAACGGGTCCGGCGCGTGGCTCGACGATGCGCGGGACGCCGACGTGCGCGAGCTCCACGGCGTCCGTGCTCGCGTCGTCACGCTCGACGCGCTGACGCGGAGTAAGTCGCGCATCCGTAATGACGGAGAGGATGCCGCAAAGGACGAGGCGGACACCGCGGTCCTTCGCGGAATCAGTCGCTGATCTCAGCCGCGCCGCGCCGCCCGAACGGAGCGACGCAACCGAACCCTCTAGTGGAGCTCAGGTCGCCGGGCAACAGCCCAGACGGAGAGACCGAACGGGAGCCCTAGCCGATCGAGGTGCCGAAAGAGCGGCACCAGACGGTCGAACGTCCGAAACGACCGCGAGGGCCATTCGCGTTGTCGCAGGAGGCGCATCCGTACCGCCCAACCGAGCGCGCCGACCGGGTTCACGTACCGCAGTTCGTCGACGGCGAACCCGGCGGCGCGTAACGCCGCCTCGACGTCGTCGCGGCGATAGCGGCGCTCGTGCCCGACAGCCTGGTCGAACGGCGCCGCAAGTGACGGGTGCGCGGGGACGAGCAGGAGGAGCGCGCCGCCAGGCGCAGTCAACGCGTGCAACGCGCGCAGGGCCGCCGCGTGGTCGCGCACGTGCTCGAGGACGTTGAAGCAGATGATCGCGTCGAATGTGCCGAGATTCGCGGGAGGGCGTTCGGCGTCGCCCTGGACCACGCGCACGCGCGGCTCGTCGCCGAAGCGGCTGCGCAGCGATTCGGCGAAGCGCGGTTCCGGCTCGAGCGCGACGACGTCGTCTGCCGCATCGAGCACCGCATCGGTGAACGTTCCCGTGCCCGCGCCCGCATCGAGGATGCGTCCGTGCAGGTAGGGACGTGCGCGATCGACGATCCAGGCCGTGTAGTTCCCGCCGGCCTCGATCTCGTCGAGGACGGAGTCGAGGTTCGGCGCGTACTCGTGCTCGGCCACGAGGCGAGACTAACGCCGCCGCCCGGCAGGAGATCCGACCCGCCGTAGAATCCGTGGGAATGGCGACGACAGAAGACCCACGCGCAGAGCTCGATTCGACGTCCGAATGGCGCCGCGAGCTGTACGACGCGAAGCCGGAGCGCTCGGGCGAGCTCTTCTCGACGATCTCGGGCCTCGAGAACGAGCCGCTGTACACCCCCGACACGGTCCAGGTCGACTACGACCGCGAGCTCGGGTACCCCGGCGTCTACCCGTTCACGCGCGGCGTCTACCCGTCGATGTATCGGGGCCGTCTGTGGACGATGCGGCAGTTCGCCGGCTTCGGCACCGCTGAGGAGACGAACGCGCGCTTCCGGTATCTGCTCGACCACGGCCAGACTGGCCTGTCGACGGCGTTCGACATGCCGACGCTGATGGGGCACGACTCCGACCACGCACGATCACTCGGCGAGGTAGGGCGCGAAGGCGTGGCGATCGACTCGCTCGACGACATGGAGACGCTGTTCGCCGGCATTCCGCTCGACGAGGTGTCGACATCGATGACGATCAACTCCCCCGCCGCGATGCTGCTCGCGTTCTACGTCTGCGTCGGCGAGGAGCAGGGCGTGCCGCGCGAACGGCTGCGCGGGACGATCCAGACGGACATCCTCAAGGAGTACATCGCGCAGAAGGAGTTCATCTTCCCGCCGGAGCCGTCGATGCGCCTCGTCGTCGACATGATCGAGTTCTGCGCGCAGGAGATGCCGCTGTGGCACCCCGTGTCGATCTCGGGGTACCACATCCGCGAAGCGGGATCGACGGCCGCCCAGGAGCTTGCATTCACGCTCGCCGACGGGTTCGCGTACGTGGAGGCGTGCGTCGAGCGCGGCATCGACGTCGACGATTTCGCGCCGCGCCTCTCGTTCTTCTTCAACGCGCATCTCGATTTCTTCGAGGAGATCGCCAAGTACCGTGCGGCGCGGCGCATCTGGGCCCGCGAGCTGCGCGACCGCTACGGCGCACGCAACCCACGGTCGTGGCTGATGCGGTTCCACACGCAGACCGCCGGCGTGTCGTTGACGGCGCAGCAGCCCGAGGTGAACATCATCCGCACCGCGATCGAGGCGCTGGCCGCAGTGCTCGGCGGAACGCAGTCGCTCCACACCAACTCGTTCGACGAGGCGCTGGCACTTCCGACCGAGCACGCCGTGAAGCTCGCCCTGCGGACGCAGCAGGTGATCGCGCACGAGACAGGCGTCGTCAACACGATCGACCCACTCGGCGGCTCGTATTACCTGGAAGACCTCACGAACCGCCTCGAAGCCGAGGCGTACGAGTACTTCAACCGGATTCGCAGCCTCGGAGGCGTTGTCGCCGCGATCAAGGAGAACTTCTTCCAGCGCGAGATCGCCGAAGCGTCGTTCCGCTACCAGTTGGAGGTCGAGCAGCGGCAGCGGATCGTCGTCGGCGTCAACCGGTACGAGGCTGCGGACGAGCAGCAACTCGAGCTCCTCAAGATCGACCCGGCGCTCGAGCAGCAGCAGATCGCACGTGTCCAGGCGCTGCGCTCGCGCCGAGACAGCGCCGCGGTCGAGGCGGCGCTCGCCGCGTTGAAGCGTGACGCCGCCGTCGAGGACCGGAATCTGATGCGACCGATCGTCGACGCGTCGAAGGCGTACGTGACGATGGGCGAGATGTGCGACGCGTTGCGCGAGGTGTGGGGCGTTTGGCGCGAGACTCCCGTCTTCTGATCCTCCGCGCCGCCGCGGTCGCATTCTGGGTCGCCTGCGTGGTGTTCGTCGCCGTCCCACGGCACGCCGCGCACGCCAAGCACTTCGACGGCGGCAAGCTGCCGGCGCCGAAGTTCGTCCCGGCCCGCGGGGCGTAGACCTCGCCGGCAGGGATGCCACGGGAACCGCGCCTTCGCCGGAAATCTTCCAAAAACGTTCCCGGTATTTACGGCAATAAAGGGTTGTAAGTGGACCGATCGGCGCTTGACACGCTGGAGATAACGCGTTAGCGTCGCCGAAAACGTTTTCGGAAAGGACGGCAAAATCAGCACGATCCACGAAGTCTCGAAGCTCAGCGGCGTGTCCGTCTCCACGGTCTCCCGCGTCTTCAACGGCTACGCCGACGTCAGCACCGCCACGCGAGAACGCGTCCTTGCCGCGGCCCAGACGCTGGACTACGCGCCGAGCGCCGCCGCGCGGACGCTCGTCCGGCGCAGATCGCAGCTGCTCGGCGTTGTGCTCTTCACCGGCTACGAGCACCCTGACCTAGGCCACCCGTTCTTCCAGGAGGTGCTGGTCGGCCTCAAGCGCGGCATCGGAGCGCTCGGCTACGACGTCCTCCTCTTCGCGACCGAGCAGCCGGGGACGAATGACGGACGGCCCCATTCGTACGTCCGCCGTGCACGTCACCACCACGTCGACGGCGTCGTCCTGATGGGCGTCGACCGGAAGGATCCGGAGGTCGAGAAGCTGCTCGCGTCGGACATCCCGATCGTGGCGGTCGACATCGACGTCGCCGGCCCGCACGCGAGCTACGTCACGTCCGACAACGTGGGCGGTGCGCGCCTCGCCGTGCGCCACCTCGCGTCGCTCGGACACAAACGGATCGCGACGATCGGAGGCGCGCAGGACACGAAGCCGGGCAGCGACCGGATGCTCGGGTACCGCGCCGAGCTCCATGCCCTCGGCCTTCCGGCCCGGGCCGAGTACGAGTGTGTCGGCGACTTCTATTTCGAGAGCGGCGAGGTGGCGATGCGCGAGCTGCTCGCGCTGCGGGATCGGCCGACGGCCGTCTTTGCCGCCGCCGACATGATGGCGATCGGCGCGATCCACGCCGCGCAGACGGCCGGCGCGCGGGTGCCGGAAGACATTGCGGTGGTCGGCTTCGACGACATCGAGATGGCGCCGTTGCTGAAGCCGGCGCTGACCACGATTCGGCAGGACAAGATCGGTCTCGGCGTTGCGGCGGCTCGAGCCGCCGTCGAGCAGATCGAGAACCCGGACGTCACGCCCCCGGCGCTCACGCTGCCGGTCGAGCTCGTCGTGCGCGCGTCGTGCGGCAGCGCAGGTACGTCCGCGACGAAGGAGGTGTCGCAGCAGGAGACCTGATCGTCGGGGAGCCACTGTGCAAGACGGAGAGGGAAAGGGAGGCGTTGTGAAATCGAGTTCTTCGTGGCGAGGCTGGAGGAAGGCCGCCACGCTCATCATTCTCGTGGCCGGCGTAACGAGTGCTGCGTTCCTTGCAAGCACCGCGTCGGCGAAGTCGCACGCAACGATCACGTTGCACGTGAGTCTCTTCGGCGACTTCGGCTATCACGACCTGTACAAGCAGTTCGAAGCGTCGCATCCGAACATCGACATCAAGGAAGAAATCCAGAGCTACGCGGACCATCACTCGAACCTCGCGAAGCATCTGGCAACGGGCGCCGGGGCCGACGACGTCGAGGCGATCGAGGTCGGCTTCGTCGGGCAGTTCAAGTCGACGCCGCAGTACTTCTACAACCTGAACCAATTCGGCGCGAACAAGCTGAAGAACCAGTGGCTGGCGTGGAAGTGGCGTCAGTCGACCGCGCCGAACGGCGCTCAGATCGGCCTTGGGACGGACGTCGGCAGCCTCGCTGTGTGCTACCGCACCGACCTGTTCCGGAAGGCCGGTTTGCCGACCGCGCCTGCGGCGGTGTCGAAGCTGTGGCCGACGTGGAAGGCGTACGTTCGGGTGGGGCAGCGGTTCCAGAAGAAAGCGCCGAAGGGCGTCCATTTCTTCGACTCCGGCAGCAACGTGTTCAACGCCATCATCGGCCAGCTCAATCCCGCGTACTACTCACCGAGTGGAAAGCTGATCGCCGGCTCGAACCCCGGCGTGAAGGCGGCCTGGAACCTGACGACCGACGCGATCCACAAGGGCGAGAGCGCCGGCTACCCCGCGTTCAGCAACGACTGGAACACGGGCTTCAAGAAGGGGACATTCGCAACGGTGACGTGCCCCGCGTGGATGATGGGCTATATCCAGGGGCAGGCTCCCGACACGTCGGGCAAGTGGAACATCGCAGCCGTGCCCGGCGGCGGCGGAAACTGGGGCGGCTCGTTCCTCGCGATCCCGAAACAGTCGGGTCATGCGGCCGAGGCGTACCAGTTGATCAAGTTCCTCACGTCCCCCGCCTCCGAGGCGGCCATCTTCAAGCAGACCGGCAACCTCCCGAGCCAGCCGAAGCTGCTGAAGAGCAAGGCGGTGCAGTCATTCCGGAACCCGTTCTTCAGCAACGCGCCGGTCGGAAAGATCTTCGCGACGTCCGCGCTGAAGCTGAAGCCGCAGATCCTCGGGCCACACCAGGGAGACATCCAGACCGCGGTCAGCAACGCGCTGCAGCGGATCGAGCAGCACAAGCAGTCCGGTGCGGCGTCGTGGAAGCAGTTCCTCAAGGACGCCGCGAGCGTGGCAGGGTAGGCAGACGCTGAACGGCGGCGGCGGGCGCGTGCCCGCCGCCGCCCTCGGCTCGCCGCTGACGACGACCGCGAGGTGCGTGGATGGCGAAGATGAGCGACGGA
>C688J18823_10003331_pt1 | contig 10155 bp, 10 predicted proteins | sample HopSoiMetagenom1_FD_18823 | JGI IMG/M metagenome (IMG submission 18823) | reverse complement strand
GAGGAGTCGCTCGCCAGGTCGTGGCGGCTGTTTCGTGGGATCAGCACGGCCTGTCCGGCGCCGACCGGTCGTTGCTCGTCCTCGATCGTCATCACGCCGCTGCCGGACAGGATGACGAAAAGCTCGTGCTCGTCATGGGAGTGCGGCTCGGTGCCGCCGCCGGGTTCGACGACCGAGCGGCCGATGCCCCAGTCCGCCAAATCCTCCCCACCATGCGGGTAGATCTGCTGAAAGAGAATTCCGTAGGCAGGAAGCAACTGGTCTTCACCCAGATCTCTCAGCAGCATGGTTTCTCCAGCTCAGTAGTTGAAATCACGACTATTCTCTGCCTGCCGAGGTGACCACGGGTTGTGGTATTTGGCGCAGTCGTCGATCGGCATCTCGTTGAACCAGCCGAAATCCGGGTCACCGGGCGGGGCCGGCTTTGTGCTGATGTACTCCAGGTGCAGCGAATTCCAGATGTCCTCAGGACGGTGCTCGGACAGCCGAGGTTCACCGTCGGACATGACCTCGCGAGGTACCAGAACGTCGGGCTGATAAGTCGCGGAGAAAAGATCCGGGTCGATGAGTTTGCTCCGGACACGTGGGCTGTCGCCTATCGGGCACGAGTCGGGCGCCGGATTGTGCCAACTGCTGCTTAACCTGGCGGGATGGTGGAACCCGCCGTTCCCGACCGACCGATGTGCGGTCAACCGGACGAAGTCCACTGCTTTCTCGTGGTCGTCGGCGAGCCCGCGCAGCACGAGCGACCGGGCGTAGTGTCCGGGCGAGACCACGGAGAACAGCAACCCGCCGGGAACGCGCCGGTCGTGGTTACGCATCAGATGAGCGGAGGAGTAGAACAGCTGCGTGCTGGCCTTGAACAGCCCGAGCCGGCCCGCGTGGTCGCGCAGCGGCACTGCCTCGGTGTACACGCTGTCCGCGGCGATCCGGGGAACCTCGACCAGATAGAGCTCGGCCAGCCGGAGGCTCAGCTCGACGAGCTCCTCACCGGGCGCGGCGTAGGCCAGGCGCCGGCTGTTGAAGACGATGAGAAACGCGCTCGTGTCGCCGCGCTCGGCCCGGTCCTTCCATGCCATCCGGCCCTGTTGGATGACCGTCCGCAGGTGCTCGTCGCCCTGGTCGATATCGGCGTCGTCCAGCCAGACGATGTCGAAACTCAACCCTTTGGAGGCGTTCAGACCTCGGGGCTCCTTGGCGGCCAAACGCGCGAACAGGCACGGTTGAGAGCTGCCGAGCCATCGCAGGAGAGCCGCCCGCCGTTCGTCACGCGTGGTCCGCGACTCCAGCAGAACCCGGTGCGCCTCGTCGATATCCTCGCCGAAAGAGGAATCCTCAGGTAATTGCGGCAGTTTCGCTGTCAGCTCGGCAACGGATGCATGCCTGACCGCCGCCCGCTGGTGCAGCGTTAATTCGTACTGACCGGCCACCAACTGTGCGTCCTGCCGTTCCTATCCGAGTTCAGAATGGGGTGAGCTGTCGGCGAGCTGGTGCCGATCTCATGGAGGATGTTACGCAAGTGATCGTCGGGAATGTTGGGACTCAGGAAAAGGGGGCTACGACCTCGTTCGATGTGGCGGATCAGGAGGGGCAGACGAAGCTGCCCTCGATCTCGACGAGTATCGACTCCACCGCCAGGCCGGCCACCAGGACGACGGTGTTGACGGGGAAGTCCCCGTCGGGGAACCAGCGTCGGTAGACCTCGGTGCGCACGGTGTTGAACTCGGCCAGGTTGTCCCGGCCCACGACCATGGTCATCAACCTGACCAGGTCCGCCGGGGTCGCGCCCTGGGAGGTGAGCAGCGCTTCGATCGCGTCGAAGACGAGACGGGTCTGTTCGGCGGCGGTCTCCGGCAGGGTGCCTCCCGCCTGCGCCAGGCCGATCTGCCCGGAGAACGTCGCGATCCGCGCGTGCGCGGAGGTGATGCTCAGCTGGCTGTACGTGCCGGCGGGAGGAAAGGCGGAGGAGGGGTTCAATCGCTGCACGTTGGACAAGACAGATCCGATCTGGCCTCGAAGACAGGAAGGTCAACGATTGTCTCGTGCCCGGGCAGCAGGGCCAGGATCTGCTGTACGGACCTTCGCCTGCGGCGTGTGCCTCGTGTCACGATCGGAGGTAGGCAAGGACCGCCAGCACCCGGCGATTGTCGCCCTGTGAGGGCGGGAGGTCGAGTTTGGCGAAGATGCCGGCCACGTGCTTTTCCACCGACCCGGTGGAGATGGACAGGCTCGCGGCGATGCCGGCGTTGGATCGGCCCTCGGCCATCAGGGCGAGCACTTCGCGCTCGCGGAGGGTCAGCATGTCCAGGCCGGGCCGGTCGGCGCGCAGGAGCTGGCCGACGACCTCGGGATCGAGCGCGGTGCCGCCTGCGGCGATCCGGGCCAGTGCGTCGGTGAAGTCGGCCACGTCGGCGACCCGGTCCTTCAGCAGGTAGCCCATCTTCGCGGCACCGCCCTCGAGCAGCCGGGCGGCGTACCTCGGCTCGATGTACTGGGAGAAGACCAGCACCCCGGTCGCCGGATGGTCGCGACGGATGTCGATGGCCGCGCGGAGCCCTTCGTCGGTGTGGGTGGGCGGCATTCGGATATCCACCACCGCGACGTCGGGACCGTGCTCGGCCACCGCGGTGAGCAGCGCCTCGCCGTCGGGCACGGCGGCGCAGACCTGATGGCCACGGTCGGCGAGCAGCCGGATGAGGCCCTCCCGCATCATCGCGGCGTCTTCGGCGATCACGACACGCATGTTCCGGATGCTTTCACGCGTGCGGCGGCAGCCGGATGCTGACGCGGGTCGGCCCACCGGGCGGGCTGGCGATGTCCAGGTGGCCGTCGACGGTACCGACTCGGTGAGCGAGTCCGGACAGGCCGGTGCCGCGGGCCGGGTCGGCCCCGCCGACACCGTCGTCGGTCACGATGAGCAGCAGCCACCCGCTCGGTTCGGCCACGTGGATCGTGATCGTGGTGGCGTGGCTGTGCTTGACGGCGTTCGCGAGCAGCTCGGCGGCGCAGAAGTAGGCGATCGTCTCGATCGCGGGTGTGGGCCGGCGGGGGACCTCGGCGGTCACCTGGACCGGGATGGCGCTGCCGAGGGCGAGGCTGGCCAGCGCATCGGGCAGACCGGTGTCGAGTATTGGCGGGTGGATGCCCTTGGCCAGGTCACGCAGCTCGCCGAGGGCGTCTTTGGCACCCTGGTGCGCGGCGTCGACCAGCTCGCGGATCTGGGCGAGCTCGGGGCCTTCGTCGCCGAGCTTCTCCTTGGCCAAGCCGAGGTTCATCGCGAGCGCGGCCAGCCGGGCCTGCGCGCCGTCGTGGAGGTCGCGTTCGAGCCGGCGCAGCAGCGCGGCGGAATCGTCCACCGCCTGCGCCCGGGTCTGCTCCAGGTCGCGGACCCGCTGCGTGAGTGAGCCGGGGCCGAGCAGGTTGCGGATCAGCCACCGGTCCGCCAGCACGACGGCCCTGGTCACCCAGGGCGCGACCAACAGCGACGCCGCGCCCGCGGCGAAGACGAGAAGCGTCCCGGGGTACGTGGCGATGTGGAACGGACTGCTCTTGAGCGGGGTCAGGAACGGGACCGGGCTCAGGTGGACATCGGGCTGATGGTTGCGGAACAGCCCCCACCAGAACGGGTAACTCAGGTTGACCAGCCCGGTGACCCAGTACTCGACGGCGTACAGCCCCAGCACCGCGACCGGCACCCTCAGCAGCAGGTACGCCACGGCCCGCCAGCCGGCGCCGTCGCGGAGCCTCGCGTCCAGCCGGCCGAGAACGCCACGGCCAGTACGGAACGACGGTGGCTCCGCGACCCGCTCGCCGAGCAGCCGAGCCGCCAGACGGCGCTGGAACGAGCCGAGCCGCCGCGCGAGGCGGGGCGCCAGAACGAGCAGGACCAGCGCACCGGCGGCCAGGCCACCGAATGAGACGTTCTCCGGCTTGGCCGGGCCGGGCGCGAGGAATCCCATGATCATGAGGAACGCGAGGGCGCCGACCGGCACGGCGATGCCGATCGGCGCCACGATGACGAGGTACACCAGCTCGGCCCGGGCACGGCGGGTGAACGGCGCCGTCGCGAACGCGGTGAGCGTTCTCCCGACAGTGGCCATCGCGCTCATCCGTCCATTGTCCGCTCAGGCGTCCCGGCGGACCAGCAGCAATGCCCCGGCCCCCAGCACGACGGCGGCGTACAGACAGAGCATGGCGAGCCCGGACCACGGCGACAGGACGTGATGTTGCGCGTCGCCCTGCGGCTGGACCGCGCTGAGCGAGGCCCCCACGATCGTGATCGGAACGTACCCGATCACCGGCCGGACGAGCATGACGATGAACTGCGCCACGACGAACACCCCGCCGACGAGTACGGCGATGGCGGCGGCGGTGTGCCGGACGACGGCGCCGATACCGAGACCGAGCAGCCCGATCAGGCACAGTCCGATACCGGTGAGCACGACCGCTCGCAGCACCTCCGGCTGGCCGAGTGACGGGGGCGGCACCCTGGCCGGCAGGGCGGCCCCGCCGGCCAGGAAGGCGAGGAACGCCCCCGCCTCTCCGACCACCAGCACCGAGGCCCCGTACACCGCCGTCTTCGCGGCCAGCAACAGCCGCCGGTCGGGTACCGCGGCCAGTGTGGACCTGATCGCGCCGGAGGAGTACTCACCGGTCATGACGAGTACGCCCAGGACGCCGATCGTGAGCATCCCGGGGATCACGCCGGCGAGCGCGTTGTTCGTCAGGTCGCCGGACGCGTTCTTGGTGTTGGCTCCCACGGCGACGGCCATGCCGACCGCGCCGGCGAAAGTGATCGCCATGGTCCACCACGTCGAGCGCAGGCTCCACAGCTTGATCCACTCCATTCGCGCCACATGCCAGAACCGGTAGTGCCCGGCCGGTGCGCGTGACTCCCACGTGGCGGTCGTCATGACATCCCTCCTCGTCTCGGCGCTCCGAGCTCGCTGCCTCGTACCGCCGGGTCACCTCGAAACTCGGCGCTGTCCCGGGTCAGCTGGAAGAACGCGTCCTCCAGCGAAGCCGACCGGGCGGACAGCTCGGCGACCGACGTGTCCGCGAGCAGCCGCCCTCGACCGATCACCACGAGATGCTCGGCGGTCAGCGCCATCTCGCTGATCAGATGGCTGGAGACGAGGACCGTACGGCCTTCGGCGGCCAGCGCCTTCAGCAGATCGCGGATCCAGCGGATCCCCTCGGGGTCCAGCCCGTTGACCGGTTCGTCGAACAGCAGTACGCCCGGGTCGCCGAGCAGTGCCGCGGCGATACCGAGCCGCTGGGCCATGCCGAGCGAGAACGTCCCCGCTCTCCTCCGCCCGACGTCGGCGAGCCCGACGGCGCCGAGGACCTCCTCCACCCGGCGGTCCGGGATGCCGTTACCCATCGCCAGCGCCCTCAGGTGGGATCGGGCGGACCGGCCGGGATGAAATGCCCTGGCTTCGAGCAGGGCCCCGACCTCGCGCAGCGGCCAGCCCAAGTCGCGGTACCGGTGTCCGCCGATCCGCGCGTCTCCGGCGTCCGGCTTGTCCAGGCCCAAGATCATGCGCATCGTGGTGGACTTCCCCGAACCGTTCGGGCCGAGAAATCCGGTCACGACACCGGGCCGTACCTCGAAGTCCAGCCGGTCAACGGCGACGGTGGATCCATAGCGTTTGGTCAAACCACGAGCCTCAATCACAAAAACTCCCCATGTCGGCCATGGGCGCCACGCTACGAACCCAGCACACCGCGGCGGAACGAGGTAATCGCCCGACTTCACCCGGGGGATTTCCCCCACCCGGCGCCTTTCCGGCCGATCGCGCCGTGGTCGTGGCTACTCTCTGGGCGGCATACCGAACGTTCTATCGGTTACACTCGTCATGATGGTGCATAACGCTGGAGGTCAGGTTTCCGAAGCGCGATCGCGGCTGCTCGGAACCGCCACTCGGCTCTTCTACACCGAGGGCATCCACTCCGTCGGGATCGATCGGATCGTCGCGGAGGCGAAGGTGACCCGCGCGACGCTGTACCGGCACTTCTCCGGCAAGGAAGATCTCGTCGTCGCATACCTCGAGGCGGTCCACGAGGCCGATCGCGATCAGGTCGGTGAGGCTCTCGGCAGCGGCCGGCCGGCCGCCGACAGCTTGCGAGCCATCGCCAAGTCGATCACCTACGGTATCCAGTCGGCCGGCTTCCGCGGATGCGCCTTCCTCAACGCCGTCGCGGAGTATCCGGATCCCGAGCATCCCGTTCACAAGACCGTCCTCGCTCACCGCGAGTGGTTCCTGCGCACCGTCACTGATCTGCTCGCGCAGGTCGGGGAGACGCCACCCGAGCTCGCGGGCCGGCATTTCGTCATGCTGCGGGACGGCGCGATGGTGGAGGGCTGCCTTTCCGACCCGGTGGAGGTCTGTGACACGTTCCTCCGAGGAGTCGACGGAATCCTGGAACACCGGACCGGCTCCACGTCTCGCGAGTCCGCGGCGAAGACCGCCTGAGCCCAAGGGCTGCGCGCCCGTAACACGTGCGCGCCTCAGCCACGATTCGGTCGATACCCGGCGGCACTGCCGTTGAACTTGGCGAGGAGTTCGGCGAGGGTGCGGACATCGCGTTCCGGCCACGACTCGAGAAGCTCGCCCAGCCGCCTGCCGCGGACGTCTTGGACCTGGGCAACGCGGTGGCGGCCCTCGTCGGTGACGCTCACCAGATACGCCCGGCCGTCGTCCGGCGCGGGAAGCCGCTCGATGAGACCGAGCGTTTCCAGCAGCTGGAGCCGGCGCGAGACAACGGAAGAAGCCACGCCGGTGTGCTCGGCGATCTCGGTGGGCCGGTGCCGGCCGTGGTCGGCCAGGTGGGCCAGCAGGCCGTAGGTGGCGGCCGTGAGATCCGGGTGCGCCTCACGGCCGAGCCGTCCTGACGCGGCGCCCTCCTGGCGCATGAAGACGGCGACCTCGCGTTCGAGGTTCGCGATCGTTTCGCCGGGGATCACCGCGACCCGTCCCCATGCTCATCGCCCACCGCATTCGAGGTACGGAGAGGCACCTCCCGGATGAAGAAGACGCACACGAACGCGACCAGCGCCAGCGGCACCGTGTACGCGAAGAGGTCACCGGTCGCGTGCCCGTACGCGTCCTCGATCACTGCCCGGACCGGCGCGGGCAACCCGGCCGGCCGCGAAATCGACGAGCCACCGCCGCCGGCCTGCACCCCCGACCTGGCCAGCCCGTCGGCGGTGAAGCGGCCGACCCGGCCGGCCAGCACGGCCCCGAGCGCCGAGACGCCGATCGTGCCGCCGAGCGTGCGGAAGAACGACACCGCCGAGCTGGCCGCCCCGAGTTCGCGCGGGTTCACCTGGTTCTGGACGGCCAGGACCAGGTTCTGCAGGGTCGCGCCGAGCCCGATGCCGAGCAGGCCCATGGCCAGTGCGAGCTGCCAGTAGGGCGTGTCATGCCGGGTGAGACCGAGCAGCGCGAGCCCCGCGGCGATCAGCAGGGTTCCCGCGAGCAGCAGCGGTTTCCAGCGGCCGGTGGCGGTGACGATCCGGCCGCCGACCGTGGAGGCGAGCGCCAGGCCGAGGATGAGCGGCAGGGCGAGAACGCCTGCCAGGGTGGCCGTTCTGCCTTCGGACAGTTGGAAGTACTGACTCAGATACGTCGATCCGGTGTAGAGGGCGACGCCGATGACGAGGCTCGCCGCGATCGCCAGGATGACCGTACGGGTGCGGAACAGCCAGAGCGGCAGGACGGGGTCCTTGGCGTGCCGTTCAGCGACGACGAACGCCAGTGAGAGCAGCAGAGCGCCACCGACAACGACCGCGGACTGCCAAGAGAGCCACGCGTACTCGTCGCCGGCGAAGGTCACCCAGACCAGCAGAAGCGATGCGGCGGACGTCAGCAACGCGGCCCCGGCCCAGTCGATCCGCACGGAGCCCTTGGCGGCCGGCAGATGCAGGGTCTTCTGCAACACGATCAGGGCGGCGACGGCGAACGGGACGCCGACGAAGAAGCACCACCGCCAGCCGAGCCACTCGGTGTCCACGATGAATCCGCCGATCAGCGGACCGGCACTGGTCGCGACCGCGAGCAACGCACCGAAGTAGCCGTTGTAGCGACCGCGTTCCCGCGGCGAGATCATCGTCGCGATGATCACCTGGATGAGCGCGAGGAGGCCGCCGGCGCCGATGCCCTGGACCGCCCGAGCCGCGATGAGCAGGCCGGCGTCCGACGCGAGACCGGACAGCACCGAGCCGACGGTGAAGATGACCAAGCTGATCTGGATGAGCAGTTTCTTGCTGAGCAGGTCGGCCAGCTTGCCCCAGATCGGACTGGACACGGTCGTGGCGAGGAGCGTCGCGGTGATCACCCAGGTGTAGACGCTCTGCCCCGCATGCAGGTCCGCCACGATCGTCGGCAGCGCGTTCGTGACGATCGTCGACGACAGGATCGCCACGAAGATGCTGATGTACAGGCCCGACATGGCCTGCCCGATCTGCGCGCGGGTCATCGGCACGGTCCCGGCGCGTGCGGTGGCGCCGACTTCGACGGTCATGGGTCCCCCCTTGCGCGTTCTGGTGCGAGATGTCCGGCGGAACGGCGACCGCCGGGCGCGGAGGTCACCGCGCGGCCTGCTCGATGATCTTGGTGACGGCGCCGGGGCGGCTGAGCATGACCGCGTGGGAGGCATCCACCTCCGTCGTACGGGCGTGGGCCCGGGTGGTCATGAAGCGCTGCACATCGGGGTTGATGGCGTGGTCCTGGCGGGTGATCAGAGCCCACGAGGGAATGGTGCGAAAGCCCTCTTCGACGCTGGGGTCGGTGACGGCCCGGGTGTTGGCGGGCCGCTGGGTGATGGCGAGGTCCGTGGCGGTGGCCTCGTCGAGGTCACCGGCGAAGGCGCTGCGGAACCGGGCCGGGTCGATGATGACCTCCGTGCCGCCGGGAACCTCGGTGGAGATCAGCGGCAGCGCCGGGGTCGACCTGGCGGCGAGCTCACCGATGGTCTCGCCCCTGACGGGGATGAATGCGGCGACGTAGACGAGGGATCTGACGTCGGGCACGGAGGTCGCGGCGTTGGTGATGACGGCGCCGCCGTACGAATGGCCGACGAGCACCTTGGGACCGTCGATGGTGGCCAGGTAGCTGCTGACGTAGGCGGTGTCACTGGTCAGACCCTGCAGCGGATCGGCGATGGCCCGGACGGGGTAGCCGTCGTGTCTCAGCCGCTCGATGACCGGGGCCCAGCTCGAGGAGTCCGCCCACGCTCCGTGGACGAGGACGACGGTCGGCTTCGGGCCGTTGTCCGGCTTCTGAGTCGTCGCCACGGCCGGAAAGGTCGCCGTGAACAAGGCGAGTACGGCGGCGCCGGCGATCGCGGCGCCGTGGAACAGGCGAAAACGCATGACAGATCGAACCTTTCGGGAAGGGGTCGTCTTGCCCCGCCGCGAATCGCGTCGGGTGGTCAGCGGCCGTAGGCTTCGAGCAGCCGGAGCCACACCTCGCTGACGGTGGGGAAAGCCGGGACCGCGTGCCAGAGCCGGTCCAGCGGCACCTCCCCGACCACCGCGATCGTCGCCGCGTGCAGCAGTTCCGCGACGTCGGGACCGGCGAGCGTGAAACCGACGATCACCTTCCGGTCCTCGTCGACGACCATGCGCGCGTGCCCTCGGTACCCGTCGGCGTGCAGGGCGGATCCGGCGACGGCGCCCAGGTCGTGGTCGAGGACCCGGATCCGTAGTCCGGCGGCCGCGGCGGCGGCCGCGGTCAGCCCCACCGACGCGATCTCCGGCTCGGTGAAGACCGCCTGCGGCACCGCACGCTCGTCGGCCGTCGCCGCGTGCCGGCCCCATCGACCGTCCTCGACCGCTTCGCCCTTCGCGCGCGCCACGATGACGTCCCCCGCGGCTCGTGCCTGGTACTTGCCCTGGTGGGTCAGCAGCACGCGCCGGTTGACGTCCCCGGCGGCATAGAGCCACCCGTCACCGATCGGCGCCCCGTCGTCTCCGAGGACGCGCATCGTGTCGTCGACCGTGAGCCAGGCGCCCGGTGTCAGACCGATGTCGTCCAGGCCGATGTCGTGGGTGTTGGGCGTACGGCCGATCGCGACGAGGAGTTCGTCGGCTTCGATCTGCTCACCGTCGGTGAGAGTGACGGACACGGTTCCGCCGTCGCCGCGCTTGAC
>C688J18823_10003330_pt1 | contig 10156 bp, 6 predicted proteins | sample HopSoiMetagenom1_FD_18823 | JGI IMG/M metagenome (IMG submission 18823) | reverse complement strand
CGAGATGGAGCTGAGGATCGACCGGTTCGACGTCAGCCTGTCGCTGCCGGCCGTGCTGAAGAAGACCCTCAGCACCAGCAGGACGAATCTCGACGGCCTCTCCCTCCGCCTCCGGCTGACCCGTCAGCTTCCAAAGCTCTGCCGGCAGGCGCCGGGGCTTCCTACCATCCCCGGTCAGGCCGAGCCGCCCGGGGTCGCCGGAAAGGACTGCCTGGCGCAGGTGGAGACCGCCAGCCCGAAGGGCACGCCGCCGAGGCCCGAGGATCTTTTCCGAGTGAAGCTCGAGCGCCTCGACGTCTCTCGCGTGCGGGAGATCTGGATCGAGGGCTACCGCGTCGAAGGAGCCGCCGCCTTCCGCGGACGTTGGGCCTTCTGGCCCACGCAGTATCTGGAGATCGGCCTCGAAAACTTCATCATGCGCGATGCGCGGGTCCGCCAGGGGGAGCGCAAGCTCGCCGGCGATCTGGACCTCTCGCTCGCAGGAAAGCTGACCACCATCCAGCTCTCCGGCCTGGAGGCGAGCGAGCTGTGGAAGTCGGTCTCGGTCCGGGCATCGATCCGGCTGCGCGACCTCCAGCTCGAGACCGTCCGCCGCGTCCTCCTGAAAGCGAACCCGATCGCCCCGCCGAAGTTCCCCGACCTGGACGGGCTGGCCAACGTGCAGTCGGACATGGACCTGGAAGCCGGCCGCGTGCGCTCGTTCTCGATGGAGGCCCAGGCGGATCAGGCGGCGATCGAGCTGCTCGATCGGCGCTTGAAAGGCAGGATGCTGCTGGCGGCGAATCTCGCGGAAGAGAAGGAGCGGCCGGGGCGACTGCTGCTGGCGCGGAGCCATCTCGCCATCCATGACCCGCAGCTGGGCGAGGGCAAGGAGACCAAGCGGTTCCCGGATACGGAGATCACCGTCTCCGCGCTGGGGGACAGCCGGCTCGAGCCGCAGCGCCAGCGCGCCGACCTCGAGTTCCGGGCCGAGGTGTCGCGGCTCAAGTTCCTGGTCGAGCTCATTCCCGGAGGGCTGCCGCGGACCGCGGCGAAGCTGCTGCTGGAGGACGACGTGCCGATGGTGGCGACCGGGAAGCTGCACGTCACCCCCGGCGACGCGGAGATCCGCGAGCTCAAGGCCGAGGGCAGCGGCTTGACCCTGACCGGCGGCCTTGCCTTTGCCCCGAAACTGAATGGGACATTAAATGCGAAGATCGCCTTCGTCTCGGTGGACATTCCGCTGTCTTCCAACTCGCATTGACCGACGAGGACAACCCGATGCGCAACCTCACGGAGAGCAACTTGACCGAGGCGGTGCTGGCGCAGACCGCAGGCTGCCAGGACGCGCGCACGCGGCGTGCCTTGCAGAGCATCATCCGCCATCTCCACGCCATCGTCCGCGAGGTGGAACCCACGCCGGAGGAGTGGCTGGCCGCCATCCGCTTCCTCACCGACACCGGGAAGACGTGCGACGAGAACCGGCAGGAGTTCATCCTGCTTTCCGACACGCTGGGCATCTCCATGCTGGTCGATGCGATCAACAACCGCATGACCGCGGGCGGGACCGAAAGCTCGGTCCTGGGTCCGTTCTACGTCGAGAACGCGCCGGCCCGCGAGCGCGGCACCGACCTCGCTGCGGGAGATCCCGGCCATGATGCCACCACCTTCCGCGGTCGCGTGCTCGCGTCCGACAAGAGCCCGATCGAGGGCGCGCTGCTCGACGTCTGGCAGACCGCGCCCAACGGCTTCTACGACATCCAGGATCCGGCGCAGCCGCGCATGCACCTGCGGGCACGGTTCCGCGCCGGCGCCGGCGGCGGCTACGAGTTCCACACGCTCAAGCCCGTCAGCTATCCCATCCCCACCGACGGTCCCGTGGGCAAGCTGCTGGCGCTGCAGGGCCGCCAGCCCTACCGACCCGCGCACACGCACTTCATCGTCTCGGCCCCGGGCTACCGGCGGCTGGTGACGGAACTGTTCGCCGAGGGCGATCCGCAGCTCGATCGCGACCCCGTGTTCGGGGTGAAGAGCTCGCTGGTGGTGGACTTCAAGCCGGACGGCAGGGACGCGCAGGGGCGCGCGCACTTCCTGGTCGAGCACGACTTCGTACTGGAGCGCTGAGCGGAGTCGATCCGACAGGCCTACGGCTTCTCCTCCGGCGCGCGCGTCACCTGGAACTGCGCCGACTCCTCCGCCTGCCCGGCGAGGGCGTCCACCAGCGCCGCCTCCTGGCCCTTGATCTGGGCGGAGAGGTTGGCGAGCTTGGGCAGGATCTTCGCCAGCTCCTCCCGCACGGCCTTGCGCGCGTCGGCGCGCACGGCGTTGCCCTGGATGGCGCGGATCAGCGCGTCCATGTTCTCGAAGTGCTTCTTCTGCTGGCGGACGAAGCTCCAGATCGGCCCCATCCCCTCCGCGAAGTCGTCCAGCCGTTGCCGAGCGATCTTCTCGTCGATTCCCGCCCACTCCACGTGCACGCGCGGCGCGCCCACGTCTACCTGATCGAGCGGCACCTTCTTGTGCGCGTAGGACCGCTCGTTGATCGAGCTGGCGAACTCCTTGGGATCGATCTCCGCGGCGGTCTCGCCCGCCTGCGCGAGGTTGCGGGCGAACACCGACCAGCGCGGGAAGGCGATCAGGCAGGAGAGTTGCACCACTTCCTTGAGCGCCTCCATCCGCTGCACCCTGGCCTGATCGCCGTCGTTCCTCGCCACCATCGCGGCGATGTCCACGCCGATGAGGAACTGGCTCACGTCGGAGACGTTGCCGATCAGCTTGCTCGCGTTCTTGGTGACCTTGAAGAACTGGGCCTGCGCTTCCTTCTTGGCCACCTGCTCGAACATCAGCACCGCGTCGATGAATCCCTCGCGCTCGGAATAGGCCTTGGCGATGTCGGGCTTGTTGCTCGACTTGAGCAGGGCTCGGCAGTTGTCGCGCAGGTTCTTCGTCTTGTCGAAGCCTTCGTAGCTCCAGTTCACTCCCGCCGCCTTCAGCTTCTCCAGCGCGCCCTTGATGTTGAAGTCGTGCGAGAAGACCGTGCCGTAGTGCGAGGTCTCGTCGACGATGATGTCGCCGATCTCGAAGCGGTCCTGCTCCTTTGGATTGGGCTCGCGCTCGAACTTGTCGTCCTTTTCGATGACTTGTGGCCCCATATAGGGGATGGCCAGGCCGTAGCCCTTGTCCACGTCGGGCATGCTGTCCGCCAGCAGGTTGCAAGCGATGGCGCCGACTTCGTGGATGAGGATGTGGTAGTAGCCGGTGCCCGCGTACTTGAAGTGCTTGTGCTCTTTCTTCGCGGTGTACTCGGCGCCGTTGCACAGTCCCCGATAGGCCGCGGCGGCCTTGGCCCCGGCTGCTCCGCCCTGCTTGAGCGCTTCCTTCACCTTCTCGGTCTGGACGGAGCCGCCCATCGACCATGCGGTGCGGCCGATCTCGGCGATCAGCTCGTCGGGGAGCTTGCCACACGCCCGCAGCTCAGCTGCGATGGCCTGTGACAGCGTGCCCGTCTCGCGCGCCGTCAGATCGAAATCGGAGAGCTTGCGCTGGGCCATGTGCTTGAGCTCGAAGACGGAGGTGGCGGCCTCCAGCTCGGCGTCGCTCACTTCCGGATATTGCGTCGGCAGCGCTTCCTGAAGCTCGTCCAGCCGCCGCTCGGCCAGATCGCGCACGCTCTGGATCAGGTCGGGGTCGAACGACTGCGCCTTTCCCTTCTTCTTCAGCTCGTCCAGCTTGGTGCTGATGCAGCAGTCCTTGTACATCAGCGCCTCGACGGCCACCTCGGCGTCCAGCGCCCCGAGGAACTTGGGCCCCGAACGATCGACGATGAAATCGGAATACCGTAGCGGCAGCTTGCCCTCGGTGAGCGGATGGCTGAGCCCGGTGGGCTTGCCGTCGATGCGGATCACCACTTGCTGCTCGAGCACGCCCTTGCGGATGAAGAGACGCTTGATGGCGAAGTTGGCCAGCTCGTCCGCGCTCATGTCGGCCAGGGCGGAGAGCGAGCGGATGCGGTCGATCGACGACTTGATCTCGTCCACCGTCTCGAAGGAGTCGACGAGCTGCAGCCAGCGGCTGGGGCCGTCCAGGAAGGAGAAGGCGCGCTCGAACTCCAATACCGCCGGCGCGCCGGCGAAGGGGGCCCCCGGCGCCTCGGCCTTTCCCTTCTCCCGGTACGCGGAGAAGACCAGCCGGAACGCCTGATCGTCCTTGGGCCGGGCCCAGGCCGCCACGGTCTTGCCCGCGCGCAGGTCGGCGGCGATGGCGTCCAGCTTCGCGATCTGGTCGCCGTCGAAGCTCAAGGCCTTCTTGCCCTGCTCGTCGAGGAACACCTCCACCTCTGCGCTCGAGCGCGCCAGCGCGTACTGGAAGTCCTTGGGCCCGGCAGGATTGCCGTATTCGAGCTTCAGCGTCAGCTTCACCGGGACGGCCTTCTTCGCCGCGCCCTCGAGAACCGCGCGGGTGCGGTCGCTCTGCAAGACCGGCCTCACCTCCTGCGAGACCTCGACGATCTTCTCGACCTTCCAGATGTCCCACTCCCCGGCGCGAAAGCGCGCGTAGCGCTGGAGCGCCGGCTCGGCCGGCTTGAACTTGTCGATGGCCAGCTTCTGGTACGGGTCGTAGTAGAGCGTGAGCCGGTCGGGCTCGTAGCGCTCGCTGAAGAGGAAGATCTCCTCGCCGTAGTAGAGCGGCTCGTTCTCGGTCCGATCGTTCCAGATCCAGGGCAGCCACTTGCTGGGATTGTCGCCTTTGTAGAGATAGACGCTGCTCGCGCCCATCACCGCCGGCACCGCCAGCGTGTAGCCCTTGGCAGGGCCGTCCACGACCTCAATCACCACCTGCGCGCCCGACTTGACCGGCTCTCCATCTCTACCACCGGAAAACTTGAGCTTCAGCGCCTTGCCGGCGTCACGGGTGCCGACGGGATAGTAGTAATTGCCCCACGTGTGCGGGCCGCCCAGGTAGTCGGGCGCGGGCAGCTCGAGCCGGTGCTGCCGATGCAGCTTCCGCTCCGGCCGCTCCCCCGCTGCGGCCTTCGGCTTCGGTTCGGCGGCGGCATTGTCGAAGGGCCAGCGGTCTCCCGCGTACTTGAGGGAGAAGATCTGCCCATACTTGATCGGCTCGCCGGTGGCGATCTTCGCCCGTTGCTTGTCGAACTGCTTCATGCCGGTGGCATTCTTGCGCCGGACGTCCTCCCCCTTGCCGTCGCCTTCCAGCACGCCGTCGAAGGTGGGCGCGTTCGCCACCCGCTCGCCCAGCTTCCACTTGGACGCCGGGATGCCTCGCCACTTGAGGATGGTGGAGAGCACCGAGGCATGATCGAAGGGCACCTCGGTCGGCGAGCGGAAGACGGTGCCCTCCGGCACGTACTTCGAGATCAAAAGCGTCGGCACGCGGATGCCGTAGCAGTCGAACTTGAAGCCGAACTGCGTCTTCTCGGGCTCGCGCCCGGTGGGAGCTGCCTTCCACGGCGGCAGGTGGTCGAAGGTCCCGCCGTTCTCGTCGAACGTAATCAGCAGCACCGTGGTGTCTCGCTTGGGATTGCGCGGCACCACTTGTCCCTTGTCGTCGACCTTGTCGCCGAAGAGCGTGTCGTACACCTGCTTGACGAAGAACTCCCCGTAGGTGACGTCCTGCACGGGGTGGAATTCGTTGCCCACGTAGCGGCTGAGGGGACTCGATGTGTCCCACTTCTCGCCGCCGCCCCAGAGCGGCTCCAGGTACGTGACCGCCGGCAGGTGCCCGCTCTCCGCGTCCTTGTAGAACTGGGCGATGAGCGGAATGTTGGACTTGAACCGCTTCGCCTCGAACTGCGGGAGCAGGTCCTTGGGCCAGACGCCTCCGATCTTGGGCGGCCACATCAGCGTCCAGTAGTACCTCCAGGTGACGCCGTTCTCCTCGAGGACGTCGAAGAGCGAGCGTCGATGGAGCATCCCGTCCTGGCCCCCCTTGGGGAGGCGGTCGCAGGCGAGGTCCTTGAACTTTCCCGCGACATGGGGAGCCGGATAGAAGTCGTTCTTCACCAGCCCCGCCGCCGATCCCGTCAACCAGAAGGAGCGGTTGGTGTTGGTCTGGCTCGGCACCGAGCAGAACCAGAGATCGGACACGCCATAGCTGCGCGCCAGTCCGCTCAGCACCGGGAGCTGATCGGGCAGGAACATGTCCATGATCTCGGAGATCTTCTCGTGCGTCAGCACCGTGCCATGGCCGGCGTGGTGGAGGATGCCGTCGCAGTAGTTGTGCGCCCAGCCGTTCATCGCGGGCTTCTTGTACGATCCGTCCTCGTTCTGCACCGCCGCCTTGCGCTTGGCGGCGTCCTCCATCGCCTTGGGATCCGGCACCACGTCCTTGCCGTACATGTCCTGGAAGACGTTGATGAAGTCCTCGTGCGGATTGATCTTGGGCGTGTTCGCCGCGCGCGCGCCTTTCTTCAGCGGCACCACCCCTTCGCCGCGGCGCGCATTCCAGTCCCTGCGGACCTTGAAAGACTTCCTCACGTAGTTGAAGTCGTAGGGACAGGAGAGATCGATGCCTTCCAGCCCCTCGAACGGCCGCAGCTTCGCGTGCTGGCCAACCGGGGTTCTTCGGATAGTTGTTCGCCGGCTTCTCGCCCTCGTAGAGCCAGCCCATGAAGTGATCGAACCCGCGGTTCTCCAGCATCAGCACCACCACGTGCTCGATGAGCTTGCCGTTCATCCGGTAGCCCTGCGACGGATTGGCGTTGGCGTTGAGGATGTACTGCAGCGGCTCCTCCTTGCTGCCCAGCGCGTCCTCCCGCGACAGGTCGATCTGGCGGCGAAATTCCTTGCCCACGAAGTGCTGTTCCGGCACGTGCCACTCGTCGCGCTGCAGCTCCCAGTCGCGTGGCGGGAGCAGATAGGGCTGGCCTTCCAGCGGCTGTTCGGCCAACGTCTTGAAGGAGGTTTGCGATTCGAGATCCGAACCGGTCTGCCAGGTCACTTGCCGCCACGAGCCGCTCGCCGGAAAGGCGATGCCCACGTGGGTGCAAGACCAGGGGATGAGGGCGGAGCACGCGCCCTTCGCATCGGTGGTTGCGCTCACGCGCTCCGCGCCGTGGTCGAGGACGAACTCCACCCGCAAGCCCGGCGGGAAGGGCCGTACGCCCTTCTCTTCTTCGACCAGGAAGCGCGCGTAGAGCGTCCGGTCGGGCTTCCGCTTGAAGGTGAAGCTCAACTTCTTCTTGTCACCGGCCTTCACCGCTTTCTGGCTGAGGGTCTGTTCGGGGTTCTCGAAGGCGGCCGCGGGCTCCACAGCGCCCTTGATCTCCAGATCGAAGGTCGCGCCGGCCGTGAGCCGCTGACCCTCCACCACCCACTCCTGGCCACGCTCGGTCGCCTTGCGCGAGACCCGCCCGCCTCCGACCACGAACGTCACCTTGGCCGAAGCGAAGTCGTGCGGGCGCGGATCGGACGAGCGCAAGGTGATGTCGAAGGTGGCCGGCGCCGCCTCGGGGCAGGGTTCCATCCCCGAGACCTTGATGGGAACGTCCTCCTCCGCCTCCAGCTGCCGCTCCACCTTCTCGATGGCCTTTTCCAGCTGCTGCCGCTCTTCAGCCCGCACTGCCTCGGGTTTCGCCGGCACGCCGCCAGGCTCGATCATCGATTGCGGGTTCAGGTCAGCCACCAGGGGGCCCAGCGACTGCAGCATCACCTCGCGGAAGGTGTCGCAGACAGCGCTGTCCACGGCCGCCACTGCGTCGTTTCCCGGCCTGGCGCCGGCCTCCATGTGCAGGCGAGCCAAAAGGATGGTGAAGATTCCGCAGTTGTAGCCGTCCTCTTGCGTCTTCACCTGCGCCGAGGTCTCCATCGGCAGCTCGGCGGAGAGGTACTTCATCTCGAAGAGCTTCTTGATCAGCTTCTTTGCCTCGGCCGCATTGCTCTCCTGCAGCGAGTCGAAGTGCACGAACTTGCGATCCGCGGCGTAGAAGGCCAACAGGCTCCAGTGCCGGTTGTCCCGGTTCACCGGAAAGAGCAGGACGCTCGCGGCCTTCGGCAGGAAGCGCTCCTTGTCCATCTGCAGCGGCCTTCGCCCCAGCGCCTGCGGCCCGCCGAGCGTGTTGCCAAATGCCCCGGCGTCGCCGTCCTTGCCGCTCGTCACCACGGTGGGCTCGATCCAGAACACGCCCTGGTAGAGGTGGCCCAGCGGGCGGTGCACCTCGCCGGAGGGGCAGACCGTCACCCCATAGTCGAGCAGCGCGTCGCTCATCCAGCCCTGCGGGTTGCAGAGCGTGTCGAGATCGTTCCTGCGCAGCTTCTTGCCGCTGCCGGCGAGGGCGTCCGCGTCGTCGTCCACCATCACGTGCCAGGTCATCGCGCGTCCCTCAGATGGAATCGAGCCGTTGCCGCAGGATGAACCGCGCCTTCTGCGCGCCGGGGATCGACCCGTTGCGGAGGATGCTTCGCATCCATTCGTTCACCTCGCGCGTCTCGAAGTCCTCGTCGTGCAGGACCAGCATCAGGGAGAGCACAGAGGTCACCTCGACGTTGGTGACCATCCCGTAGCCCGCGGCAATCTGCTTCGCCTTCAGGACCAGCCGGCGCACGCCCTTTTCGCGGAGGCGCTGGAAGTCGTCGGGGAACTCCTTTGCGATCCAGGCGATCATGCGCTCCTGGTATTCGCGCAGCGCCGGGTCAGCCAGCGCCTCGAGCTGCGCCGTTCGCAGCACCATGGGGCCGTGCGCCGCCAGGGGTTGCACCGCCGGCGCCCAGGTCTGCACCTGCGCTGCGGACCCCTGGGGTCCCACACGCAGGTGCTCGAAGCCGTCGCCGGTGCGGCGGAAGAGATGGAAGTCGCCCTCGTCCTCGCCCTCCACTACCGCGCTGCTGATTGGACCGAAGAAGCGATCCATCTCCTCCGGCGTGCAGCTGGGCAGGTACTCGCGCAGGATGCGTGGATCGTAGTAGCGGAACACCAGCGACTTCCTCTCCTCGCTGCGCACGCGCAAGAGGGTGCGGAGGTGGCGGTAGAGGAGCGGCTGCTCGGCGTCGCTGGCGACCAGGATGCCCCAGGCGTTGCGCCAGCCCACGCGAAAGAAGATGTCCGCGTAGTCGTGGCCCGCGCGCAGATGGAAGAGATGCGGCGCAGCGTCGGCCAGCGCGGGCGGCAGGTTCCCTCGGTACAGGCACCAGCTCGGCGTCGAGCCGGTGTGCAGTCGCGCCACGCGCGGATCGCGCGCGCCGTCGAGCACGGCATACGCGCGCCCGGCCAGGTGCTGCAGGACACGGTCGCGATCGCCCCGCGGCGCGTGCAGGGATGTCCCTGCGCCTCGATCGTCGGGTATCGCCAACGGTCAATCCCCCCGGACTTCGGCTCAATGCCCCTTTCGCTTCTTCTCGCACTCCTCGCAGAACGGCACGCCTTCCCGCGCCGCCGCCTGCAGCGCCGCGGCCTGCGCGGCGGCTTCCTCGCTGCGCTCCGCTGCAACGGTCGCCGCCGCGGACCGCGGGGCCGCGCTCGCGTCCGGATCGACGAACAGCACCATCTTGCCGTCCATCGTCTTGAGGTGGTCTCCGCGGGTGTATTTGAGCATGCGCAGGTCCAGCGTACGGGATGTGCGTTGAATTTTCCAAACCGGGCAGCGGCGTGATCACAGTTTCCACTTGGTGAAGGTGACGGTGGTCCCCTGGTTCTGCTTGGACTCGATCTGGAACTCGTCGACCAGCCGCCTCACGCCAGGCAATCCCATACCCATTCCGCCGGAGGTAGAGAATCCGTCGCGGAGCGCCTGCTCCACGTCGTCGATTCCCGGTCCTTCGTCGTGCGCGACCACCTGGATGCCCTGCCTCGACCCACCGGCGATCACCTTGAGCCGGATCTCTCCGGCCTTCGCGTAGGTGACGATGTTGCGCGCCAACTCCGAGATTGCCAACGCGATGAGGGTTGCGTCTCCCGAGGAGAAGTCCAGGGCCGCGGCGAGGGCGCGGCCCTTCTGACGGGCCGTGACGATGTCCTGGTCCGAATGGATCAATACCTGGATGTCGTCTTCCACGCGTCCACCCCCTCGGTGAGCGCCTCGGACAACTGACGATAAAGCCTCGCCCGGCGGGTGACGTCAATCCCCCTCGAGTCCCGCTGACGGACGTACCCCTCAGAGGGTGAGGAAGGTGACGGTCTGGCCGGCGCCGACGCTAACGGCAGTAATGCATTTGCCCGCGTACCT
>C688J18823_10003329_pt1 | contig 10156 bp, 6 predicted proteins | sample HopSoiMetagenom1_FD_18823 | JGI IMG/M metagenome (IMG submission 18823) | reverse complement strand
GCGATCCCAACTGCTTTGCGATTTTCACCACCAAATATTGTTTCATGTCGTTAGTACTGAAGTTGTGCTCCAGAGTCCCTTCTACTGCTATTAACCCTGTGTTTAGCGAATGGTTTTGGCCACTCCAAGAGCCTCAAAAGGATGAATTTACGACCTCAAAATTCGCATTTCAGACCCAAAACGTATGCCTGCAACGACGATATCGGTCGATGGAGACGCACGTTTCTGCCTCTCCACGATGCCGCAAACCTCAAATAAGACTACCTACCGCACCCCACGAGCGTCTTAGAGACGCAGATTACTGCGTCTCTAAGACCCTGAATGCTTACCGTTTAGGCTCAACATCGACGTATTCAGCGTCAATTACGCCTTCGTCTTTCTTCTGTTCCTGTCCAGACGAAGCTCCGTCGCCTGCTGCGCTTGCTCCACCGGGGAAGCCTCCCGGCTGCGCCGCACCGCTGGGCTGAGCCGACTTGTACATCGCCTCGGCCAGCTTGTGCGAAGCCTGCGTCAGGCGCTCACGCGCCGAGTTCATTACCGCAGCGTCAGTGCCTTCGAGTGCCTTCTTGGCATCGGCGAGTGCCGACTCCACGTCGCTACGCTCGCTGCCGGAGATCTTGTCTCCGTGCTCCTTCAGCATTTTCTCAATCTGGTACACCATAGAGTCGAGCTGATTGCGAGCTTCCACTTCGTCGCGCTTGGCTTTGTCTTCTGAAGCATGCGCCTCGGCGTCCTTGGCCATGCGCTCGACTTCCTCTTTGCTGAGACCGGAAGATGACGTAATCGTGATCTTCTGATCTTTGCCAGTGGCCACATCCTTCGCCGTGACATTGAGGATGCCGTTGGCATCGATATCAAACGTCACTTCGATTTGCGGCACGCCACGTGGAGCCGGCGGAATTCCCGTCAGGTGGAACTTGCCTAGCGTGCGATTCTGCGCGGCCATCGGACGCTCGCCCTGCAGCACGTGCACCTCGACCGAAGTCTGACTGTCCGCCGCAGTCGAGAACGTTTCCGTCTTCTTCGTCGGAATCGTCGTGTTGCGTGGGATCATCGGCGTAGATACGCCTCCCAAGGTCTCGATCGACAGCGTCAGCGGTGTCACGTCGAGCAGCAGCAGGTCTTTCACTTCGCCGCCGAGTACGCCCGCTTGCACCGCAGCTCCGATTGCAACCACTTCGTCAGGATTGACGCCTTTATGGGGCTCCTTGCCAAAGAGGTCCTTTACCAGCTGTTGAATGCGGGGCATGCGCGTCTGTCCGCCAACCAGCACGACCTCATCGATCTTGCTGGCCTCGATACCCGCGTCCTTCATCGCCTGCTTGCTCGGACCTACCGAGCGCTGGATGATGTCTTCCACCAACTGTTCCAACTTTGCACGGGTCAGCTTCTTCACCAGGTGCTTCGGACCCGTTGCATCAGCGGTGATGAACGGCAGATTGATCTCGCTTTCCATCGCCGTCGAGAGCTCGATCTTGGCCTTCTCCGCCGCATCACGCAGACGCTGCAGGGCCATTTCATTGCCCTTGGCGCGCAGGTCGAGTCCTTCTTCCTTCTTGAACTCTTCCACCAGCCAATCGACGATGCGCTGATCGAGGTTGTCGCCACCCAGGTGCGTGTCACCATTGGTGGACTTCACCTCGATGACGCCCTCGCCCACTTCCAGTATCGAAATGTCGAAAGTACCGCCGCCAAAGTCATAGACGGCAATGGTCTCGTCCTTCTTCTTGTCCAGACCGTATGCGAGCGCCGCCGCTGTCGGCTCGTTGACGATGCGCTTCACATCCAGACCGGCGATCTTGCCGGCGTCTTTGGTGGCCTGGCGCTGTGCGTCATTGAAGTACGCGGGCACTGTGATCACCGCCTCGGTAACGGTTCCGCCCAGGTAATCCTCCGCTGCCTTCTTCAACTTTTGAAGAATCATTGCCGAGATCTGCGGAGGTGTGTGCTCTTTGCCCTGCGCTACCACGGCCACATGGTCTCCCTGACGAACAACTTTGTAGGGAACCATCTTCATTTCGTCGCTGACTTCGTCGAAGCGACGGCCCATGAAGCGCTTAATCGAATAAATTGTGTTTTCCGGATTGGTGATCGCCTGGCGCTTGGCCACTTGTCCCACCAGCCGCTCACCTGATTTGGTAAATGCGACTACCGAAGGCGTAGTCCGGCCGCCTTCTTCGTTGGCGATAACCTTGGGTTCGCCACCTTCCATCACGGCCACGACCGAGTTGGTCGTTCCCAGGTCTATTCCAATAATCTTTGCCATACCTGCCTTCTCCTCACTGACCCCGCGTAGACGCAGCCTGCTGCGTCTGTACCTGTAAGTTGCTGAAAATCCAAGAACCTGAATTTAATAACGCTCGTATTATCAGAGTTGAGTCAGTTATTGTCAACTGTGCAGTAGATGCTTGAGACTGCCTGCAAGATTCCTGTTTGTGACTTTTCTTTTCAAGAGGATAGATGCTGGTGCTAGAATCCGGACTTTTGCGTTTATGCCAATGAGTAGCTACACACAGCCCACTGAGAAAGAGGGAATTACCCTTTGGCCGTTAGTCGCGGCCACGTATTTCATGGCCTCAGGAGGACCGTATGGGCTGGAAGAAACCGTGAGTTCGGCCGGGTACATGGGGGCCATTCTGCTGATCTTAATCACGCCTCTCATCTGGAGTTTGCCGACTGGCCTTATGATCGCGGAGCTCTCAAGCGCGTTCCCGGCCGAGGGCGGCTACTACGTATGGGTTCGTCAAGCCATGGGACCCTTCTGGGGATTTCAGGAGGCTTGGCTTTCGCTGGCGTCCAGCATCTTCGATCTGGCTATTTACCCAACGCTCTTCGTCGCCTACCTGGGGCGGCTCATTCCCGGCGCCGATCAAGGCTGGCATGGCATAGCCATCGGAGTGTGCGTAATCGTCGCCTGCGTGCTGTGGAACCTTGTAGGTGGCAAAGCAGTAGGTGAAGGTTCGCTGCTGATGCTTCTGCTCATGATCGGGCCATTCGCGATGCTTATCGTCGCTGCAGCTCCGGCATTGGCACGGAGCCCCCGTCGCCTCGCAACCTGTAACTCATTCCGGACTCATCGCCGGATTGCTGGTCTGCATGTGGAACTACATGGGGTACGACAACGCCGCGAATGTGAGTGGCGAAGTGAAGGACCCCCAACGCACTTATCCACTCGCCATCGTTCTCACCATGGCTCTCGTCGCGATTGACTACTCAGTGCCTGTGATTGCCATGTCGCGAACCGGAGTCGCACCTGCGCAATGGACAACAGGATCATGGGCGACACTGGGTGGAATCGTCGGTGGCCATTGGTTGACGGTAGCGATCGTTATCGGCGGCATGGTGAGTTCTTTCGGACAATTCAATGCCTTGCTGATGAGCTACTCGCGTTTGCCACTGGCAATGGCGCACGACCGACTACTTCCCCAAGTGTTCACGCGAGTGCACCCACGCACGGGAGCGCCTTGGGTTGCGATCCTCGGCTGTGCTGTCTTGTATGGAGCTTGCCTCGAACTCGGCTTCGACCGGCTGGTCACACTCGATGTCTTGCTGTGGGGGGCGAGCCTGGTTCTCGAATTTTTGGCTCTGGTTTTGTTGCGCCTACGTGAGCCGGACGACGCCACGTCCCTTTCGCGTGCCTGGCGGTGTTCTCGGCACGGCGCTGCTTGGCGTTGTTCCAACGCTGTTATTGGTCTTGGCTGGCGTTCACGCTGAGCACGAGCAGATCGCGGGAATAAGCGTATGGCTTTTCGGTACCCTGGTAATGCTGGCAGGAATCATCGCTTATTGGATCTGTTCGCGGTGCCTAAAGCCGCGCATGACAGCCTGAGCTTGTCGATGATCAATGTCTCACCAGAATCACGGCCGAGGGCGGTTGTACCCACAGGCATGCTTTTTTTGGTGAGCTCAGAATCTGAGGACAAGACCGGCTCCTGCAAATACCTGGTTCTGGCCCACAGTGAAACTCGGAGTTCCCGTATGAAAGGCACGCGCTTCAACACGAAATGCGATCAACGGAATGTGGCTACTGAGATCGAACCCGCCGCCCACTTGAAAGGCAGCCACGGTGCTGCTCGCCGTCGTTGATGTTCCCGAGGTGCTGGGCGCGTAATGAGCGAAACCTCCGCCCACGGCGACGAATGGCGAGAAAAACGGCAGGGAAGCCCTTAATCGAAGGCCTGGCGTGAAAAAGACGGTTGAGAAGTCTTGCCGAAAACCTCCTTGCTCAAGCGTACGCGTCGGGGTACCGACGACGGGAAGCTCAAGATGTAACGAAGCGATATGTGCATTCGCGACGCGAACTGCGAGCGCGCCTTCAAAGGAGAGCTTCGTGGGCGTGTGAACCGTTTGCCCGCAGAACGGATTGCTCGTCGTGCAGGTCCCAACTCCGGCACTCGGGCTCTTGTCAGTAGTAAAGATTCCACCGGCCAGCACGGCAAGATCGGCGGCTTGTGCAAAACTGAAACCGGAGAGCAGCAATACGCAGCAGAGCGTTACCAGCGTTCTCTTCACAATAGGCCTCACAGCAGAAATTTTACTGCTGTGAAAAGTATACGGATGATGAAGTCTGTGTTCTGCCGAGGTTCCCAGTTTGGCACGGGTTGTCGCCATTGTTGTTCTACTTCTGGTGCAACCCATCGAACTAAACGGACTTTGGCCGCCCTTCAATTTCATCGTTGGTTCGTAGTCGCCTTCTGCAAAAGAAAGCTGTCACCCTTCACGCGGCTGCGAAGGTGGTGACCTGTCGGAGATTAGGCACGGGGGAGACTTGGGCTGACGAACCCCTTAACAGTCAGTCGTATCGTTCGAAGACGATCTGCTTGCGGTCCCAATGCAACTCTTCCTTAAGCATTTTGCGCGTGGCGGAGACCATGTCATTGAGGCCGCAGATGTATGCGTCCATGTTCGTGCGTTCCGATTCGGGACGGGCCTCGATGATCCGGCGCACGTGCTCCTGCACATATCCGCCCTCGCCCTTCCAATCCTCGGCGGCGCGGCTGAGGGTCACGAGGTAGTGGAAATTGGGAAAATCGTGTGCGATAAGCTGAAAGTAGTCCTGGTAGTAAATATCTGTCGGATAGCGTGTGCCATAGACCAGATAGACTTCCCGGCCTTGATGATGCGCTTCGTCGGCAAAGAGCCACTGCACAAACCCACGAATGGGCGCGATTCCAGTGCCGGTCGCAACCAAAATGGAATCGCGTAACGGCTGGCGGAGCACGAAATTGCCGTGCGGTCCATGGAACTTGACCCTCTCTCCTTCGTTCATGTCGCAGAGCAAATTGGAGAAGAAGCCGTCTTCGACACGGTTGAGACACAAATCGAATTCGTTCTTGCGCGGAGCTGACGCCAGTGAATAGGCCCGCGTAATCGACTTACCGTCTTTAATGCCAACCAATGAGATGAATTGCCCGGCGGCGAAGTCAAAGCGTTCAAGGTCCTCAATGCTGAAGACGAGATGCTTCGTCTCACTCGGCTGCGACAGCCATTCCTGATGTATCAGGCGCGCAGTGTGTAGCGGCCGCTCGATCAAAGCCTCTCCTGACCTTGTAGTTGTTCTGATTGTAAGGGTAGGTAGCTGTAGAGAAGCACACGCTCGATCTCTATGCGACATCGGACACCGCAAGAATGATCAAGAATGAGCCGAGGGCCTCCGTCGCGAAGGCCGGCTGGAACTACGGGACGCAACCTGCGGTAACGCAATAGCAGAGTAGAAAAGAGAAGTTACCGTCGCCGCGGCTGACCCTGTTCGGCGAGAGTCGCCTCATCAGTAGTGGTTGGCGCTTTGTCTGTCCCGCTTTCCCCCAGCTCAAATAGCGCCATCACCTGGTACTGCGCGGCCCCCGCGGCATCAATTCGCGATTGAATCTGAGCCTGCAGCTCTCGCAAGCTCTTCGTGTCAGCGGTCGGCGATTCGGCAATTCGAACCAGAGCAGGTAGTGCCATCCACCACAGCAGGCACTCGTACATTTCTTTGTTGAAGTAACGGACGCCTTCATGTTCGTGAACGTTGATCAGCCAGGCAACATCGGGATCGTGCAGCCAACTATACGGTGAACCTGCGGAACGCTTTGCTCCGGGCAGCCATCCCTGATTGGCGAGCACTGCTCGAACGCGAGCGGCAGCGCGCCAGCGCTCTTCGCCTTCCATCCCAAATTGGGACAGAGCATCTGCGAGCGTATTTCTAAGGCGGAGGGCATCAAAAAGCTTTGCCGCTGCCGTCGCAGGTTCAGCTGGATCCAAGAGTTCTCCCAAAGCGTGGACCGCAGCCCAGGCCACCACCGTCGCCCAACGCGCACCATTCTCTTTACCTGCATCATGGGGCAATACTGCGCAAGCATGCTCCGACCAGCGCCTGCGAATTGTTTTTCCAACGATGGAATATGACGCGCTGCTTCTATTCTGCGAGTGAACGAGGCGACCACTTTCGCAACATCGCCGCGCCATTGGTTACTTCCTGGCAGCCCGAGAGACACGGCGGATTCGCCGGAAGCAAGACCGCGAGCGCTCTCGAGCAGCGCCTCCACGCGCGAGGCAACAGCATGTTGCAATCGCTCCTGGCTCTTTAGTGACGGGGGATGACCGTCACCCGGAACTTCGGCTGCCTGCTTAGCCGGTTTTTGCGTCTGCTTTTTGGAGGCTTTGGCCGGCTCGCTGGTGGCCGCTTTTGTGGTCGCTGTCTGTCCCTGTTTGGGAATTGCCAACAGCTGTTCTATGACTGCGGGTTCGAGAACCGCGCGAAAGGCCTGATGCACGGGCTTGAGTTGCAACTCGCGCATCTCGTCAGCCAAGCTGGAGACTCCCTTACCGCGCAGATGGTCGTACAGTTCACGCCATGGATGATTCACGTCATCGTGCAGATGCTTCCAATCGAGGAACACGTGAGATTGATAGGCGCCGAGATCGACGCGCATCCCTTTTTCTGACAGCTCCCGGCCGCTGTACAGATATTCGAGTCCAGTGACGGTGTCGCGCGCTGCTATGAATTGCGCGTTGTCACCAGAGATCGCGAATGCTTCTGACAGGCTGCGCTGCCTGATCGACCGGCCGCCATCGGGCAATTTCTCGCAAAACGCACTGGAGATGCGAATCCAGCCATGCGCGTCGGCAAACTTGTTGTTGTAGATAACCAACGCGCGCTGCTCACCGAGGCTGTTGGAATACGCGAAGACGTTCTCATTTACGGAGCCGGAGTCGTTATAGAAATCGTAGAGCAGGAAGTTGCGGACCTCTGCAAACAATGCGCGCCGATGCAACAAAGGCGCGATCTGGCGTTCATGACGCGATACGAGCCAGGGGTCGGACACTTCCTCGTGATAGGCCCGGCGATACTCCATCCCATAGCGCTCCGTGAACCCTTCTACCTGGCCATGTCCGAACATCGGTAGTCCGGGAAGCGTAGCCATGAGCGTGCAGACGCCAAAGTATTTGTCGCCCTTCCCAAATTGGTCTACGGCGGTGCGCTCGTCGGGATTATTCATGAAGTTGACGTAACGCTTGAGAATCTCCGGATCAAACTCGATGGTGTTCTTGATGACGTTCCGGTAGTTTGCGTTCTCCTCATCGCGCAGCATGTTCATGAAAGCGCTGTTGTACACGCGATGCATGCCTAGCGTGCGAACAAAATATCCTTCAAGTAGCCAGAAGGCCTCGGCGAGCAGAAGCGTGCCAGGAACTTCGGTGGCGCAACGATCTACCACCTCGCGCCAGAACTCGTTAGGCATGGCCGCATCGAACTCCGGTTTCGTAAGTCCATGCTCGGCGCGTGATGGGATCGCACCTCCAGTCCCAGGCGCTGGATACCACAGGCGCTGGTAGTGCTGCTTGGCGAGCGTCATCGCTGCGTCGAAGCGGATCACCGGCGAGAGACGCGCGACATAGAGGATCTTCTGAATCACGGCTTCGCGCACTTCTGCGTTCAGATAGTTCAACTGCGCCGTGTCATTCCATGGATAGCTGGTTCCATCGTTTCCGTGGTAGATATAGCGCGTTTCACCGCTCCAGCGATCGCGGCGGCGAAAAACGACCGCCGCATCGGTCTTGTTGTAGTAGTGATCCTCGATCTTGATCTCGACCCGTCCATCATTCGAGAGATCGGGCCCATCAAAGCGATATGCAGGGAACGGAGGATACGGCAGGGAGATGAACCAATCCGGATGCTCAGTGACCCAGCGCGAATCGATTCCGGTGTGATTAGGAACCATGTCGCTGCCCATGCGAATGCCGCGCACTGCGGCGCGATCGCGCAGATTGAGATACGAACCCTCGCCTCCAAGCTCTTCCGCGATGGTGTAGTCGAAGAGCGAGTAGGCTGAAGCTGCGGCGTCCGGATTTCCCGTGAGCTGCTTGATCTTCTGTGATGCCTTGCTGCGCTCCCATACGCCGATCAACCAAAGCGCATTGAATCCACGGCGCGCCAATGTATCGAGTTCCTCATCTGGAACCTGATCGAGGCGGTGAATATGCCGGCTGTGCGTCTTCGAGAGCTGATCGAGCCAGACGAAGGTGCTCTTGGCGATCATGACGGTGCGCGGCATCCAGTCCAAATCGGGACTAAAGCGCTCGTACTCCGGCTCCTTCAGGTTGTAGTGGGGAACCGCAGCCGCACTAGAGTCTCCGCGGCCCTGTGCCTGACCGAAGTGAGCGCGCGCGTCTTGTGGATGAAAGCGCATCCAGATCGCCTGCTCTTCTTCCTTGAAGATGTCGAGCGCGACGAGGATTCGGCGGATCATGTCGCCGAGCACGTCAGGCCATGCCTCGCGTATGTAAGCAAGCTGTCCTTCGAGCGACTCAGGTGCTGCCAGCGCAGGCGCGCGCAGAAGATCGAGGAGGTTCTGGTTTGTGGGTCCGAAGCTCGGACGGGTGCTGAAGTACGCCTTCAAATTTGAAGTGATCTTTGGATAGGCTGTGGCTTTCTTCAGTTCTGTGTCGTCGAACAATTCTTTAAAGCGGCGAAATGCAGGATTCGAGTTCGCCAGCCACAACATCATCATTTCTTCGAGGGCAACAGCGCGGTGCGGCATCTCTCCGCTTGAGCCTTCCAGCCATTGCGCCGGCGAGAGCTTTTTCGTGTACACGTCTTGAGGCGGAAAGTGATCGGTGAAGGTGAGAAGAGTCCTCTCCAGAGCGTCGCGTCCGACTTGCGCCTCAAACCAGGAAAGAGCATCGATCATCACCTTCGGATCACGCTGCTGCCGGTAACGCGCCACTACAGCGTGCAGCAACTCGTCGACGAGTGCCATCGCATTCAGCGCACCCGGATGGATGGTCTGTTCGGGATGTCGGTCCACGTCCCGCTGCCGGTTCATTTTCTCGGCGAAGCGCCGGCTTGCGGCAACATTTGCGAATAACACGTTGCCGTTCCACGAAAACAGCTCCTCTTCGAACTGGTAGCGCTCGCGAGCAGCGCGAGAAACGTGGAACTCGAATCTAGGGAGGAGATACATGGAATTCAAACCATCTATTAGAACAGAATCGAGTCTTGTAAGATTGCCGGCTGGTCAGCGTAGCTGTTGAAGTATGCAGAGACACACAACTTCCCGGCTCTCGCTGGAAGAGGAGGAGCGCAGCGGCTGGTTGTACTTTCACGCGGGCCAAAGGATTCTCAGTTCGCGGCTCGTGCGGTTCCAGCGGCACTGCCTTTCAGATATTTTTCTAGAAAAGGCAAGATTGCGCCATACGCTTTTATTTCGTTCTCACGTTTGCTGAAACCATGCCCCTCCCCGGGCAGGACGACGTACTCGACTATCCCACCCTTCTTCTTAATACCCGCGACAATGTCGTCTGACTCGGCTTTAAGGACACGTGGGTCGTTCTCGCCCTGAAGGATGATGATGGGCTTAGTGATGCGGTCAGTGAAAAAGACAGGAGAGATGTCATGCAGCATCTGCTCCTGCGTCGACGGATCGCCTAGCTCCTTATATAAAGCTTTGCGAAATATAAAGCTTTGCGAAAACTTTCCCACCAGGGCGGAATGGACTTAAGTGTGCGCACCCAATTCGCGACTCCGAACAGGTCAACGCCGACGGCGAACTCTTCAGGTTTGAACGTGAGCGCGGCCAGCACCATGTATCCGCCATAACTTCCTCCGAGGATCCCGACTTTGTCCTTGTCGATCGAGTCAAGCGACTGCAGATACTTCTTGCCCTCGACGCAA
>C688J18823_10003328_pt1 | contig 10157 bp, 10 predicted proteins | sample HopSoiMetagenom1_FD_18823 | JGI IMG/M metagenome (IMG submission 18823) | reverse complement strand
ACGCCGACTAGTGTCGGAATAGGCGTTTACGCGCAGACGAAACCCGCCTCGCCTGCTGCAAAACCAGCGTGAACAAAAAAGGCCCCGAGGAATCGGGGCTGATNGCGCGTCATTGGAAGCAAACGCCTCAGTCGCTCGACTTGGGTGGGCGTCGGGCCCGCTGCTGATCGCAGCGAAAGGACGAAAGAAGTCGCCTTTTCCATCCACCGTGAAGTGGAATGCTGTTGGGGAATGTTCTGCCAGCGAGCCGGAATTGGCCGAAGCTCGCAAGCTCTACCTAGAGCGTCACGCCAACAGCAAATATTGGCTAGATTTTGAGGACTTCTCTTTTTACTGCATGGAAGTCGTTGATGTTTATTACGTGGGAGGCTTCGGAGTGATGGGCTGGGTGGATGTAGGCGGCACAATGACGGACGGCGGTGTACTTTGCTGTCGAGACAGAAGACGTGGCACTAAAAATTAAAACCTTCGACGCGCATGACGGACAGGGTCTCTCGCTGGCCCACACCCCTGGGCTTCGTGCGGCTTGCATCACTGGACGCCAAACCCATACTGGACAGTGACGACGCGGTGTTTAGCTGTGACGTAGGAACGCCAACGATTTGAGCCGCGCGCTATCTGACCATGAACGGCAAGCGAAGGCTGCTAGCTGTTTTCGCATTGCCGTTCGGGTACGTTCTTGTCCTCGCCCCTTGTAATCGACGAACAGATCAGGAAACTGCTGTTTCAGCGCTTCAATCTTGGGACGATCACAAACCTGAATGTACGGATTTTTCGGGTTGTGCAGCGCGTAATCCTGATGATAGTCCTCAGCAGTGTAGAAGCCCTTCAACTGTGTAACCTCAGTAACGATCCGCCCCGGAAACACTTTCGCATCGTCCAGTTGCGAGATATAGGTATTCGCAATCCGCTTTTGGTCACCGACATAGAAGATCGCCGAGCGATACGAAGAGCCTACGTCTGGTCCCTGCCGGTTGAGCTGCGTGGGATCGTGGGCCACGGAAAAGAAGATGCGCAACAATTGGCCGTAGGTAATTTTGGAGGGATCGTAAAGCACTTCAACGGACTCGGCATGACCGGTCGTTTCCGTCGTTACCTGGTCGTAGGTTGCGGTTGCGGCGGAGCCGCCAGCATATCCGGCCGTAGTATGGATAATGCCTTTCACTCTTTCAAATACTGCCTGTGTACCCCAAAAGCAACCGCCAGCGAACACCGCTGACTCCTTGCCTGGCGTCGAAGCCAGCGGTTGGTCCACTTTCGCGGCCGGAATTGGGTCCTTCGAAACTGCATTTGCTCCATGGCCGACAAGAAAAAGCCCAAAAATCGCGAATCCCACGATTACCACACCCAACAGCACTCGTATGAACATAAAAGAGGCACCGTAGCCTACTTGATGAGATGTGCTATTCGGCGAATGGTTTCACTGACCGTCACTTTCGATCGTGGACTGGCCGAGAAGTTGGCAGACCTGAAACCTCTTCAACAGGACACTTCGTCCCATTTATTAGAGCCGTTCAAGAATTGCTGCCTGCGGGCCGATGGAGTTCCTGCTGGACCGAGGGCGGAAGATCGTCCAGGTGATTGAGAAAAGTGACAACCTGCTGGGACAGTCATGGGCTTCTGCTTGAGCAGAAGCATTCTTGGCCCTCACGACTGTCCCTCTTTTTGTTTTCAGTGGTCCAGCATCCCTCACTCCATTTGCAGTTCTCTCCATGGCGCGGATCGTTATCGAAGATCCATTTCGCCATCTCAAATCTCCATGCGATCTAAGTACGCGAGGCGGGGCATTTCGGATTGCACTTCGAAGATGGAAAGGATGGATTCTCCTGCGAGCACGCGAGAGTTCACTACAGAGGCCAGTGCGGAGAACCATTCGGAGTGCGCGGTAGAAGCCCCGGCAGCTATTCCCCGGAACCAACGAGGACTGGCTGGGACGTCGGACTGGACGAGCCTTGCTGCGGCTCGACGGTGATGGCAAAGGCCTTGGCTTCGGCTCGCGGCGGAAGTGGTGGGTTGATCACAGTCGCGCTGCCGCGGGCGTCAGGCCGGAACACACCGGCAGGGACCGGAGCACCAACCGGGGGAATCAGCCACAACTCATAGGCCTTGCCTTGAGGCAGCGATGGGAGATTTGTAGCCAGAAATATCAGACTTGAACGGTCACGAACATAAATGGCTTTGCCTTGTGGCTGGGGTGGAGTCTTGGCCGCGACCAGCGTGACACGCATGGCATCAGTTGCGGTCAGAGTCATCGCGATCTCGCGGGCCGTTTGCAGTTGACCTTCCTGCTCGGCTGATTGCTGCCTTAGGCGCGAGACGGTCTGACGCAACTGTGCGTTGTTGCTCCACAATGCTACAGCAAGGATCGCTAACGCAGCGGCCGCAACCCAGGGGAGCGACCAGATCCACCAGTTCCATTTGTGCACCGCGGAAGAGACGGTACGAACTCGCGGCTCTTTCATGATCGCATCTATGAAGCGTTTACGGGAACGGGCGGGTGGAACCGGCCCCGAGGTCGACAACGCCAGTAGTGCCATGTCCCCGCGCAGGAACTCGAGCTCGCTGCGGCACCCGGGGCATTCCTCTAAATGCTTTACCAGAGCAATACGTTCCTGCCCCTGCAAGCTGCCCAAGGCGTAGAGCGCGAGGTCCTCAGCGAATTGTTCGTGCACGTTCATGCGAAAGCCTTGCGCAGGCTCGACAGGGCAGCGCGAATGCGCGTCTTCACCGTTCCTAGCGGCTCCCCAGTCTTGCTGGCGATTTCCGTGTGACTCAATCCTTCAAAATATGCCAACTCCAGTGCGTTGCGTTGCGGCCCAGGCATACCGCCGAGCGCTTCCCGAACTTTCTGCATAGCGCGAGAGCGATCAGCCGCCGCCGACATGTCATGGTTCACTGAGACAATCACGTCTTCGAGGTTACTTTCCGGTTTGCGCCGCCGAAGCAAATCGATCGCTCGGTTTCGGGCCACCACAGAAAGCCAAGCCCCGAGATTTCCTCGTGTGGAATCAAACAAATTCGGATTTCTCCACAGCTGCATGAAGATTTCCTGCAAAAGGTCCTCCGCAGCTCCAGTATCTCCCAGCACTCGAAGCGCGACCGAATACACCAGGGGAGAGAAGCGGTCATACAACTCCGTCACGGCTCGGTCATCGCCCGAACGGACCCCCGAGACCAGGAAGGCGTCGGTTGCGGCACTGTTTGTTTCAGGAGGGAACAAGCTTTTCTTCTACCTATAAGAGTACGTAGCCAGAATGCGGACGGATTTGTATTACCCGCGGATTATACGGTTGTCACAGGCGAAACGATACAGTCTGGAGCCTCCGAAAACAAGCGACCTGCTTTGTGCCGTGCCGCCCCATGTAGCGTGTAACGTCGCCTCCGCCAGTCGAGTGACCCACCAAACCTGACATCCTTGAGATCAAGCGCCTCGATGGCCGCTGCCAGATTGTCGGAGTATGGCTATTCACGATACATCAAAGCTCGCTCGCTTCCGCCGCGTTNTGAAGAAAGCGTCCCGAACGCAGCGGAACCAGAGTGGCCCTAGATCGTGAGGGATGGCTTCAGGGGTCGATTCCACCTGTCGCAACAAAATAACTTCTCACCGACTGCAATCCGTTAGCCGACACCCATCGTACTTGGGGATGTAGGCGGCCCATTCGTGAGCTGAATGTGGCACTCCCAAGTGTCGCTGTAGGCCCTTCCATGGCTCGTCGAAATTCAACGTCAAAGAGGCAAAAACCATGAGGCAAATGAAGTCCCTGTTGGCCATCGCCTTGGCGATGCTCATGCTGGTTCCCTCCAGCCTGTTCGCATCAAGCCATCGCGAGGCCCCCATCACTGCGCTCGATCGCACTGCCGACGTAACCGACTGGTATGCCTTTGTCAGTTACGATCACCCGGACCGGGTCACGATGATTCTCAACGTTGACCCGTTCCTCGAACCAGCCAACGGGCCTAACTATTTCCCCTTCGACCCCAACGTCTTGTACGAAATGAAGGTCGATAACAATCAAGACGGAGTGGAAGACGTAACTTTCCAGTTCCGATTCAACACGGAGATTCAGCAACCCGGTCTATTCACCGGACTTGTAGGCGGGATTGCTGGAATTCCTCCGATTACGGCGCTTTCTGGTCCAGGTTCGGAAGGATTGAGCCTGCGTCAGACCTATACCGTGGCAATGGTCAAGCATGGCCACTATACCTGCCTAAGTTGCAACCAGACGCTTTACGCTGTTCCCTCTAACGTCGGACCGCGGACCATGCCGGACTATCAGTCTCTGTTCAATCAGGGTATCTACGACCTTGGCGCGAGCGTTCGTGTGTTTGCTGGAACCGTGGATGATCCATTTTTCATTGACCTCGGGGCTGCATTCGACTCTCTGAACTTCAGAATGGGAGTCGGCGGCGTGCTCCCTTCAGCCGAAGACGCCGACGACACGCACAACTACGCTCCCGACGCGGTGGCCGGATACAACGTCAATTCGATTGTGCTGGAAGTGCCCATTGCCATGCTGACGGTCGACCGGAAGATTCACAACGCCAACGAAAAGCAGTCGGTGATCGGCACCTATGGCACAACGTCCCGGCACAGAATCACTGTGCGGCGGTCGCCAAACCCTGAAAACGATCTCGGTCCCTTCCAGCAAGTTCAGCGCGAGGGCAATCCATTGATCAACGAGCTGATCATCGGAACGGGATCGAAAGATCGTTTCAGCATGGATGATCCCAAGAACGATGCTCAGTTCTCCAATTTCTTTCTGAACCCGGTGTTGGCTACTGTGTTCAGCTCGATTGGGATTCCTGTGGCGCCAGCTCCCCGTACCGATCTGCTCATCCTAGCGCAATATGAGCCGCCAATCTGTCCAGGGTGTGGTGCGAACAATGCCGGACCTGTTGCCGATTTGCTCCGTCTGAATACGGGTATCGCTCCAACTCCGGTCGGCAGCCAGAAGCGCCTCGGGTTTCTGGCTGGCGATCTCGCAGGCTTCCCCAATGGACGCCGGCCGGTCGACGATGTAGTTGACATCGCCGCGCGCGCGGTCGCAGGCATCCTGGTGGATGGGACGAAGTTCGGTACGGCCATTGGAGATGGAGTACAGCTCAATCCAGAAGGGTACGGTTCTACGTTCCCCTATGTGATGCCCGCCAACAGTGGACGCGATTCAGTCCACATCGGTCCGGGCCAGGCGGGTTGTACGGGACAGCCGAATGGCATTTGCCCAGTTCCGTAATCACTCTTAATTAGTGGCCGCTACCCTTGCTTGGCGGCCACACTCTTTCTAGAAATGAGGAATCTCATGAAGAAGATGTTAGCTGTGGCTCTCTTGAGCTTGACCGGAATTGCCATTGCTCAAACCGAAACACCAAAGGAAGCTCCCAAACCTTCACCGGCTGAGCAGAGCATCGCCATCGCGAAACGGGAAATTCAGAAGAAGCCGGCACAGTATGCCGGTTACAACCATCTTGCGGTAGCACTTTCGCGACGCGCGCGGGAGACATCAGATGTTACCTATTACGCGCAGGCGGAAGAGGCTCTGAAGAAATCGTTTGAATCGGCGCCGGGCAATCTGGAAGCGGAAAAGATTCAGGTGTGGCTGCTCCTCGGAAGGCACGAGTTTCCGGCAGCGCTGGAAGCGGCAAAGGCACTGAAGAAGCGCATTCCGGACGATGTGCTGGTATATGGCTTTCTCACCGATGCCAACGCAGAATTGGGAAACTACAGCGACGCAGAGGCGGCGACGCAGTGGATGCTCAATCTGCGACCGGGAAATCTGCCGGGCACGACTCGGGCCGCGTATCTGCGCGAAGTTTTTGGGGACATCGCTGGGGCGTACGAATTGATGGACATGGCATTTCAAGCCACGCCGCCAACAGAAACAGAAGACCGGGCGTGGATCCTAAGCCAGATGGGACATTTGCGGTTCATCGCCGGAAGGACGGATGACGCAGACACCCTTCTCACGCAGGCACTTGCTGTCTTCCCCGGCTACCACTACGCGCTTGGAAACCTGGCCAAGGTGCGGATCGTGCAAAAGCGGTATGACGAGGCGGTGACTCTGCTGCGGCAGCGTTACGAGTCTGCACCTCACGCGGAGAACTTGTTTGATTTGGCCGAAGCTCTGCAGTTTGCCAAGCGCAAGTCGGAGGCGAAGCAAGCGTTTGTNGAATTTGAAAGGAAATCTCTGCTGGAGTCCGTCCGCAAGGATAATTCCAGCCGGGAACTCATCTTCTATTATGCCGACTATGCGAAGCAGCCGGCGAAGGCCCTGAAGATTGCGGAGCAGGAGCATGCATGGCGCCATGATGTATATACGCTAGATGCGTATGCTTGGGCATTGCATGTCAACGGTAACGACAAGGAAGCTCAGAAGCAGATCGAGACGGCACTGGCTGTTGGCATTTGCGACTCGAAGATCTTCGATCACGCAGGCGAGATCGCGTTACGGTTAGGGAATCTGGCCGCGGCCCAGCGATATCTGCGGATGTCGGCCTCCCTCCATGCCACAGCTTCGGAGCAGGCAAAGTTGTTGCTGACACGAATCGATCAGGCACGCTAATTCCATCGAAATAAGCCATGACCACAGGCGGAGTGCACGTCGAAATCCAAGGAGAACAGGCTCGTAGGCGCATGCCCTCGAGACTTGTTCTCCTNGTCTGGGTGTTGCTCTTTCATGATCTAGAGAGAGTATCCGAGGGAAAGAAAGCACGGAGGGCTGGCGGACTCAACCGTAGCCGCCCGGCGAAGGTCCTCGTCTGTACCGCAGACAACGCCTAGCAGGCCCGAAGGACGTTTCCAATCTCCTCGCGGCTTCGATTAACCAGCTTCGCCGCGGTGAACTCGATCCGAGAGTGGCCAATGCCGTTGGCAATCTTTCAACCATCTTGCTGCGCGCGCCGGACCAGGGTCCGTTGGAAGAGCGGAATGGCTAAGCTGGAAGGAAATTTTCCGCGACCTCCTAACCTGCCTCTAGCACTAGGACCGTAAGGATCTACTGGGCAGATTTGCGGCAAAATCTACAATTGAGAGACACCCCACAGTTTACGGGGTGAAACGGCAAACGCAAGGGTTGAGCGATGTCCAAACGGTGTTCTGCTAAGAACAGAACGGGTAAAACGATGCGGAGCGTGGCCTCTCACGGGAAGTGATCTCTGTGCACTGCATTCGGATCCCGAGCGGCCGCTGAACTTGGGTCCAGCCGCGGTCGCAGGGTTATATCTCAGCGCGGGCCAGAGCTGCTTGACCCTGCACACCGATCTTTGAAGAGCGCAGACGATATCAGCGAACTTTTAGAAGAGAGGATCAATCGAGTTGGCCAAGGATTACTGGATCGTCGCGTCGCGAATACAATTGGGTTTCTGGCCGGAATCCAATTGAAGGCTCTCGCCCAAAAAGTGGAGCCGCCGGAGTCCACTCGGGCCTTAATCTATTCCCCCATTTTCGATAGAATGCGCGCGGATGGTTTGGAAGCGCAGCCCCATCGACTGTGCCCAGCATCGGACGAAAGGTTTACGATCTCTACCCGCAGCCGACACCAGAACCGGAAACCGCGGCGGTAACCGCCCTTCCGGCGCTAGGCGAATGTATCGACGAACCCACGCCTTCAATTCTCAATAACGGCGGAGTCATAACGATCGAATTGAGATAATGCGACAACTAAGCCGGTTCCCTGACCACGAACTATTCCTGGTACATAACCCGCAACGACATCGCTCAAGTCGCGCCATTTGTCGCTCCTCACCGTTTAACGATGGGGTGGGGACGCATTCATCACGGCTCGTTTCACTGCCGAAGAACTAGGGTTTGCCTCCACGAAGGTGGCACTCACATCGCAAACGTTCTGGTGAACGGCCTAGGGGTTGGTGTCAATCAGCAAATCACGACTACCTGTGGACAACTATGTGTATGAAGCCGAGCGATAGCCGAGCGATAGTTTTTGGAGGCCGTCGGTTTCCGCTCGTATCGGTGACTACTACCCATCGCATCAACACGAGATGAAACCGAGGCTTCTCATGCATCGACGAACTCAGCGGTACCGAGCGCATAATCCTTTCCTTTCTTGCCGCCCATCCATTTCCCGCTATTTCAATTCCTGCGGAGACATCGGCAGAGATGCTTCCAATGGCAACCTTCTATGCAACAGTTCTGAGTCGATCAGAGACGAAATCTGCTCCCACACGCGCGGGTCATTCTCGATCTCGTGATGTCCCCTGTTCAGGTGGCGCGCAATCCAGGAGTAGTTATCGCAGTTGATCTGGGACTTCTGATAGGCCATGTGAAAGTTGCCGATCATGTTTGTGCGTGTCGGATCAGAAATGCGAATGCGCGATCGACCATGGATGAGACTTTTTGTCTGGTAGAAGCTGACGACATTCCGAACGTTCGGCGGAATCAACGCATCCTTCCGAGCTGGTTTATGGACGCTGTCCACCAGGATCGTGAGGGACACCGGAACAGCGACTCGCGCCAGCTCTTGTGACAAAGTGACCGCCTGTGAACCGCCCCAACTGTGACCGTAGATGATGATGTTGGCTCGCTCTTTTTCGTCAGAACCAACGAGCCCATCTCCATCGGTGTCCAGCAACTGCAGTACTCGCCGAAGGGCGTGTTTCCCGTCGTGGTTTGAGAACACTTCTATATGCTGAATCGGCGGGTAGCTCTCCCGCAGCCACGCGGCGAATTGCACCTCTGGATGCTTCATGTCATCTGGCTTGACGAATCCGCCAACGAACCCGATCACGATCGCGTTCCGAAGGCTGTTGTGACGCGCGGCCACGGGCTGTCGAGCACAGACGAGTCGGAGAGCCGCTTTAGCGTTGTCGGGCTGGGTCTCACCGCAAATTGCAGGCTCATTGACGGAACGAAGGCCGGTGTTGCCTTTTTCGCTAGCAATAGACGACTGCCCAAAACAGACAGGTATCAGGCTTACTGGGATTGCGAGCATCCAGAACGCGTGTTTGCAGAGTCCATTCATAGACATTCGTTCACCTTATNAGTTGCTGCCCTTAAGACGCTTCCCACGCGAGTAATCGCCTCACAGCCTTATGAACTTGGGCGGACCGAGGATTGGCACACGAACTCCTTAGATGCAAGATCACGCAAAAAACGGTTCACAACTTCTCTGTCGCAGAAATCCTACTAATGGCGCCTATGAACGAAATGAAAGCGCGGCAAAAAGCTTTGGCCGGAGCAGCCCCGAAGGACTCAGGTAGGAACTGCCGATGATTTCTGGCGAAGAACAAGAGATAGCTTTGCAAGCAATGTCTCTGCACATCATGTGGGCGCAATCCCGCAATCCACGTCAGGGCATCCCTCACACCGAGACGGGCACGCGATCCCTAAAGCGGTGGGCGGAACAAGTCAGCACGATCCTCTCACGTCGGTCCGATAGCGATACGAACAACAGTTGGATTGACGAGCAGCTCGTACAGTTCAGTGATGGGCTTCCTCTTTGGCCGACCACCTGGATTACCGCTCTGCCCGGACTGCCATTGTTTGAGGTTCTCTATCCGTCCCGCCAATGTTCCTCCGCTGTTCTCAGTGTAAAGCAGGATGCAAGAAGACAGTTCAGCGGCCCAGCGGGAAAGGCCTGTGGTTTATGAACACCGTTTTAATGCGTCCGCGTGACTCATCCGCAGAAAGAGTGCACGTGCCTGGGAGAGGCTTGAAAAGCACGTGTTTGGTTAAAGATGCCCTGAAGGCTTAAGAGGGGTCTGGGAGCGTAGCAAGGTCATGCACTTCTGAGTTAATCACGCTCGATTTTCTGCGTTACCCTGCAAGCACTCGATTCACAATTGTGCCGAGTTGTACGCCGCTAACCTCGTCTGATCGACCGTGATTGCATTTGTTCTCTGGCCCAGTTCCCAGTGTTTCCAACAATTTTTGGAGGTTTTTGTCATGCGGTCACACTCCCCCCTTGTGTGTGGGATATTGGCGCTCGTCCTCACATTTGTCCCCAGCTTTTGCCTCAGTCAGGCTGCGAGTTCTTCGGTCGCAGTCAGTATCACATCCGACACCTCGACGGTGACGTCAGCTCAATCTCTACAGTTAACCGCTCTGATAAAGAACACCTCGAATGTGGCGGTGAAGTGGTCAGCCTCCGCCGGAACCATCACGAGTTCTGGCCTTTATCACGCACCCAGAGTTACGACTGATA
>C688J18823_10003327_pt1 | contig 10158 bp, 9 predicted proteins | sample HopSoiMetagenom1_FD_18823 | JGI IMG/M metagenome (IMG submission 18823) | reverse complement strand
ATCCGGGTGGAACACCTTCTCCAAGCCCGCTGTCAGGGTGCAGAGGGCGAGCCACGCCGTCGGCACGATCGTGACCCAGGCGTAACGCTCGCGCTTCATCTTGAAGATGACGACGGTGCACAGCGTCAGCGCCACGGCCGCCAGCATCTGGTTCGAGATGCCGAACAGCGGCCACAGGGTGTTCACGCCGCCGAGCGGGTCGGTGACCCCCTGATAGAGGAAATAGCCCCAAGCCCCGACGCAGAGCGCCGTTGCCACGATGCTGGAGACCCAGGACGTGGTGTCGGCAAGTCCCGGCGCGAAGACGCCTAACAAGTCCTGGAGCATGAAGCGTCCCGCTCGCGTGCCTGCATCCACGGCGGTGAGGATGAACAGGGCCTCGAACAGGATGGCGAAGTGGTACCAGAAGGCCATCATGGCCTTGCCGCCAATGACGGACGAGAAGATCTGTGCCATGCCGACGGCGAGCGTCGGCGCGCCGCCGGCGCGCGAGATGATGGTGTGCTCGCCAACATCCTGCGCGGTCTGGTCGATCTGCTCGGGCGTGACCGCGAACCCCCACTCGGAGATTTTCGCGGCGGCGCTGGCCGACGTGGTGCCGATCTGGGCGCCAGGCGAGTTCATCGTGAAGTAGACGCCCGGCTCGATGATGCTGGCCGAGACCAGCGCCATGATGGCGACGAACGACTCCATCAGCATGCCGCCATAGCCGATGAACCGGGCGTTTGCCTCACTATCGATCAGCTTCGGCGTCGTGCCGGACGAGATCAGGGCATGGAAGCCCGACACCGCGCCGCAGGCGATGGTGATGAACAGGAATGGGAACAGCGCGCCCGACCAGACCGGGCCGGTGCCGTCCACGAAGCGCGTCACGGCCGGCATCTTGAGGTCCGGCGCGACGAACAGGATGCCGAGCGCGAGGGCGCTGATGGCCCCGATCTTCAGGAAGGTCGAGAGGTAGTCACGCGGCGCGAGCAGCAGCCAGACCGGCAGGATCGAGGCGGTGAAGCCGTAGCCGATCAGCATCCAGCAGAACTGGATACCCGTGAAGGTGAAGGCGGGCCCCCAGGTTGGGCTCTCGGCGACGTTGCGGCCGAAGACGATCGCCAGCATCAGAAGCACGAAGCCGATGGCGGACACTTCGCCGATGGCGCCGGGCCGGATGTAGCGGGTGTAAAGGCCCATGAAGATCGCGATCGGGATCGTGGCCGCAACCGTGAACGTCCCCCACGGGCTTTCGGCCAAGGCCTTGACGACGATGAGCGCGAGCACGGCCAGGATGATGACCATGATCATGAAGGTGCCGAACAGCGCGATGACGCCCGGCACCGGCCCGAGTTCGGTGCGGATCAGTTCGCCGAGCGAGCGCCCGTCGCGGCGCATGGAGACGAACAGGACCATGAAGTCCTGCACCGCGCCGGCGACCACGACGCCAGCCAAGATCCACAGTACGCCGGGCAGGTAGCCCATCTGGGCCGCGAGCACCGGGCCGACCAGCGGCCCCGCGCCGGCGATGGCCGCGAAGTGGTGGCCATAGAGCACGTATTTGTTGGTGGGGACGTAATCGAGACCGTCGTTATGGCGCACGGCGGGGGTCGGCCGCGCCGGGTCGAGCTGCATGACATTGCGAGCAATGAAGAGCGAATAGTAGCGATAGGAGATCAGGTAGGCGGCAATGGCCGCGATCACGATCCAGAGGGCGTTGACGTGCTCGCCGCGGGCGGTCGCGATGATCGCGAAGGCGATCGCGCCCGCAATCCCGACAAGGACCCAAGGTCCATGCGATCGAAGGGTGTTGGTCATGGCGTTTCCAATCCCTGTTCGTTTGCTTATTGTTAACGACTATGCACCTGCAAGACAGGTCTGGGAAGCTGGAGGTCCATCCGTGCGGGCAGGTGCTATGGCCGGAGTGATTGTCCGCCGTTCGGGTTCCTGGCAGCCGGGCCGCGTCCAATCTTAAAAGCCCGCGCGGTGCCGATCTGATCCTTGAAAAGGGTAAACGCACCGGCTGGTCGCATGATTGTCCCTCCCGCTCCTCGCGTCGCATCACCAGCCCCGTCGGGCAAACAAACACGCCCATCATCCTTGGGCACGACGCCAATCACTGCAATGCCCGCTTGAACCCGTGGCGGGCGTTGATGGCAGCCGGAACCGGGAGGCGTTCCATGCGAGTTGCCGTTAACCTTTCGTTAACGAATTCGCTCTGAACTCCTCCTGTCCTCGGCCCCAAGGTGAGGCGATCCCACCGGTGCCGAAGGCAGATCCGAGGGAGAGACATGCGCTATTATTTCAACCTCGTTAGCTCTCACCACACCATCATCGACAACGAAGGTCTCGAGGTGGCCGACGTGGACGAGGCGCGCACGTTTGCCCGCGAAGCGGTCGCCGAGATGGTCCAGGATGGCGTTCCTGAAATCGCGCACTGGCGTGGGTGGGAGTTGGAGGCGCGAGATGCCTCCGGAACCGTCCTATTCACGGTCGGCTTTGATGCCCCGCTCCCGGCGGAGGCTCGAAAAGCCGAGGCGCAAGCCGCCGCCGAGGCTTCCACAAACGAGGATGGGACCTACGCTTACAACAAGGCAGCTTGACATAACCGTGAGGCGGCCAGTCGGCCCAGAAGCGTGGCTCGGCTCGGTTGCCTGACGATGAATGTCGGCAAAAAGCACAGCCCTAGACGGAGGACCGCATCCGGGGCTGTGGCGCATCATAGCCGCCCCGGCCTTGTGCCCTGCTACCCCGTCTCCTGTGCCTCCCCTTCTTCCTGTTTCAGCGCGTCAGAAGCGCCCGGCTGAGTATTCCGTTGCGGTGTAGTCGTGCATGGCCCGCTGCTCAGCCTCCAGCTCGGCAAGGCGGTGCTTGACGATGTCACCGATCGAGATGATGCCACTGAGCCGGCCGTCCTCGACAACCGGCACGTGGCGGATTCGTTGGTCCGTCATCAACTCCATCAAGTTGCTTACAGTGTACGATCGGGTGCAGGTGACCAACTTGGTGGTCATGTTCTGGGAGACAGCCTCGTCGAGCGCCGCGGCGCCCCGTTGCCCGACCGCCCGAGCGATGTCGCGCTCTGAGATGATGCCGAGCACCGGATGATCCGCATCGCCCACCACGACAGCGCCGATCCGGCTCTCGGTCAACAGTCGGGCGGTTTCCAACAAGGTTCGCTCAGGTTCAACCGTGATGACGGTGTGGCCCTTTTCGGCCAGGATGTGCTCGATCGACATAGCCCACTCCCGTGATGTGCTTTGCAGTGAGGCGGGTTCGGCAGTGCCCTATGGGAAAAGGCTGCGACATGGATGAGGAGCCGTATCGGTGGTTATCGATGCGCAGCGGGTTGGACAGAAGCACCTTCGACGCGCACGCTCGTCGCGGTCTGCGGCTCAGGACCTCGCGAGCCGCACGAGTCCGCCACCCGCAGAGTCCGCTTGGTGGCTGCGTAAGCGGCGGTCGATAACCCGGGATGATCTCTGTCGATCTCCTCACCTTAGTGGGCCATCAACATCGGAAGGGTCACGTGATCGAGCAGGTAGCGGGTTGCACCGCCAAAGATCATCTGCCGCAGCCGGCTCTGGGTGTACGCCCCCTTGACCAGTAGGTCCGCGCCAAGCCGCTCAGCATGGACCAGAATAGCCTCCCCAGTCGAGCGGCCCTCGGGCTCCACATGCACGGCCTGAGCCAGGACACCATTGAACCGCAGTGAGCGCGCAATCTGATCTCCTGCCGGACCGGGCACGGTTCCGCCCGTCACGGTCAAAACCGTGACCCGCTCGGCCCTGAGGAGAAGGGGCATGGCGAATGCGATCGCGCGTGCCGTCTCGGTGCTCCCGTTCCAGGCGATCACGATCGATCGGCCGATCTCGATGGGGGGCCGGGGAGGGGCGACCAGAACCGGCCGGCCACTCTCGAACAAAGCCTCTTCCAGGCTGGCGGTGCGTGGACCATCGCTGCTCGATCCGGGGCGGCCGATGATGATGATGTCGAACGCCCGACCATAATCGCCAATGAACGGATCATCTTTGAGGGTGTCCCCCAGCCAGCCGAACGAGAGCCCGTTCGGCTCCTGGCGAGCTTCTGGGACTGCATGCGCGTGCATAAAGGTTTCGAACCGCTGACGGGCCGTCTCGACCATCTCTCGCTGTGCGGTCTCATCCAACATGGGAGGCGCGAACACCACTTCGAGCGCAATGATGTTGCGAAGATCGGGGCCGACGGCGAACCCTTCGATGTAGCCCACCACACTCCGGCCCACGAGAAGAGCCGTTTCGAGAACAGATGGCAGAGTGCTGTGCTGCTCGACCGGAACCAGAATGGTCTTCATGGGCGCCACCCCAATCCTGAACAGGGCTGCAGCTGGCAGGATACATCAAACCGCAGATCAACGAACACGAGGGGGGCCCTGTCTTTAGCGCCATGTTCCCAAGTGCTGGATCTGCCGAATGATTTCTGTGGCCCGGGTAGAACAGCGGCGGTGCACAAAGGGGGGCGCTCCTCGCGGCGCCGAACGGAGGCCTGAGATGCCGGATGCTGATCCCTTCGACTTGAACCGCTTCGTGATCGCGCAGGCCCCCGTCTTCGCTGCTGCCCTGGATGAACTGAAGGCTGGCCGGAAGCGGAGCCATTGGATGTGGTTTATCTTTCCGCAGCTGCGCGGTCTCGGGCATTCCTCGATGGCTGAGTTCTATGGCATCAGTTCGCTCGATGAGGGGCGCGCCTACCTGGCTCATCCGCTTCTTGGGCCGAGACTGATCCTGTGCACCGAGACAGTGCTGGCTCTACAAGGGCGGTCCCTTCACGCGATCTTCGGCTCGCCGGACGACATGAAGTTCCGTTCGTCCATGACCCTGTTCTCGCTGGCCGCAAGACAGGGCGAGGGCGTGTTTCGGCAGGCGATCGACCGCTATTGTGAAGGCCGCCTGGACGAACGGACAGTGGCGCTGTGCCAAGCGGGCGCCGGATAAGGACACCCAGGAACGAGTGTCTGGGAGGAGGACCAAGGGGAAAGGTGGCCGCCTCCCCTCCAGGGCGATGAGCTCCACCCAGTGTGCAACTACACCATCGCTCCACGCGCTCCACAACACCCCTATGAAGCTCTTATTCGTGCGTGTCGCCTAAGTGCAGCCCGTGCCACGTGGCCCGCGATGGAAAGCTGCCCCGGGGACAGGTGGCTCGATTTCCGCTTAAAGCGACCTGGGCCGTCAACGCAGGTGTGCACGAGGAAAGGCAGGCATTGGATTCAGATCGCCTTGCCTGTTTCCTCGCGAAAAATGCTCATGAACCGCCGCAGAAACTTCTCCATCAACCCGAAAGCGCGATCCATCTCGTCCTCACGGGGCAGAACAGGAACCTTCTCTGGCCTTGCACCCTCACCGGGTTTCTCCGGCGGTGATGCACCTGCTGTGGCCAGCTGTTCCCTTAAGGCGGCATTCTCCTTAGCGAGCCGATCAATCTCGGCCTGCAGTGCGGCTTGCTCATCCGGGACCAAGCGGCATTGATAGCCGTCCGGGCCGCGCTTGCACTCGCTGACCGCGCCTGAGCGGCTGTCGAGCTTGAGGTAGCCGTCCGGCGTGGGCGACAGGCGGTAGCGCCCGCCTCCGTCTTCCCCTCCAGCAGGTCCCGTCAGGGCCGCGGTCACAAACGCTACAACAATAGGGTTGCGCATATGAGCCATGGGACAGCGCGTTTGCGGCGAAAAGCAGCCATGCTCGATCGTCAGAAGGCTCGTGTCATAATCAGTGGGCCGGGCCTGGATGTTAGGCCGCCTCCGCCCAAGGCCATGCTGCACGCTCGCGCCGCACCTTGATCTCAGCCAAATAAGCTTCGAGGGCAGCGCCCCATTGGCCCGGTTCGGGCAACACGAGGCCAAGCCCCTGAGCCCGCCGTCGCACCAGCCGGATCGCCTCAGACAGGCTCACTAGAAACACCGGCTGAGCCGCGTGCGGGATCGGCAACTCAGTCAAGCGCTCGACCGAAGCAGATCGAGGCTCGTCATAGACGGCCAGCCAGCGTTCTTCGAGCTCGGTTGCGCCGTCTGCCTCGTCGAGCGGATCAACGAACAGTTCCGGGTTCAAGGCGATCGCGTGATGGATGAGAGGCCAGCCCAGGCCGTAGCGTTCGTGGAGCATCATGCCGGTGGCCAGCATGACCGCCTCGTGCAGGGTGTAGCATGCGACCCTTCGGCTTTGGGGCCGGGCATAGATCGGGGCGCATCGGCTCGCGATCAGCTGATCCAGCTTGTGCAGAGGGAGGCCGCCCAGCAGCGCCAACTCTATCTGGCTCAAGGTCATCGAAACGTCACGCATGAGCAGGTATGTTCCTCATTTGTTCTCATGAATTGAAAGCACGAAAAAGAGCGCCCGCCAACCCCTCCTCCCGACAGCCGGAGTCAGAACTGACAGAAGTGGGGGTTGCCTGATTTTCGCTTTAAGTGAAAACGGGCGGGTTCACCGGGAGCAAGCCCATGGGCGCGGCCGACCTGGCGTCAGCGATGCCGATCTCGACCTCCTTGACATGTACCTGCTCTCAGATCAGTCCCCGCCCGAGTGCATGCTGCTGTCCGACCTCGATGGGTTTCTCACTGGGATCGCGATTGGCCCAGAGGTGGTGATGCCGAGCGAATGGCTACCTCAGGTCTGGGGTGGCGACGAGCCGGTGTTCGATGACCACGTGCAAGCCAGCGCCATCCTGGGCACGATCATGGACCGTTACAACATGATCTTGCGGGATACCGCGGCCGGGGCATTCGGGCCGCTCTTTTGGGAGACACAGGACGGCACCGTGATCGCGGCCGATTGGGCCGAAGGGTTCATGCAGGCCGTGGCTCTTCGCCTTGATGCCTGGGAGCCGCTGATGCGCTCGAGGCGGCATGGGCGGTTGCTCTTTCCCATTCTGGCCCTGTGCGCGGATGAGCATGGTGACTCGGCGCTTGGCCTTGAGCCCGATGAGGAAGACCGGGTCACGGCTGAGGCCGCCGAGTTCATTCCGGTTTGTGTGATCGAGATTGCCGCCTACTGGCGCCAGCGTCGGCCCACCCAGGCCACGCGCTCAAGCCAGCCCGTCTCGGTGTCCCTCACAGCCGATCAGCCCGGCCGCAATGACCCGTGCCCGTGTGGCTCCGGGCGCCAGTACAAGGTCTGCTGCGGCCGCCTGCACTAAACCACCGAGGAGATGGACGTGGCGCTTCCTTCGTACCTGCGGGCGAGCCAGCATTCGACCATTGAGGCGGGCGGTCTTGAGGCCCTCGGGCTTGATCTCACGCTGCTGTCCAAGGCGCTTGCGATCCGCGATTGGCTCCTCACTGAAGCCGCCCAACTCGCCGATCCAGGCCAAATCTCACCCGGCCTTGCTGAGCGCCTGATTGCCCTTGGTGTTCCGATCGACCGCATTATGTCCGTAGTCGATCTCTTGCACTCACAGTACGCTGGCGTGGGGCGCTTCTGGACCAAGGAAGAGGGCACGACCTCTCGCCTGTTTCCGCATGGCCCCAACCGCGATCGTGTCTACACCGAGAGCCCGTTTGCCCACGTTCACCGCACCGGAGAATGGCTGCTTCTCGACCTCGCCCAAACCCCTGACAGCCAGTTCAATATCATCCCGGACCTGAAGGCGGCGGGGTATCGGCACTATCTCGTGGTCCCGATCTTCTTCACCAACGGAACCCACCACGGCCTGACCTTTGCCACGCGCGACCCGGAGGGATTTGGCGAGCAGGGCTTGCGGGTTCTGCGGTTTGTGATGCCGACGATTGCGGCCATGATGGAGATCCGCGTCCTCCATCTCCACCTCGACAACGTGCTGCGCATCTACGTTGGCGATGAGCCCCACCGGGCCATTCTGTCCGGCACCATCCGGCGAGGCCAAGTCGCTCGCATCCACTCAGCTATCCTGTTCGCGGACATGCGGGACTACACTCGGCTGACGGCTNCCCTGTCGCCGGAGGAGGCCGTCCAGCTCCTGAATGGCTATTTCGATTGCCTCGTGCCGCCGATCGAAGCGAAGGGTGGCGAGGTGCTGAAGTACATGGGCGACGGCCTGCTGGCGATTTTTCGTCATGGTGATGACGATCAGGGCAGTGCGGCCCAATCGGCTCTGACTGCCGCCATCCAGGCCCTGGACCAGCTCAAGGCCGCGAATAATGCAGGTCTGTTTCGGAGCCCGATCTCAGCAGGGCTCGCTCTCCATCATGGGGAAGCAGCCTACGGCAACGTAGGCTCGGGCGCGCGGCTGGACTTCACCGTGATTGGCCCGGACGTCAACCTGGCGAGCCGCATCGCTCGGCTCAACAAGGTTCTGGGCGAGCCGTTGCTGATGTCCCAGGCGTTCGTTGACGTTCTGCCAGGACGATCCGAGCCGCTGGGGGTTCATGCCCTCGATGGGTTCGAAGAAGCGGTGCCGATCTACCGGCCCGCCCGGGCCTGAGAGGCTTGGCTTTTCAGGGACGCTGGCGAGACCGCCCTGCGTAGAGCCCTGTTCTCATGCCGTCATGTCCTGCACCCGAATGCCCCTCAGAGCGATGACGCGTCATCGGAGAGCTTGCCGGTTGGCAGCGCCTGTCGCCACATGATCCATTAGGACATGACCGAGCCAGGAGGCTGGATGCGACCCCGGGGACCACGACCAGACGCACTGCAGAGTGTCACCGTTCTGGAGATCCTCGCCGCCCTTGATCCCCAGCACGGGGAAGCGGATGTGCCGTTCAAGGATCTGGAGGCTGCCGCACGATCCCGGCTCAACTACCGCGCCCTGACAGATGGGCTCAACGCTCTGGTCAATGACGGCGCAGCCACCCGCGTCTCTGAGAAACCAGCCCGCCTTCGGATCACCAGCGTCGGACGGGCTCGGCTCAACGAGTATCGATCATAGCCTAGGGTGAGGGGCGGCGGTCGAAGCGCAACGGGGGCTGGTAATGCGCCCGCGACCGCCTCCCAGCCGATGGGCGGCTTGGGCCCGCGCGCCAGACGAGCCCCTAAATCGGGGCCGTCCGCCAACCCAGCGTGATGGCCCGCGATGATGAAGGCAAGCATCTGGCCGAGCGGCTTCGGAAGCTGGCCCGCGGCCACTTGGGCGCCTGCCGTCGAGTGGTCACCGCCGCTGCTTCGCTCACCTCTGATGTAGGCTTGAAAATCCGCCGTGAGCTTGCCGATACCGTGCAAGCGGCCGGCGATCCGGGCCGCCTCCGCCCATCCGAATGGCTTCGCAAAACAGGCAGCCCGCCCACCAACGGCCATCACCCCCGCTGGGCGATGGTGAGGTAGTCGCGTTGGGGGGCTCCGGTGTAGAGCTGGCGCGGACGGCCGATCTTCTGCGACGGATCCTGGATCATCTCCTTCCACTGCGCGATCCAGCCGACCGTGCGGGCGACCGCGAACAGCACCGTGAACATGTCGGTCGGGAAGCCCATCGCCTTCAGGGTGATGCCTGAGTAGAAATCGATGTTGGGATAAAGCTTCTTCTCGACGAAGTACTCGTCCTTGAGCGCGAGCTGCTCCAGCTCCACCGCCACGTCGAGCAGGGGATCGTCCTTGATGCCGAGTTCGTTCAGCACCTCATGCGCGGTTTTCTGCATGATGCGCGCGCGCGGATCGTAGTTCTTGTAGACCCGGTGGCCGAAGCCCATCAGGCGGAACGGATCGTTCTTATCCTTGGCCTTGGCCACGTACATGGGGATTTTGTCAGGCGTGCCGATCTCTTGCAGCATCTGCAGCGCCGCTTCGTTCGCCCCGCCGTGCGCCGGACCCCACAGGCAGGCGATGCCGGCCGCGATGCAGGCGAAGGGGTTCGCGCCGGACGAGCCGGCCAGCCGCACCGTCGAGGTGGATGCGTTCTGCTCGTGGTCGGCATGCAGGATGAAGATGCGGTCGAGCGCGCGTGCGAGGACCGGATTGACCTTGTAGTCTTCCGTCGGAACCGCAAAGCACATGCGCAGGAAGTTCGACGTGTAGTCCAGATCGTTCTTCGGATAGACGAAGGGCTGACCGGCCGAGTACTTGTACGCCATCGCCGCGAGCGTCGGCGTCTTGGCGATCATCCGCATGGAGGCGACCATGCGCTGGTACGGATCGGAGATGTCGGTCGAGTCGTGGTAGAAGGCCGACAGCGCCCCGACGCAGGCCACCATGATGGCCATCGGGTGCGCATCGCGCCGAAAGCCCTGAAAAAACC
>C688J18823_10003325_pt1 | contig 10160 bp, 8 predicted proteins | sample HopSoiMetagenom1_FD_18823 | JGI IMG/M metagenome (IMG submission 18823) | reverse complement strand
TGATGGTTGCGCACACCAACAAGAACATCCGCAGTGATGCCGACACTCGAGCGAAGAATCGAATACCCATGGCTGTTCCCTTCGTGCGTTGCCCTCGGAGGTGGCGGAGGGGCCTCCTTTTCGCGCCGAGGATCATACCGCGCCCTGTCCATGTTCTAATCCCCGCATGGCCAAGAAGAAGGTCGTCCGGCGACGCAAGAAGACGTCGCCAAAATCGCTCGGGTTGGCTCCCGAGGAAACGGGATCGGTGTCGGATCCGGAAATCTCGAAGCTGATGGAACAGGTCCGTTCAGACGGCGGTGCGGCCCTGACCGCTTACCGCGATCCAATCGGCGGCACACCCGTGGTGCTGGCGGCACTTCCGATCGATCGGGTCGAGCCCACGCCGTTTCAGCGCGATCCGTCGCAACCCCACGTGAAGCGGTTGATGGATGTGATCGAAAAGCTGGGCCGGTTTCTCGATCCCATCATCGCGATCAGGGAACACGACGGCTACTGGACACCGAACGGCAATCACCGGCTCCAAGCCTTGCGAAAACTGGGCGCGCGCACGGTGGTCGCGCTTCTTCTGCCGGACCCGGAGGTCGCGTTCAAAATCCTGGCGCTGAACACCGAGAAGGCGCACAACCTGAAGGAGAAGTCGTTGGAAACCATCCGTATGGAACGCGCGCTGGCAGACCAATCCGGGAATCGACTCGAACGCGAGTTCGCATTCGAATTCGATCAACCGGCGTTTCTGACGCTCGGCGCGGCGTACGACAAACGTCCGCGACTGAGCGGCGGCGCCTATCAATCGGTGCTGCGCCGCATCGAGGATTTTCTCGATGAGCGACTCACGAAAGCGCTCGCGGAGCGCGAGCGACGCGCATCGAAGCTGCTGGCGATCGACGACGAGGTCGGGCGAATCGTTCAGAAGCTGAAAGCCCGCGGCTTCACCAGCCCGTATCTGCGCCCGTTCGTCGTCGCGCGCATCAATCCAATCCGGTTTTCGACGTCGACTGAATTCGATGTCGATGACGTGCTCGACCGGATGCAGCGAGGCGCGACAAAGTTCAACGTCGAGAAGATCAAGCAGGACGATATCGTCCGCGCGGGCGGTGCGCCAGAGGAAGAGTAGCGGCCGCCGGCCGCGATACTGAAAGTGCTGAACGTTGATTGCTGAATGCTGGATGAAAGCAGCACTGAACCGATCAGCAATCAGAAATCAGCATTTTCAGGAGGCTACTTACCCAGCCACTTGGACCAGTAGAACGTGAGCGGCACTTTTCCGGTGTTCGTAATGCCGTGCATGACGTTGCCGGCGGAGTACATCATCGCGCCCGGACCGACCTGTGTGGTCTTCCCATCACAATAGATCTCCCCTGTACCGGCGGCCACGATCATGAATTCTTCTTCCGGGTGCTGATGCGGTGGATGCGGAGTTGAACCGGGATCCAGGACACACATCCCGGCGACCATCCCGCTCAGTTCGTCGGTCGGTCCGTTGTAGTGCGTGAACACGCGGCAGCCATCGACGGGCGCCGACGATTCGAGAGATTCCAGGCCAATCACACCATCGGGCAACTTCGACCCGGTGGTGGACGCACTGACGACATTGGGATTGGATTCAGCCATAGCGTTGATCCTCCAGTATCAGCGCGTCGCGGTCAAGAACACGCATCATCGGTCCCGTGATCGCACCCGGGACAACGTTGTCGCCGTCTCGTGTCAGCGCGAAGTTCGACCCGCGCGAGATCGGGCAGCAGCGGCGGGACGCTTCGATTCTTCATCACCTCCGGCATGCCAGCTCTTCGGCGCATCGTCAGGATCCAGCGCTTCCTGTACCGGACGTAGACTTTCCGGCACGTGCTGAAGATTGACGCGGATTCGCGTCCAAGTCGCGAACCGTCCGCGCATGGCGTCGACGAGCACATCGGCGGGTTGAAGATACGCGGCGGCATCTGGATGGCGCCCACGCCACCGCTCGACTCCGGCGAGCGCATCGTCTTTGTTCGCGGCGCGGCCGATTTCGATCAGCGGATGCTTAGATGTTCGCTTCCGTGACGGCTGGACGCGCGGGGGTTCGCCTGCTTGCTTCTTATACTGTGGCGGCCAGGGAGCATCTCCCATTCCCTCTTTCTCGTGACGCTTCGACAGCTCGACCAGGCCTTCCAGAGAGCATGGATGCCGATCGATGTCCGCATGACGATCGCCTATTTCGCGAAAGCGGTTCGGCATCGTCGCCAGGTTGAAGTCCTCCGGGTCGCAGTCATCAACTTCGTCCCACGTCAGCGGCGCCGAGACCCGGGCATCGGGCTTCGGCCGCACCGAGTAGGCGCTGGCGATCGTGCGATCCTTCGCGTTCTGGTTGTAGTCGAGGAAGACGCCGTGCCGTTCTTCCTTCCACCATTTACTGGTCGCAAGCGCCGGCGCACGCCGCTCCACTTCGCGCGCGAACGCGAGAGCCGCGCGGCGGACTTCGCTGAAGACCCATCGTGGCTCGATTCGCACGTACACGTGAATGCCGCGCGACCCCGATGTTTTCGGCCATCCGACGAGGCCGAAGTCCGCGAGCGTTGTCTCGACCACTTTGGCGACTTCGCGAACCTGAGTCCAGGCGACACCCGGAACCGGGTCGAGGTCGATGCGCAACTCGTCGGGATGATCGAGATCGTCGGCGCGCACGGGATGCGGATGCAACTCGAGACAGGCAAGGTTCGCCATCCATGCGAGTGCTGCAGCATCGCGTGGGACGACTTCCTCGGCGGTTCGGCCGGACGGAAAGCTGAGCGAGACAACTTCAATCCAGGACGGACGAGCCTGCGGTGCGCGTTTCTGATAAAAGAATTCACCGCCGGTGCCATTGGGGTATCGGACAAGGACGTTGGGACGCCCGCCCGCGCCACGAAGCGCCCCGTCGGCTACAGCAAGGTAGTAACGGACGAGATCGAGCTTTGTGTAGCCGGCTTGCGGAAACAGAACTTTACTTGGATTGCTGATCGAGACTTCCTGCCCAGCGACGGTCAGTACTTCGCGATCGGCCTTGGCAGCCATGCCTCAAGGATATCGCTTGTCTGCTTTTACTCACTGCAGGCGCTTTCCATTGTCCGTGTCGGTTGATCGCTACACGGTTCTCGTGCTGCCGCGGAGTCGATCGCCGCCGACTCCGATAGTGACCAGCGGTGCCGCCATCAGTGCGAGCGCCGCACCGAACAGCGGCCAGTTGAAGGACGTTGGCAGGTTGTAGATCATACCGCTTCGCAGGCCCGGGACCTGCTGCAGCGAGTCGGCCATGAAGATGTAGAGCGCCAGTGCGACCCCGGTCGCGTTCAGTCCCCATACCTTTCGCGGCATCGACGTCGACTCGATGAACTGACGTACCTCCGTCACGACGGTGCCCCACACAATCATCAGAACGGCGACCGAGACCGGCGCGAGCACGGGGCCCCACCATGGCAGCGGCAGGAGGAAGAGGACGTCCCAGTCGAAGAGCGAACGCGGCCACCCGCACATGACGTGCAGGAAGACGTAATAGAGGATGTCCCAGATACCGAAAGCCAGCGCGGTGTAGCCCCACCGTGCGCGCCAGTTCCTTCCCGCGAGCATGCCAACCGTGACGAGCATCAACAGCGTGGCCGCCTCACGAATCAGTTCAACCTGACCGAGAACCCCCTGAATGGGAAGTGGATTGGGCTGGTAGGGCTCGATGCGATCGACGAGCGTGCGGAGATAGTACACGGTCGCGGACTCGAGCCACGCCATTGCGACCGCAAATGTAAAGACAATGACCCACCGTGAATGGCCTTTGAGGAATGCGATCATCGATCCGTCGCCCCGGTATGCAATTCATCGCTACTGACGGCGGCGGCAAGATCGCGAATGCGCCGATCGACCTCATCGATGACTTCGTCAGGCGTAGACGTCCCGGCGGTGATTCCGACGGTGTCAACGTCAACAAACCAGCCGGGGCGAAGATCGGCATAGGTTTGCACGTGATACACGCGGGTGCAGTACCGCCCGCACGTTTGCACGAGCTCGCGCGTGTTGTTGCTGTTCGCACCGCCGATGACGATGACGACGTCGCTCTGGCGCGCGAGATCGATGGCCGCAATTTGCCGATCTTTGGTGGGCCTGCAGACAGTATCGACGAATCGAACCAGAGAGTCAGGACATTTGCGCGTGATGAGATCAACCATGTGTCTCACTCTGACAATGGACTGCGTCGTCTGAGCAGCGACGCCAATCTTCGGATGCGGTTCGAGCGCGAGCACGTCCTCGTCGTTCAGCACGACATCGAAACGGTCCAGATCGCCGGTGAGGCCGCGCACCTCGACATGACCGCGCTGGCCGATGATCACGGGATGATAGCCATCGCGCACGAGTGCGTGCACAGCCTTGTGCGCGACATGGACGAGGGGACAGGTGGCTTCGACGACGTCAAATCCGAGCGCGCGCGTCTGTGCCAGCTCCCGCTGGGATGCGCCGTGGGCCGTCACCATCACGGTCGGCGTCGTCACGGCCGCCAGCTCATGCGCGATCGCAATGCCGCGAGCTCGCAAATCCGCCGACACGGTCGCGTTGTGAACCAGGTCGCCAAGAATGGTGAGCGGGCCGTTCGCGGCCCGTTCGTGGGCAAGGGCAATCGCGTCGCGAACGCCGAAGCACATCCCCAGATGTTGCGCGCGGAGGATGCGGATGGGCGGTGATGCCGTGCGATTCCGACGTGTGGGGTAGCTTTGCATTGCAAAGTAATTATCCAGAACGAGTCGATGGTTGTCAAGCGCTCGTGTCCTGATCGCGAACAAAGTGAAACAGTGGCGCGGCCCCCGTCGTACTCGTCTACAAGGAGACGAGGATGCGACTGGGACGCCACGTTTGCGCTGATTCTGGGCGTACCGCGAATTCCTTCAATCCAACCGGTGAGGTCTGAGCGACGTCTATTTACCATGATGCGACGTCAGCACTTGCTCCAGATGGTCGTCGTGCTCTGCGCAGTCGGCACCGTGCATGCCCAGCAACCCGATACCGCGCAGATTGCGCAGGAGCGCCGACAGGCCGAGCTCGATGTGCCCAAGCTTGTCGAGGTGCTGGAGTTGAAGCCCGGGATGACCGTCGCCGATGTCGGGGCCGGCTTAGGCGCGATGACGGTCGTGCTCGGGCATTGGATCGGCTCGGGCCGCGTGTTCGCCACCGACATTACCGAGCATGCGCTGCGGCAAACCCGCGAGTACGTGAAGATGGAAGGGTTGACGAACGTGACCGTGATCGAAGGCGCAGAGGCAGCGACGAATCTGCCCGACGCGTGCTGCGATGCGATTTTCCTCCGTAATGTCTATCACCACATCACCGCAGTCGACGCGTTCAACAGGAGCCTGGTCGCGTCGCTGAAACCTGGCGGGCGCTTGGCGATCATCGACCTCGAGGATCGCAGCGGAGGTCAGATTCCCAAGGGTGTGCCGGCCAATCGGGGCGGACATGGCGTCCCGCCGGGCATCGTGGTCGACGAACTCGAGGCCGCGGGCCTCACTCACATCAGAACCGCCGAAAAATGGCCACCAGGGGAGCCGACCTTTCTCGCGCTGTTCCGAAAATAACCCGCGATGGACATCCGATGGCTTCGCGATCCTAGCGTCCAATCGCAAAGAGGTGCTTTTCCCCGCGGATGTAGATCCGCCCATTCGCGATCGCAGGCGACGAGTAGACAGGCTCGTCGATCGAGTTGGTGCCCACAACCTCCGGCTTCGCGCCGGCCTTGAGCATGAACGTCTCCCCTTCCTCACTCGTCATCGCAATCAGCCCGCCGAATGCGACGGGCGAGCCCATGAAGTGCGACGCAACCGGCGGACGGCTGCCCTCGTGTTGAACCGCACCGGTCGCCGCATCGAGAGACGTGACGACACCGGCGTCGGTCAGCAGATACACGTAATCCCCGTAAAGAATGTTGGAGACGACGTAGCCGGTGCCTTTCGCGTAGGTCCAGGCTACCCGCTCGTCGTCTGGGACGGTGCCGGCGCGAATGGCAATCACCTTCTTTTCAGGAAAGCCAGCAGTCACGATGACGAGCCCTTTGCCGACGAGTGGAGTGTGAATGGCATTGCTCTCGACGCCCTTCGTGCGCCACACCTCTTTTCCGGTCGCGGGATCGTACGCAATCGCGAGCTCGCTTCCGTTGGTGACGAGCTCGGTCCGATTCGACGCGGCGACGAGAACGGGCGTGGACCAGCTGATTTGAACCGGCCGCGTCGTTTTCCACACTTCCCGACCCGACTGCTTGTCGTACGCGACGACGACCGACGCCTTCCCTTCGTCCTCGTCGCGCTGGATGATGATCAGATTCTCGAAGAGCACCGGCGACGTACCGGTACCGAGTCCCAGCGTCTTGAAATGTTCCACCACCTTCCAGGCCAGGCGCCCTGAGAAGTCGTACGCGTAGAGACCCTCCGGACCAAAATACGCGTACACCATTCGGCCGTCCGTCACCGCCGTTGGTCCTGCGAAACTGCTCCGCCGATGACGCGCGTCGTAGACCGTTCCTTCATACGCGGTGCGGTCCCACAGCACGGCGCCGCTTCGCGCATCGAGCGCGAGGAGCTTCAACGTATGCTTCCGCTCGGCGGCGACGCTGTCCGGATGGATCCACACCTGGCCGTCAACACTGTGTGCGACCGCCTTCGCACCAGGGACGACGTCGCCTTCGATCGCCGCGGTGACGAATATGCGATCGTTCCAGACAATTGGAGACGAATGGCCGTTCGGGAGTTCCGCCTTCCACACGACGTTTCTGGTCGCCGACCATTCCGTCGCGATGTTGGCTTCGTTCGAGATGCCCTGGCTGCCGGGCCCGCGCCACTGTGGCCAGTTCTCGGCCGAAAGCGTCGTCGTCGCGCCGACCAGGGCCATCGATGTGATGAAGCGGTTGAAACGAATCATGCGTAATGTGTACAGGAATCAGTAGCCAGTAGCCAGTTCCCGGTTTCCAGTGTTTCAGTTGTGAGTGCCGACTGACGTTCTTCAGTGACGAGTGAAGGTATGACCAGCTGGAAGCCCTTCGACTCGCGCTGCGAGTGACACTCGCTCAGGGCAAGCTGGAAGCTATCATTAGGAGACCTATGAGACCCCCTGTTGTGAAGCTCACCCCGCTCTGGCTCGTGATCGCGCTGGCGCTTCCCGCCGCGCAGGGCGGACCTGCTCCCGATTGGCCCGACTGGCGAGGACCGGCGCGCAGTGGCGTATCGACCGAGACAGGACTCCCCACGAAATGGTCGCCCGGTGGCGAGAACCTCGCCTGGGAGGTTCCCTACGGCGGACGATCTGGCCCGGTCGTCTTCGGCGATCACCTCTATCTCCAGAACACTTCCGGATCGGGCGCCTCCGAGCAGGAACGGATCATGTGCTTCAACGCCGACACGGGGAAGCTGCTGTGGGAGCACCGCTACAACATGTTCACCAGCGACGTGCCGGCACATCGTCTCGCGTGGTCGTCACCGGTCGTCGACGGGCTCAGTGGCAATGTGTTCGCGATCAGCGCGAACGGTCTGGTCATGTCACTGTCGAAGGACGACGGGCGAGTGCTGTGGGAACGATCGCTCGCGGAAGAGATGGGGATGTGGACGACGCATGGTGGACGGATGTCGAGCCCGATCATCGATGGTAGACAGTTGATCGTCAGCGGCATCACGTTCAGCTGGGGACAGTACGCGACCGGCGCGCATCGCTTCATTTCACTCGACACCGCCACCGGGAAGATCCTGTGGGTGAGCGCACCGGAGGGACGGCCAACCGACACGATTTACGCGAACCCGTATGTCGCTGACGTGAACGGCACGCGCTTGTTCTTCTCGGGCGGCAGCGACGGCGCCATGCACGCGATCAAGATCGCGACCGGCGAACCGGTGTGGCACTGGAACGTCAGCAAACGCGGGCTCAACACCTCGGCGCTGATGGTTGGTTCCGACATCATCGTCACGCATAGCGAAGAGAACATGGAAGTCAACGAGATGGGCATGATCGCCGCGGTGCCGGCGGCATCGAAGGGCACGTTGACCGACAAGGACGCCCGGTGGATCGTTCGCGACGTGCAGGCCGGGTACGGATCGCCCGTATCGGATGGCCAGCGTATTTACGTCGTCGACAACGGCGGCGTCCTGCTCGCGTTCGACGTAAAGGACGGCCATCAAGTCTGGCGCAAGAACCTCGGCACGATTCAGAAATCATCACCCGTGCTTGCCGACGGAAAGCTCTATGTCGGAACGGAAAACGGGAAGTTTTACATTCTCAAACCACGCGCCGACGGCGTCGACGTGCTGGATGAAGACGAGATGCCTGCCGGGGTGGACGGCGACCCGCAGCCGATCATCGCCTCGCCTGCCGTGGCGCGCGGCCGTGTGTATGTCGTCACGATGGAGAAGATGTTTGCCATTGGACCGAAGAGCTTCAAAGGCGGGATCGTTTCGGGCGTTGCCGGCGGCGTCGGCAATCCCGGACCGCTGGCGTCGCTGCTCGTGATTCCGACCGAGCAGATCATCCAGCCGGGATCGCCGTTGACCCTGAGCGTCCGCGGGTTCGACTCGAACGGACAGCCGATCTCGATGCCGCCCGGTGATGCCACGTGGACGTTGGAGAACCTCAAGGGCACGATCGCCAACGGCACGTTCACACCGGATCCGGCGGCGGGCGCGCAGGCCGGCCTCGTAAAAGCGGCGATCGGATCGATCGCCGGGGCGTCGCGCCTTCGCGTCATCCCCGATCTGCCGTGGACGTATGACTTCGAATCGAGCGGCGACGCACCACCGGCGCATTGGGTCAACGCCACCGGCAAGTTCGCCGTGCGTGCGCTCGACGGCAACAAAGTGCTGGTCAAGCTCGCGGAAAATCCGTTCGCATTCGCGAAGCGCTGCCGCGTGTTCTTCAGCGGTCCTGATTACAGCGACTACACGATCGAAGCGGACGTGCGCGCGATGGAAAAACACCGTCAGCGGGGGGATCTCGGCATCGTCGCGCAACGCTACGAGATGATGCTCTCGGGAGCTCACGAACGAATCGAGTTGCAGCCGTGGCAGCCGGAAATACAACGCACGGTCAAGGCTGAGTTCCCGTGGAAGGCCGACACGTGGTACACGATGAAGCTCGAGGTGCAGTCTCTCGGCCAGGGGAAGGTTCGCGCGCGCGGCAAGGTCTGGGCGAAAGGCGACCCTGAGCCCGCCACGTGGCAAATCGAGCGTGTCGATCCGCTCGGCAGCTTGAAAGGGGCACCTGGACTGTATGCGGACGCGCCCTCAGCACCAGGCGGCGGGTCGGAAATCTACTACGACAATATAAGGGTCTATAAGAATAAGTAACGGCTCAGAGCTCAGGGCTCAGGGCTCAGGAATATGCAGACACATCGATGAAGAAATACATATTGGTCTTAACGGCTCTCCTCACTGCTAGTTCCTTGACATTCGCGTTCTCGGACCCCGGCTCCGGCGACTGGCCGATGTGGGGCGGCACGCCCGACCGCAACATGGTGTCGAACATGAAAGGGCTGCCGACAAGCTGGGACGTGAAGACGAAGAAAAACGTCAAGTGGGTCGCGGAGCTGGGCTCGCAGGCGTACGGCAATCCGGTCGTCGCCGGCGGAATGATTTTCGTCGGCACCAACAACGAAGGGCCGCGCGACCCGAATGTCAAAGGGGATAAAGGCGTCCTCATGGCGTTCCGTGAATCGGACGGCCAGTTCATGTGGCAGGCCGTGCACGACAAGCTGGCGGCGGGGCGCGCGAACGACTGGCCCTATCAAGGCATCTGTTCGTCACCGCTGGTTGAAGACGGCGTCGTCTACTACATGTCCAATCGCGGCGAGCTGATGGCGGTCGATGTGGACGGCTTCCGGGACGGCACGAACGACGGACTCGTGAAAGACGAGAAGAACACAAAAGAGACCGACGTCGACGTGATCTGGCGCTACGACATGATGGACGAACTGGGCGTGATGCAACACAACATGGCCAACGCGTCCCCGGTCAGCTATGGCGATCTGATTTTCGTCAACACCTCGAACGGCCAGGACGAGAGCCACGTCAACATCCCGTCGCCAAAAGCGCCGGCGATCATCGCGATCAACAAGAAGACAGGAAAGCTGGTGTGGGAGGACAACTCGGTTGGTGAGCGAATCCTCCACGGGCAGTGGTCCTCGCCTTCGG
>C688J18823_10003324_pt1 | contig 10163 bp, 9 predicted proteins | sample HopSoiMetagenom1_FD_18823 | JGI IMG/M metagenome (IMG submission 18823) | reverse complement strand
TCTCGAAAAGCCCGAGCCGCGCGGCTGGATCACGAAAAAGAAAAACATGATCGCCGAGGCGGCGCGGTACGAGAACCTCTGCATCCTGCACGACAGGTTCTTCATGCCGGGGAGATTCGTCGAAGCGTTGCGGCGCTACGGCAACGTCTTCTCCGTCGTCACCTTTCCACAGGTCTTCTACGCCGACCGCACCGGCACGTGCATCCAGCGCTATCCCGACTATCAGGTGGTGAAGTGGAGCGGCGACATCGCGACGCTCGTCCGCGCCGGCATCTTCGACGGCCACTACGTTTTTCATCCGCAGTACAACGACTTTCACGAGACCGCGTTCTGCTGCGGCGGGCTGTACATCACGAAGAAGACGATCTGGAATCTCGTGCGGCAGGACGAGGCGCTGTTCCATGCGGAGTGGGAAGACGCCGTCTTCGGCTACGAGTGCCAGAAGATCGGGATTCCGCATCGCGTGAATCCGTACGCGTGCGTCGAATCGGCGAATCCGCATCCGATGCTGCTGACGGCGATCCATGTGCTGCATCCGTCGGGCAAGGTGGAGCGCGCGTTCCATCACGTCAGCGCGCATCAGCGGCGGATCGCGGACGAACAGCCGGGCGTGTTTCAGCCGCTGCTGACGGCGACGAAGAAAAGCTACTGCGCGAAGCTCGTGGCGAAGTTCAATCGGATGCCGATCGCGCAGCGAACCGGCGCGCTGTCGGAAGCGGATTTCATCGGGTGCGACCGGCTCTCCGAAGTCTGGAGCGTCGTGCACGCGCGCGTGAGCAGCGTGCCGCCGCAGACCCGGACCGAGATCTTCGGCATCTTCACCCTCATCTCCGACGTGATCTTCAACCACCCCGCCTGCGTGCTGCAGCACTGGACGCGCGAGGCGGAGCGTGCGCTGACCGGGATGGCGGCGAAGCGCCGCTTCTCGCCGCTGCAGCTGCTGCGCGACGCGCTGACGTTCTCGCCGAAAGACCTGCTGAGCCGCGCGTGGCGCGTGCTGCGGCCGGCGCGCGGCTCGCGGCAGTACGCGCCGATCGACGACGTCATCGCGTACTTTCGTGAAGTCGAGACGTGCTATCCGGTGGCCTTCGTGCCGGAAGGCGACGGCGCGATGTCCGTCGCCACCGTCGCGAATCGCGAACGGCTGCTCGATGCGGAGCAGAACTTCCGCACCATCTTCTTCCAGCATCGCGACGGCCTGCTGCCGCGCATGGACGGATGGGAAGCAGCGTAGGATCGCACTCGCCATGTCCGATCAGAAGGAGAGCGTCACCCGGATCAGCGGAGGCTCGCGACGAGTTCGCGACGAGCTGCACGAGCTCTCCGAATTCCGGGAAGTGCTCTGGTTCCTCGCCTGGCGCGACATCAAAGTGCGCTACCGGCAGGCGAAGCTCGGCGTCTATTGGGTGATCCTGCAGCCGCTCGTGCTCGTTGCGGTCTACACCGCGATCTTCAGCACGTTCGTGAAGCTGCCGGGGGCGAACTATCCATACGCGATCTTCGTGCTGGTCGGTCTTTTACCGTGGACCTTCTTCTCCAGCGCGGTGCTCGACGCCAGCTCCAGCCTCTACATCAACGCGCCGCTGATCGGAAAGGTCTATTTCCCGCGGCTCTTCATTCCGGCGAGCCGGATCATCACCATCATGCTCGACTTCGTGGTGATGTCGATCCTGCTCTTCGTCATGATCGTGCTGTTCCACGTGCAGGTGACGGCGTGGCTTGCGCTGCTCCCGATCCTCACCGTCATCACCTTCGTCCTGACCTCGGGCATCGGTCTCGGGCTCTCCGCGCTGACCGCGCGCTACTGGGACATCCGCTACGTCACGCCGTTCCTGTTTCAGGTCTGGATGTTCTGCACGCCGGTGATCTATCCGCTCTCCGCGATCCCGGCCCGCTATCGCTGGTTCATCGAGCTCAATCCGCTGACCGGCGTCGTCAAAGGCTTCCGCACCGCATTCCTCGGCGAAGCGGCCGACCTCGCGCAGCTCGGCTACTCCGCGGCCTGGGCACTCGCCGCGCTGGCCCTCGGCATCTTCTACTTCTACCGGACGGAGCGCGATCTCGTCGAGATCATGTGACATGGATCCAACCATCACCGTCCGCAATCTCAGCAAGAGGTACTCGGTCGATGCCGCGCGGCCCGCGGGCAATTCGCTGAACGACATCATTCCGAATCTCGTCGCCGGCACGTTTCGCCGCCTCACCGGCCGCACCGCGTCGCGCGAAGAGCTGCCAGCGATGCAGGAATCGGAAGTGTGGGCCCTGAAGGACGTCTCGTTCGATCTGCACGCCGGTGACGTCTTCGGGATCATCGGGCGCAACGGCGCGGGCAAGAGCACGCTGCTCAAGGTGCTGAGCCGCGTGATCAAGCCGACGACGGGCGAAGTCGCGTTCCGCGGCCGGCTCGGCTCGCTGCTCGAAGTCGGCGCCGGTTTTCATCCGGAGCTCTCCGGCCGCGACAACGTCTTTCTCTCCGGCTCGATCCTCGGCATGAAACGCCACGAGATCCGCCGCAAGTTCGATGCGATCGTCGAATTCTCGGAGCTGGAGCGCTTCCTCGACATGCCGGTCAAGCACTACTCGAACGGCATGTTCGTGCGGCTCGCGTTCTCCGTCGCCGCGCATCTCGATCCCGACATCCTGATCATCGATGAAGTGCTGGCCGTCGGCGACATGCGCTTTCAGAGCCGCTGCCGCGAAAAGATCCGCGAGATCACCGGACCGGAGAAGACGATCCTGATGGTGAGCCACGATCTAAGTGCGATTACCGCGCTGTGCAACAAGGCGATGCTGCTCGAATCGGGACGCATCGCCGCCGCGGGCGATGTGCGCGAGTGCATCGACCGCTACATGGGACTGGCGGGCGACGGCGGCAAGAGCGCATGGAGCGGCGACCTCGGCGACGATCACATCCGGCTCTCGTCTGCGCGCATCGCGCCGGAGCAGCCGCTGTTCCAGCGCGGCGACTCGCTCGACTTCGAGTTCACATACGACGTGCTCGAGCCTGGGCCGCTCGTCGTCGTCGGCGTCGACATCCGCAACCAGGTCGGCGCGATGGTCTGCGCGACGCGTTTCACGGACCTCGCGCCGGCGGAGCAGCTGGCATCATTGCAATCGGCCGGACGGCACACGGTGCGGCTGACGATCGACACCTCGATCCTCTCCGAGGGCGACTACGTGCTCAGCGTGAACCTCGGCATCCACAACGTGAAACGAGTCATCGAGCACGAGCCCGTGATCTCGTTTTCGCTCGTCGATTCGACGCGCAATCGGCGGCACGAATCGGCCATGTATCGCAGCATGGTCTACCCCGATTGGGAGTGGGCCGAGGTCGCGGACTGAGGGCGGCGATCATGGTAGTCTGAGACGATTGATCGTTCTCGCGCACAGAGGAAATCTGGAAGGACCGGACCCCAAACGTGAAAACGCTCTCCCCACCGTCGCGGCGGCTCTCGCGTGCGGATTCGGAGTCGAAACGGACATCCGCTTTCGGCAGGACGGCTCGGGCTACATCAGTCACGATGCGGTCGCCGCCGAACCTGCCGAACCTGCCGCCGAACATGTCGCGCTGTGGGCAAAACATCCGGAGCAGCTCGTGGCGCTGAACATCAAAGAAACCGGTTGCGAACAGCAGACGCTCTCGCTCCTGCGCCGTTTTCAACGCATCGAGAATACGGTGCTGTTCGACATGGAACTGATCGAGCCCGAGGCCGGGGAAATGGCGTTCGCGTTCCAGCAGATCGAGCCGTCGTGCGAGCTCGCCGCACGTGTGAGCGATCGCGGCGAGACCATCGATCGCGCGCTCGGACTGCCGGGCCGGTACATCTGGCTCGATGAGATGGACGGCACGTGGGCGCAGCAGACCGATGTCGCGCGTTTGAAAGATGCGGGACGGACGATCCTCGCCGTGTCGCGCGATCTGCATCGCATGCCGGTGGAGCAGTGCGAAGCGCGCTGGAAGCAACTCGCCGAGTGGGGAGTCGACGGCATCTGCACCGACTGGCCGAAGCGGCTCGCCGAGCATCTGGGGCTGAGCGCGTCATGAAAGTGCATCGGCTGGAGTCGATGCGCGGCGGATGGTTCGTCGGACAATTCGAACCGACGGTGCTCGCCAGCTCCGATTTCGAAGTGGCGATCAAGAGCTACAAAGCCGGCACGAAGGAAGACGCGCATGTACATCGTGTCGCGACCGAGCTCACCGCGATCGTGACGGGCGAAGCGAAGCTCAACGACTTTCAGCTCGGACCGGGCGACATCATCGAGATTCCTCCCGGCGAAGCTGCGGCATTCGAAGCGTTGACCGACGTCACGACCGTGGTGGTGAAAGTTCCCAGCGTTCCCGGAGACAAGTACTTCGTATGACCACGAAGCCCACTGCGATTCTGTTCGATCTTGACGGGGTGCTGATCGACGCCACCGAGTGGCATTACGAGAGTCTCAACCGCGCGCTCGCGCTGTTCGGCTTCTCCATCAATCGCTACGAGCATCTCTCCGCGTACAACGGCCTGCCGACGCGCACGAAGCTGGAGATGCTGTCGGTGGAGAAGGGACTGCCGCGCGCGCTGCATCCGCTGATCAAGCGGCTGAAGCAGGTCTACACGAAGGAAGAGATCCTCTCCAAATGCTGGCCGGTGTTCGAGAAGGAGTACATGCTGAGCCGCCTCCGCCGCGAGGGCTATACGCTCGCCGTCTGCTCGAATGCCATTCGCGAAACGATGACCCTGATGCTCGAGCGGTCGGGCGTGCTGAAGTACTTCGAGCTCGTGCTGAGCAACGAAGACGTCGACCGTCCGAAGCCCGATCCGGAGATCTACCTCAAAGCGATGGAACGGTTGCAGGTCAAACCGGAACAGGTGCTGATCATCGAAGATGCGCCGCACGGAATCGAAGCGGCGCGGCGCTCAGGCGCGCGCGTGCTCGAAGTGGCCGGGTTTCACGAAGTCGATTACTGGAAGCTCGCGCCGGCGCTGGAGGTGGGCTCGTGCTGACCGTCGTGATGCCGATGAGCGGCGGAGGGAAGAGCTTCATCGAGCGCGGGTACACGTTTCCGAAGCCGCTGGTGGAGATCGTCGGACGTCCGATGATCGAGTGGGTGCTGTCGGGCCTGCACCTCGACGAGCCGCATCGGTTCATCTTCATCTGCGCCGAGGAGCATCTGCGCCGCTTCGCGCTGGGCGAGGTGCTGAATCTGCTGGCACCCGGCGCGACGATCATTCCGGTCTCGAAGCCGACTTCCGGTGCGCTCTGCAGCGTGCTGCTCGCCTCGGAGTACCTCGATTACGACGGCGAGCTGGTGATCGCGAACGCCGACCAGGTCGTCGATCTGTCGTTCCGCGATTTTGTCGATACCGCGCGCCGGCCGGAGAACGACGGCTGCATCCTGACGTTCCCGAGCACGCATCCGAAGTGGTCGTTCGCGAAGGAGATGGACGGCGTCGTCGTCGCGGTCGCGGAGAAGCGGCCGATCAGCAATCAGGCCACCGCGGGGCTTTACTACTTCCGCAACAGCCGCGAGTTCATGCGCGCGGCGGAGCAGGTGATCCTGAAGAACGCCGCGCTGATGGGCGAGTTTTTCGTCGCGCCGGTCTACAACGAGCTGATTCTGAACGGAAAGCGCGTCACGACCTGCCGCATCACGCGCGAGCAGATGCACAGCCTCGGCACACCCGAAGACGTCTCGGCGTTCGTCGAAGCGCGGCCGCGGTTTCCGCAGGGATGAGCGCACGATGCTGAACATCGTCCTTCCGGTCGCGGGCAGAGGCAGCCGTTTCGTCAGCGCAGGCTTCGCCGTTCCGAAGCCGATGATTCCCGTGCACGGCATCCCGATGCTGCAGTGGGTGATCGCGAACCTGCGTCCGCGAACGCCGCATCGCTTCATCTTTCTCGCATTGCGCGAGCACCTCGAGTCGGGATTCCGCGCGCTCCTCGACCAGCTCGCACCGGACAGCATCATCGTGACCGTCGATACGGTGACCGAAGGCGCCGCATGCACCGTGCTGCTCGCGCGCGCGTTCATCGACTCGTCCGATCCGCTGATGATCGCGAACACCGATCAGTACGTCGATCTGGCGATCGACGACTACCTCGATGCCTTTGATGCGAGCGGCCTCGATGGTTTCATCATGACCTTCACCGCGAACGATCCGAAGTGGAGCTACGCGCGGCTGGCGAGCGACGGACGCGTAACCGAAGTCGTGGAGAAAAAGGTCGTATCTCGCGATGCGACCGTCGGCATCTACAACTATCGCCGCGGCTCCGATTTCGTGCACGCCGCGGACGAGATGATCGCGAAGAATCTGCGTGTGAACGGCGAGTTCTACGTCGCGCCGGCGTACAACCAGCTGATCGAGCGCGGCGCCAAGGTCGGCGTGTTCAACATCGACAACCTCGGCACCGGCATGCACGGACTGGGGACGCCGGAGGATCTCGACGCATTCCTCGCGAACGACGCGTCCCGCACATTCGCGCGGCGGGTCTCCGGATAACGCATGTCGAAGAACGTTCTGTACTTCGCGGAGAACGCGATCTCGCCGATGCAGGGCGGCGGCATCGTCGTCTACGCATCGCTCAAAGGCTTGCCGCCGGAGAACCTGCTCGGCGTCTATCAGTACCGGAACATCACGCCCGCACCCGAATACGCGGAGCGGCTGCACGCGCTGCCGAGCCTGTTGCGATCGCAGGAAACGACGAGCGAGATCTCGCTGCCGTCGGGAAGGCTCGGCATCATCGGCGAAGGCGGCAGCACGATCGAGGTGGGACGCGCGATCGCCGGTCCGCTGCTCGATCGCTACGCGGGCGGATTCGAGCGGCAGGTCGCGGAGCTCGTCGCGAAAAACAACTTTCATCCCGAGGTGATCTTCACCGCGCCGTTGTCGTTGCGAATGCTGCGGCTGGCAGTCGCGGCGGCGAAGCGATATCGCGTGCCGATCGTCATGCTCAACATGGACGACTGGATGTCCGAGGAGAGCGCGCGGATGGGCAGGCTGGGCGGCGTGTGGAGACGGTTGATCGCGAGCGCGATGAGCGACGCGAAGCCGCATCTCGCCTACGCCTACTCGAACAGCGAGAAGCTCGCCTCGGTGCTCACGCAGCGCTACGGCATTCCTCACGAGACGATGAACAACGCGTCGCACGATCTCTTTGCGGACCGGCCGGAGTGGACTCCGCCGCCGCGGCGAAGCGGAACTGTGATCACGTTTGCCGGCGCGATGAACTGGCATCTGCAGGGACAGACGCTCGTTCGCGTCGCGGAGGCGGTCGCGGAATTGCGTACCGAGCGCGAAGTCGAGCTGCGCATCTTCGCGCCGTGGGAGTTCGCGCCGCTGGCGAACATGATCGGCGTGCCGGGCGCGGTCACGTACTGCGGTTTCCGCATCGGACGCGAGCTCGCGGATGCATACCTCGACTCCGATTTTCTCGTGCTCACCACGACCTTCCGCAACGACCGCATCCAGCTCTTCCGGCATTCACTCGCGACGAAACTGAGCGACTACCTCTGCGCCGGACGTCCGGTGTTGTCTGTCGGTCATCCCGACTGGGCGGTGCATGACTACGTCGAGCAGCACAACTGCGGGATCGCGGGACGACTCTCGCCGCGCGCGGACGTCAAGCGGCAGCTGATCCGGGCGCTCGATCTGTCAGCCGAGGAGCGGGCGAAGATCGGACAGAGCAACCGCAAGCTGTGGGAACGCGCGCACGATGTCCGCGTGATGGCGCGGAAGGCCCGCGAGATCCTCGGGCTCGACGCCCCGTCATCCCGAGCGTAGTCGAGGGACCTGGGGGGTAGGGTGGCGCGCCGCCCACGCTCCCAGGTCCCTCGACTACGCTCGGGATGACGACTAGTTCGCCGGCTGCGGTTCCTGCGGCAGCGCCCAGTCGTACTCCTGCTCTTCGACGATCTTCTGCTGTTCGCGCACGTAGTGCTTCGGATCGGTCACGCGCGTGGCGAGCGTGATCGTCTTGCACTCATGCGTGCCGAACATCTCGCCGTAGTCCTTGTGGAACCCGTCGCAGATCGGCGCGAGCGAGCATGACTTGCACGCCGGCAGCTTCGTGTACGGATGGACCGTCTTCGACATCAGGAAGCGCGCCTCGCGATTGAGCGCTTCGCTCTCCGGCAGCGGATCGAAGTCCATCACATGCTCGCGGACGTACTGCCATCCGCGCTCGAGCGCCGCTCCGACTTTGCCGACCGACGGCGGTGCGCTGCGGTCTGCATCGGCGTGCTGCGGGATCTCGGGTGCGGCCGGCGCGCCGTTCCTGGTTTTCGAACCGAGGCGGAGATAGATCTCGCGCGCGCCTTCCTGTGCTTTGTGCAGCACGTCCTTCACCGGCTTCGCGCCGATCGACTCGATGGCCTCGGACGAGGACGTCGCCATCCAGCGGATGCGGCGCGCCCACACCGTATCGTGCAGCGTCATCGGCTGCACGAGAGGCAGCGCGGCCTGACGCAGATTCGGCAGACTGGTCCACGCCTCGGACGCAGCGTCCCATTCGTGCAGGTCGTACACGATCTGCTGGAAGTTCTGGCTGAACTTGCGGTGCCGCTCTTCGAACATGCAGAACGGCAGGTAGCGGACGTTGACCTCGAGCCCGGCGGCATCGAGCTTGTCGAGCACCGGCGTGAGGTACTGCATGATCTCCGTGTAGCTCGCGACGTTCTTCGCGCTGCGCTTGCCGCCGTTCGCCTGGTCGATGAACGGATTGAAGGCGATGAAGTTCATCACGCGCGCGCCGGAGTCGATGGCGATCTGCGCGATCTCATCGAGCTGCGGCAGCACCGGCTTCGAAAGCACCGTGTTGAAGCGGAACGGGATCTCCAGCTCATGGAAGTTCTCCAGAGCCTTCGCCTGCTTCGCCGCACCGCCCGGAATGGCGACGATGTCGTCGTACACCTCGCGCAGTCCCTGAATGCTGAAGAGGAGGTCGTAGACGCCCGCGTCCTTCAGCCGCTGGGCCGCTTCTTTTTTCGCCAGGACGATGCCGTTTGTGATCAGCGTCGGCTTCAGTCCGATCTCGGCGCAATGCGTCACCAGGGGATGGATGCCGGGCCAGATCGTCGGCTCGCCGCCCTGAATGTCGATCGAGTTGTTGCCGTAGAAGTCGACGAGCGTCTTGCAGATCGTCTTCGCCTTCTGGAGGTCCATGAACGGATGCTCCGGATCGGAGTTCGTCGAGATCTTCTCCAGGAAGTAGCAGAAATAGCAGCGCAGGTTGCAGGTCTGTCCCAGCCACATCACGCCGCGGCGGTTGATGACGCGATGCGTGGTGTGCGTGAAGCCGGGTGCGGTGATGGTTCCACTGCCGTTTTCGAGAGTGTTCATGATTGCTCTGCCATTTCGAGTCAGGGATTCGACGCGACGATCCTGTTGCCCACGATCTCGCCCGCCGGGCCGCGCGCAACCGGCTGCCCGGTCATCTTTCTCTTCAGCCAGTTCACGCGCTTGTACGCGCGGCGCAGGAACATGTCGACATCGGACAGCCGGTACTGCTCCGGATCATCCGACGCGACGGGCACAATCTTGTATGCCGGGTAACTGCGCGTGATGTCGAACAGATTGCCGCCGTTTGCCAGCGATGACGCGCGCAGGTTGAAGAACTGGAACCACTCGTTGTCCCGATCGCGCGTGTAGACGACGCCGGGATTGAAGACCGCGATCTTCGTGAGCTCGTGGAATGCGCTCGAGGCGGCGTGATCGCGGACGAGCATGATCCAGTCGCGCGTTTTCGTCGCTTTCGCCACATCGGCGAGCACGGTCGGTCCGCTGAAGAACGGCGCACCTGCTTCGCCCGCGAGAGCCGCATGCTCGGGCTTCGTGGAGACCACCGCATCGAGACGCTGGTCCGCTTTCAACGACGCGAGCAGCGCGCGGGCGCCGTCGTCATCGATCGATTCCGACAGCCACGCGACATGCGTGATGCGATGCGGCACGAGCCGCTGCCGGCTCTTCCCCATCCGCGCTTCTTCGTCGTCGAGATACGGCGTGACGGTCTCGATGAATGCGTGCTTGTCTTTCTGGTACTCGGTCGGATCGAGCGTGTTGACCAGCCCCTTGCGCAGCTTCGGACTGTCGATCGCCTCGAGCCGCTGCTGCCAGATCGGCGAGATGTCGTCCGTCTCGTCGTTCGCGTTGCGGCTCGGCATCGGCAGGCAGGCGCTACAC
>C688J18823_10003323_pt1 | contig 10167 bp, 12 predicted proteins | sample HopSoiMetagenom1_FD_18823 | JGI IMG/M metagenome (IMG submission 18823) | reverse complement strand
TCCGGCAGGCCGAGCACGCGTTCGGTGATGCGCGCGGCGTCACGCTCACGCACCGTGGGGTCTGTGGCGTCGCGCCGGGCGAGGACCCGCCGGCGGATCTCCCGCTTCCCGCGTTTCAGCTCGCCGGAGCTCACGACCGCAGCGTCTCGGCGATCAGGTCCGATCGGTCGGTCGGTCCGGCGGCGAGGGGCACCATCCACGTGGCGCCGACCTCCGTCACGCGGTCGCGCAGCCTGCGGAGGTCGTCGGTCGTTCCGCGCCAGATGTCCAGCGACGCGCCCGACTCGGCCCGTCGTTCCTCGAGCGATCCGAGCTCGGCCNCGTCTCGACCGACCAGCACGATCCCGGCCCACGTCGGTGGGACCTCGGCGGGGTCGCGTCCCGCCTCGCGGGCCCAGTCCGCGAGCTGCCTTGCGCGCGCCGTGAACGCCTCGGTGGGCATCCCCCAGCCGTTCCACGCGTCGGCGGCGCGGGCTGCGGCGCGGGCGACCCGTNCCGACGTCCCGCCGATCCAGACCGCCGCCGGCGCCGCCGGCAGCAACGGTCCCCGAACCGCGGGCGTCATCTCGCCCCCCTGCCAGGACCCACCGCCAAGGAGCGCCCGGCTCGCCAGCGCCGTCTCCTGGAGCAGCACGGTTCGCTCCTCGATCGGCGGGAAGGGCAGGCCGGCCACGTCATGCTCGGCGCGGCCGAACCGGTCCCCGAGACCGAGCCCGAGCACGGCGTCGCCGCCGGACAGGTGCGCAAGGCTCGCCGTCTCCTTCGCCAGGATGCCGAGCGGCCGGTATCCGGCGCGCGAGACGAGGACACCGACGCCGAGCCCGGGGTTCGCCGCCGCCGCGGCGGCCAGCAAGGTATACGGCTCGACCGACGGCCGGTCAGGCGCCCCCGGCGGGAACAGGTGGTCGTACACGAACACGGCGTCGTATCCGGCGGCCGCGGCGCGGCCGGCAACCGCGAGCGGCTTACGCGGCTCGGACGTGAACGCGGAAAGGAACAGGCCGTACTTCACGTCGCCTCCTGAAGCGCCCCCAGCGCCGCGCCGACCGCTGCGGCGTCGGCGCCGAGACCGGCCGGCACGACGGGCACCTCGGGCCGGGAGTCGGCCGCCTGGATCGCCATGCGACACGCGCGCCGTGCCGGCTCCAGCAACAGGTCGGCCGCCGCCGCCGGCGGACCGCCGCCGACGATCACGAGCGCGGGATCGAGGATGTTGACCAGCCCACCGATCCCCTCCCCGAGCCGCACGCCGACCTCTTGCAAGATCGCGGTCGCCGCGTCGTCACCCGCCTTGGCCCGCGAGACCACACCGTGACCGTCGACGCCGAGGCGTTCCTTGCCGAGCCGGGTGATGGTCGTACCGCTCGCGACGGTCTCCCAGCAACCATGGTTCCCGCACCCGCATGCCACGCCGCCCGGCTCCACGATGAAGTGGCCGATCTCGCCGGCGAAGCCGTATGCGCCTCGCTGGACCGACCCGCCCAGCACGAGCCCGCCGCCGATCCCCGTCCCGATGCCGACATAGAGGAAGTCGCCGACGCCACGGCCGGCCCCCGCGAGCAGCTCGCCGACCGCCGCCATGGTGCAATCGTTGTCGATCGTGGTCGGGAATCCCAAGGACGCGAGCTCGGCGCCGAGGTCGACGTCGCGCCACGCGATGTTGGGCGCGAACCGCATGCGGCCCGTGCCCCGCTCGACCAGCCCTGCCGCGCCGACGCCGATCGCCAGGGTGGTCGGATCGGCGACCTCCGCCGCGACCTTCCGCATCGCGTCGAGTACGCCGGGAACGTCGGTGGCCGGCGTGTCGGCGAGCGAGCGTGCTTGCACGCTCGCGTCTGCCGTCACGCGGACCGCCTCGACCTTGGTCGCGCCGACGTCGATGCCGACTGCGGTCGGCGCCGTCATCCGATGTCGATCTTCTCCAGACGAACCGGGCCCGTCTCGGGGCGGTCATCGAGCTCCGCACCGCGCGCGTCGATCGCGGCCTGCATCGCGAGGAACATCTCGGTGCCGGCACGCAACAGGTGCCCGACGACCTCGGGCCGGACCGGGCGCAACACCGAAAGCGTCATGCAGACCGGGCACCACGCCACCGGACAGCGCTCGGGGGTGTGTTCGGCTTCGTCGGGCTCGGACTGCGGCTGTGCGCTCATCGGTCGGCTCCTTCCGGCTCGCCGTCGGGCGGGCGCTCGAACGCGATCTCAAGGTGTTCGTCGACGAGCGAGGCGCCGCGGACCGAGAGCCGCTTGAGGGTCTGGGGCAACAGGAGATTGCGCTTGTAGGGTCCGACCCGCACGACGAGCTCCTCCCCACGGCGATGCACGTCGAGGTCGCCACCAGCGATGAACGGGAGCCGCATCCGCAAGATGTAGCCGCCCCCGCGCTTCTCGACCTGGATCGGGTCGTCGCGGTACAGGACGGCAGTGGCCTGGCGATCGCCGTAGACCTCCGACGCCATCTCCTCGAGCAGCCCGACGCCGACCATCTCCCGGTCGAACAATCGGGCCTCGAGGATCGGCACGGGTTCGAACGATTCGTGCACCGTGGCGAGGTGCTCGGCCTGGATGTCCTTCCACTTGCCGAAGTACGGATCGGTGACATCTGTCGGCAGGATGCGGTTCACGACGACCGCGTCGACGCGGTAGCCGAACAGGCCGAGATACGTATAGGTGCGCCGGGCCTCAGCGATCACCATCTTCTCCGGGTTCACCACGAGGCGCACGGACGACATGGCTTCGTCCGACAGGATGTGCCGCACGGCGTCGAGGTTGCGGTGAAGCCGCTCGATCGCGGCGAAGACCTTGTCGCCGGCGATCGGGAGATTCGTCGTGCGCGACACGAGCGGACGCACCGCCTTCACCACCCGCCGCTGCACCGGGAAGATCCGCTCGATGTACCAATTCATGATGTCGGGCAGACTCAGCAGCCGCAGCGTCTCGGCGGTCGGCGCGCAGTCGACGAGAACGACGTCGTAGGCGCCGGACTCCACGTGCGTCTTCACGTCGATCAACGCGAAGATCTCGTCGATGCCGGGGATCACCGTGAGCTCCTCGGCCTGGATCGTCTCGGTGCCGGCCCAGTTCATCACCTGCACCATGTAGTCCTGGATCTCCCGCCAGTTGTCCTCGAGACGCTCCTGCGCGTCGATCTGTTGCGCCCAGAGGTTCGGGATGATCTCGGTCGGCGTGTCGCCGATCACGACCTCGAACGCGTCGGCGAGCGAGTGCGCCGGGTCGGTGCTCATGATCAGCGTTCGCCGGCCTGCGCGTGCCGCTCGGACCGCCGTCGAGGCCGCGACGGTCGTCTTGCCGACGCCGCCCTTGCCCGTGAACAGGATGACTCGCATCGCCAGAGCTTAGCCGGGCGGCCCCTTAGCCCATCTCGACCCGGCGCTTCAGCCGCTCGAGGGCGTTCTCGATCACCCGTTTGGCGCCCTCGGTCCGCAGGAACCCCGGCACGAGCGGGCCGAGCTCGACGGCGAGGCGATAGGTGACGGTGGTCGAATCGGGCTCGAACTCGTCCAGGAGATACTCCCCATGGATCTCCCGCACAGCGCCATGCGCTTCGATCGAATCCCAGGAGATCGCCGTGCCACCGGGGGCATAGCGATACCGCAGCGTGTACGACGCCTTGCCGAGCACGGGCACGTCGACCTCGAACGCGACCTCCGTCGGGCGTCCGCCCTCGCCGCGCTCGCGGATCTCGACGCGACGCACCTCGGCCCACTCCGGATAGGACGCGTAGTCCTCGATCACGTCGACGACATCGTCCAGCGGCGCGTCGATGACGATCGTGCCCTCCGCCTGCTCCATGCGCCGATACTAGCGTCGAGTCTCCGACGCAACGGACAACGCGATCGCGCCGACCGTGACCATCATCAATCCGACCGCGCCCCACAGTAGGAACCGCGATTCGATCAGCAGCGCGCGCCGTTGCGCGAGGCGCCTGATCTCGGCCGCAGACAAGACGTAGATCCCGATCGCGGCGCCGGCAGACAGCACGACCGCGAGGATCGTGAGCGCGGTCGTCGGCACGCTGAGCGGCAGGAAGATGACGACGAGCACCGCGAGCGCGAAGACGGCGCCGCGCGCGAACCCGTCCAACGAGTAGCCGAGCATCGCGTGCCCGAGACCCGGGAACAGCAGCGACCGCCGCAACGCGGCGTCCGGATCTGCATCGCGTCGNGTCTCGCCGCGCATCACCGCGGCGAACGGTGTGCCGCAGACCTCGCACGCCTCCAGGACGATGGGGTTGCGCGTGCCGCAGATCGGACACGGCCAGAACGCGCCGATCGGCTCATCGGTCGGCGGCGGCGCGGCGGTCGGCGCAGCCGCACCGGCCTCGACCGTCGCGTCTGCCGCCGTCGGTACGGGTGCCGGCGCCGGGATCGGCTCGCGCAGGCTCGTGAAGCACTGGCCGCACCATTCGGCGTCCTCGCTCACCAGCGCACCGCAATTCGGACAGCGTCGGTCCGGGCTCACGTGCGGAGGGTACTCCGGGCTTTCGCCGACGGGAACGAACCTCAGACGGTCTCGGCCGCCTCGGTGAGCCACCCCGCCAGGCGGCCGGCGATCTCGGGCCAGGTGTGGTCGCGCACCACGCGCTCGCGCCCCGCCGCGCCCATCTCGGCCGCGCGCTTAGGATCGGCGAGGAGCGTGGCGACCGCGTTCGCAACAGCCTCCGTTCGTCGGCCGTCGACGAGGATGCCCGTTTCGCCGTCGACCAGCGACTCGGGCGCGCCGCCGGAGTCGCCGACGACGACCGGGCGGCCGCACGCCGCCGCCTCGATGAACACGTTTCCCCACCCCTCGACCTCGAGCCCGCCCAGGCGCGTGCGGCACGGCATCGCGAACACATCGCCGACCGCGTAGTAGCGCGGCAGCTCGTCTTCCGGCACCTGACCCGCGAACACGACCGCGTCGCCGAGGGGCGCGGCGCGCCCGCGGAGCCGTTCGTCATCCGGGCCGCGGCCGACGATCAGCAGACGCGCCCCTGGCACCCGCTCGCGCACCGACGGCAACGCGTCGATCAGCCGGTCCTGGCCCTTGCGCTTGACCAGCCGGCTGACGCACACGACGAGCGGCCCTTCGCCGAGCCCGAGCGCCGACCGGATGTCGTCGGTGGCCAGATCCGGGCGGAACCGCTCGATGTCGGCGCCCGGGTAGAGCACGGTGACGGGCACCTGGGCGGGTACCGCTGTTCGAACCGTGCGGGCGATGAACGCCGAGCACATGACGGCGACGTGCGTCGCGGATCCGGTCGCGCGCCGCATCAGCGAGTGGGTGCCCGGAGCGAGCGACAGCCAGTATTCGAAGCCGTGCGCGGCCACGACGTAGGGCAGGCCGCGGGCAGCGAGTCGCGGCCCCGCCAGCGCGAGTGGATACGCGGCCCCGAACAGCACGACCTCGGCGTCCATCTCCCGTGCAGCCGCCTCGATACGATCGGCCACCCGCCGCGTCGGCCACAGGAACCGTTCCGGCTGCCGGAACACACGGAACGGCGCCGCGGCGTCGTAGGCGGCGGCGTCGTCCCAGTCCGGGCAGAACACGCCGACCCGGTCCGCGGGAAGCTCGCGCCACAGCGCCTCGAGCGTCCGCTGGATGCCGCCGATCCGCGGGGGGAAGTCGTTGGTCACGAGCAACGTCACGGGCACCTGCACGCGCCGATAATGGCCGAGGATGGGGATGGCCGACCACGACGCCTTCGCGCACGACCTGGCAGCGCTGTTGACGGGTCGCGCGTTCGTCGACGTGTCCGACTACCGCAAGGTGCGAGTCCACGGCGACGACGCGATCCGGTGGCTGCACGATCTCCTCACCGCCGACATCGCCGGTCTGACGCCGGGCGCGTCCTGCCGGTCGCTGCTGCTGACCCCCACCGGCCGCATCCGGGCCGACGTCCAGGTCCTTCGCCGCGACGACGACGTCGTGTTGACCCAGTCGCCGGGCCAGCCCGACCACATCGGCCTGCTGCTCGGCCCGTACATCTTGTCGTCGGCCGTCTCGCTCGAGGACGCAACCGGCGACCTCGCGCTCTTCGCCGTCCCCGACGCCGCGGCCGCGACCATCGGCCTGCCGGGGTACGAGCCGTCGAGCCTCGGACCGGGCCTCGATCTGCTCGCCGCCCAGGGCAAGCCCGCGTGGCGTGTGCAGGACGCCCTGGTGAAGGCCGCGCTGACCGAGGCGAGCGCGGCGGCTGCCGAGGCGTGGCGGGTGATCCACGGCATCGCGCGCATGGGGCTCGACTTCGACCAACGATCGCTCCCCGCCGAGGCGGCGCTCGACGCGACGATCGACACGACGAAGGGCTGCTTCCTCGGCCAGGAATCTGTCGCGCGGATCTCGAATCTGGGTCATCCCCCGCGCGTCCTACGGCATGTGCGGTGCGAAGCGGCGTTCGTTCCCGGCGCGGCGGTGTTCGCGGAAGGCGAGGCCGTCGGCGAAGTAACGAGCGCCGCGCCGATCGCCGATGCGTGCGTCGGCCTCGTGCGGATCGCGTGGGCGGCGGTCGGCACCCGGTTGACCGACGCGGCCGGACATCCGCTCGAGGACGCGTCGACCCCGGGCTAGTCCATCCGTGTCATTTCGGCCTGAGAAGGCCGCCAACAGGGTCCGAGTGGCAACGAACCCCTTCCGCTCGCGCCAGCACTTCTGCTATGAAACGGTTCCGCACTGAACCGGTGATCGCAGAGGGGGGCATCAGTGAGGATCGAGCGGTTCCCTGATGTCGACGTGGCGTCGCTGCCGACCCACCCGACGCCGCCCGATTTCTGGCAGGAGCGCGCCGCATGCTTCGGCGTCGAGCCCGACGTCTTCTTCCCGATCTCCGAAGAAGAGGCAGGACCCGCCCTCTCGTTCTGCGCCGTGTGCCCCATCCGCGAAGAGTGCCTGTCGTGGGCCCTCAAGAACGGCGAGCGCTACGGGGTGTGGGGCGGTACGACAGAACAGCAACGGCGCAGGCTCCAGCGCCACGTCGCGTGACCCCCCGCGCCTAGACTTGGGTGCCATGGCACCCGGCGCAACGGCCCCACCCGCCAGGCCGGGCACGCCGATCGAGGCCATCGCGCCGCTGCGGATCAGCTTCGTGGGGGGCGGCACCGACTTCCCGCACTGGTACGAGGAACACGGTGGCGCGGTGTTGTCGGCGACGATCGATCACGTGGTACGTGTGCGTGTGACCGAGCGAGCCGATCGAGTCGTAGCCGTCCGATCGCTCGATCTCGACCGGCTCGTGGCCTATCACTTGGACGACGGCCCCGTCTACGACGGCGCGCTCGACCTCGTGAAGGCGGCGATCGAGCGCGCCGGCGTCCACGTCGGCGTCGACGTCGAGATCCGCAGCGAAGCGCCGCCCGGCAGCGGCCTCGGCGGTTCATCCGCGCTCGTGACGGCTGTCGTCGCCGCGCTCGCGATGCTCGGCGATCGCCCGCTGACCGCGGCGGCGCTCGCCGACACCGCGTATCGGATCGAGCGCGAGGATCTCCGGATCGCCGGCGGCTGGCAGGACCAGTACGCCGCCGCGTTCGGCGGCTGCAATCTGTTGGTGTTCTCGCGCGCCGGCGTCCGGGTCGAGCCCGTCGCCCGCGCGGAGCCGCTCGCGGCGCTCGCGCGTGGGCTCCTCCTTTGCTACACCGGACACGTCCGTCGCAACGTCGGGCTGATCGACCGCCAGATCGCGTTGCACGCCGAGGGGCGCGAGGAGACGCTGCTCGGCATGAAGCGTTTGCAGGAGATGGCCTACGCGATGCGCGACGCCGTCGAACGCGCGGACCTGTCCGCCGTAGGCGGACTCCTGCACGACGCGTTCGTGGCGAAGCAGCAGATGAACCCGTACATCGCCGAGGACACCCCGATCGAGTCGATGCTCGTGGCAGCGCGCGACGCCGGCGCGTACGGCGGCAAGGTGTGCGGCGCGGGCGGCGGCGGGTACCTCCTGATCGCAGCGGCGCCCGCAGCACATCCGGCGGTGCGAGCTGCCCTCGAGTCGATGGGCGGCGAGTTCGCGCCGTTCGCCTTCTCGCCGGCGGGCGTGCGCGCGACGCGAGGTGCCGCGACGTGGGCGCCGGTGCCGTGACACCGGCGTTCGCGCTGGTCGACCGCGACGGCACCATCAACGAGGAGCGTCATCACCTCGTAAGGGCGGAGGAGGTCGCGCTGATCCCCGGCTCCGCCGAAGCGCTCGTGCGCTTGCGCGAGCTCGGTCTGGGCATCGTGGTCGTCACGAACCAGGCGCAGATCGGCCGGGGCAACTTGGCGCCTGCCGAGCTCGATCGGATCCACGCGCGCCTTACGGCGTTGCTCGCGGCGCACGGCGCGACGCTCGACGCGATCGAGGTCTGCCCGCACCGCCCGGAGGACGCCTGCGACTGCCGCAAGCCCAAGCCCGGGATGGCGCTGCGGGCGGCCGCGCGTCTCGGGTTCGACGCCGCCGCGACCGTCGTCATCGGCGACCACCTTGCCGACCTCGGGATGGGACGCGCCATCGGCGCGACGACGATCCTCGTCCGCACGGGTCACGGCGCCGACGCCGAACCGGACGCCGGCGGCGTGGCCGACCACGTGGCCGACGACCTCGCGGCCGCCGTCGCTATCATCGCCGGACTCGTCGGGGAGGAGCAGTGACCGTGGACCGAGACGTCGCTCGCGACCATGCGGACGCCTACCTCGCCGACTCGGCCACCGTCATGGGCGACGTGCGGTCCTCGTGCCTGGACGACATCGTCGCGGCGAGCACCCTGTTGATCGAAGCGTTCCGTCGTGACCGCTCGCTGTTGATCTGTGGCAACGGCGGCAGCGCCGCCGACGCCCAGCACCTCGCCACCGAGTTCGTGAGCGCGTTGACGCTCGATCATCCCCGCCCGGCGATGCGCGCGATCGCGCTCACCACCGACACCTCGGTGCTCACGGCGATCGCGAACGACTACGGCGCCGACCGGATGTTCGCGCGGCAGGTCGAAGCCATCGGCGCCGCGGGCGACGTCCTGCTCGCGATCTCGACGAGCGGCAACTCACCCAACATCGTTGCCGCGGCCGAGACGGCGCGCGCCGCCGGCATCGCCGTGATCGCGATGACGGGCGCATCCGGTGGCGCGCTCGCGACGCGAGCAGACGTCGCGATCAGGGTCCCGTCGACCACGACGGCGCACATCCAGGAGTCGCATCTCGCGATCGAGCATCTCCTCGCGATGCTCGCGGAGCGCACGCTGTACCCGGATCCGGTCTGAGCCGCGCGTCTACCGAGGAACGGGTAGTGGATTCCCCCCTGGGGGACGCATACGGTCCCGCGCGCCTCCGGCCGATGTAGGGCTAGAAGCCGCCCCGCTTCGGGGCCTCACGACAGGAGACCTTGGTATGCGTGCACGTTCCGTCCTGCTTCGCATCGCCCGTCGCGACAAGCACGATCGTCGCCGTGACGCTCGGCTCGGGCGTGACGGCCCACGCCGCGCCGCCCGAGCTCAAGATCACCGACGTGACCGTCACGGAAGGCGACGCGGCACCTCGTCCGCGACCTTCACGATCAATTACGGCGGGTCGGGTGCGTCCGGCGTGTCGGTCGACTACGCCACCGCTGATGAGACGGCGACCGCCGGCAGCGATTACACCGCGACGAGCGGCACCGTCGTCTTGCCGAGCGGCGGCTGCAAGTGCACGACGGTCAACGTGCCGATCCTCGGCGACACCACTGTCGAAGCGAACGAAACGTTCGAGGTGAACCTGTCCAACCCGGTGGGCAAGGGCATCACCGACGGGCAGGGCATCGGCACCATCACGAACGACGACCTGCCCCATGCGACGATCGACGATCCCTCCGTCGCGGAGGGCGGCGCGACCCTCAGCTTCACCGTCACGCTCGACGCCGCATCGGCCACGAGCGCGGTCATGACCTACAGCTCGGCCGCCGGAACGGCCACCGCCGGAAGCGACTACACCGGGGTGACCGGAACACTGACGATCTTGGCCGGCCAAACACAGGGAACGATCGACGTGCCGGTCCTCGACGACAGCATCTACGAAGGCGACGAGGATCTCACGATGAACCTCGTCGCCGTGTCCGGCGTGGTCGTGGACGACGCGCAGGGCGACGGCACGATCACCGAGAACGACGCCCAGCCGAACATCACCGTCGATGACCCGTCCGCCCCGGAGAACGGCGGGCCGCTGACCTTCA
>C688J18823_10003322_pt1 | contig 10169 bp, 7 predicted proteins | sample HopSoiMetagenom1_FD_18823 | JGI IMG/M metagenome (IMG submission 18823) | reverse complement strand
CGCACCGCCTCCTCGATCGAGGCAAGGGTCGCGGCGGCCGTCGCCGGGTCGGGCTTGCCGGGCTCGGCCGCGGCCGCGTCGCCCACCGGCGCGACCGGCAGCGCGCGGCGGAAGACGTCCGCGGCGTCGGCGATCGTTGCGCGCTCGACGGGCACGCTAAGCCCCAGGCGCGCCACTGTCCGGCGCATGAGATCGGGGTCGCCGAGGAGGCAGAAGGGCAGGCCGATCTCGTCGCGCCGAAGCCAGGCCTTGAGCGTGATCTCCGGCCCGATACCGGCCGGGTCGCCCTGCGTGAGGGCGAGGATCGCCGCGCCCGCGCCGCTACCGCGTCGGCGTGACGGTTCCGTCATTCGCCGAGGTCACCGGGCCGATGTTCTGCTTGACGTTCGCCTCGCCGAGCGTGCGCAGCTCGAGCCGCACCAGCACCGTCTGGACGCGCTCCTTCTCGCCGTTGCTCAGCGCGATCTCGCGCGGGCTCGCCGAATAGCTGATGCCGAAGGTCGTGCACTCGTCCATGTATTGCAGGTTCAGCCCGGTCGAGATCGGCGTGTAGTCGCTTGGCCGGCGATAGACCGGGGTCGTCAGCTGCGACGCCGGCACCCCGGCGGCGAGCGCGGCGTTGTAATTGGCATAGGCCGCCGTGAAGGTGTCGCGGAAGGTCAGGTAGCGGTCGAGATCGAACAGCAGCGAGCCGCCGACGCTCCAGCGCGGCGTGACGTTGACCGTCGCTGAGGTGAGAAGGCCTTCGCGGCGGTGGTCGTAGCCGAGCTCGGGCTGACGGGCGTATTTGCCGTAGGTCACCGAGGTCGTGAGCGGGAGGACGGGGTTCCAGTTCGTCGTCAGCTGCGTCTCGAGGCGATGCATCGCGAAATCGTTCTCGTCGAAGCGGGCGCGGGTCGAGAAGGTGAAGTTCTGGTTCGGCTTGATCAGAAGGCGCGTCACGACGTCGGAGGCGCGCGACTCAAGCCCCGAATCGCGGCCGACATTGATGACGTCGCCGGGGCGGAAGGAGTTCCGGCCGGCGAGCTGGTAGGACTGGCCGACGAGCGCGTTGGCGTAGAAGCCGTTCACGCCGGTGAAGCTGTACTGGCCGCCGATGTTGCCGCGCACGCCGCCCTCGACCCGGTCGTAGCCGGAGAACTTGTCCCAGTTGAAGATCGTCGTGTCGTCAAAGACGAGGCTCTGGGCGTCCTCGTTCGGCAGGCGGCCGATGCGCGTCTCGTTCGGGCGGGCGACGACCTGCCCGATCGGCTCGACGACGTGCATGCCCCAGTCGTTGCTCTGGGCAACGAAGGGGTAGCGGTATTCGAGCCCGACCGCCGGCATGAGCCGGCCGACGAAGTCGTCGTCGCCGCCGATGAAGTTCGGGATTTGCGAATTCTGGAAGCCGACGGTGTCGAACTTGTTCCAGAACCCGTCCGCCCGGACATAGGCGAAGGGCGTCCAGACCTGCCCCATCGAGTCGACGTAGTTGCGCCGCCAGGTGAGCTCGGTCGAGAGCCGGGTGAAGGTCCCGGCAAAGCCCCGGACGAGGCAGGCGCCGCGCTGGAAGACGGTGCAGGTCTCGTAATAGCCGTTGTAGGCCGGCACCTGGTTGAACAGCCCGAAATTGATGTTCGGGATCTGCGAGAAATGCGTCGCCTCGCGGGTCAGGCTGGTCAGGTTGAGCTTGAACGTCGTCTCGCCGCCGAGCGGGCGCGGGCCGTCGGCGCGCTTCTCATAGTCGGTGACCGGGTGCACGACGGGCAGCTGCTTCTGCCAGTCGTAGCTCGACAGGCCCCTGAAGTAGTAGCCGCGGGCGTCGAACCAGGAGCGGTCGCCCTGGCCCTGCAGGTAGACCGTCGAGACCGACTCCTTGAGGTAGAGCGTCTGGATGCTCTCGCTCTTGATGCGGTAGTTGGCCAGGAACCACTTGTCCGAGAGCACCGCGACGTCCCAGCCCCAGCGCCATTTCTCGTTGATGTTGAAGCGCCCGGTGGACTCGACCGAGCCGCGGAAATCGCGGTCCTGGGCGCCGAGCGGCGGCGGCAGGAACGCCGTGTCGTCGCGCTGGAAGATGCCGGCGAGGCGGATGTTGTAGGAGCCGGTGAGCAGGCGATGGCGCCATTCGGCCTGGCCGAGAACGCCCTGGCGCGAGAGGAAGGTCGGCTGAAGCGTCAGATCCATGTTCGGCGCGACATCCCAGTAGAACGGGATGGCGACGCCGGTGCCGAGCGAGCTCGAGGCGATGTAGTGCGGCGCCAGGAAGCCGGTCTTGCGCTTCACCGTCGGATCGGGCGACCAGAAATACGGCATGTAGGCGATCGGGTAGCCGTAAAACTCGAGCGTCGCGTTCTCGTAGTAGATCATCCGCTCTTCGTTGTTGTGGATGATCCGCGCCGCCTTCACCTGCCACAGCGGCGGGCGCTCGGGGTGCTCCTTGCAGGGCTCGCAGGCCGTGTAGGTGCCGCGCTCAAAGACCATCTGGTCGCCTTCGACGCGCTCGGCGCGGGGCGCCGTGAAATAGGTCCGGCTGGAGCGCCCGCGCTGGATGACCGTCTGCTCGACCCGGAGCGAATCGATGAAGCCGTTCTTGAAGTCCTCGGTGAGGTCGAAGCGGTCGCCGGTGATGACGGCGCCGTTCGCCTCGACCATCCGGGCGTTGCCCTGCGCGACCACCCGGCCGCTCTTGCGGTCGTAGGTCACCCGGTCGGCCTGCAGCGTCCGGCCCTGGTAGTAGAGCTCGACGTCGCCGACCGCCGACACCGTGTTGTTGTCGTTGTCGTAGACGATCTCCTTCGCCTCGAGGAGGAGCCGGTCCTTGCCCTCGCCCGCTTGCACGCGGCGCGTCAGGGCGTCGTTCATCGTGCCCTGGGCCATGGCCGAATCGACGCCGGCGCCGCACAGCAGCGCCGCCGCGACGGCCAATGCGGCGATCCGACCCCTTCCCATACCCGCTCCCGGGCGGCCCCTTGCTTGAAGGACCATTATCACCCGTCCTCTTGGTACAATAAAGCGAGGGTACCAAGCAAACTGCCGACGACCGCCGGGAACCAGGCCGCGACCGCCGGCCCGACGAGCCCCGAGCCGCCGAGGTCCTGCATCAGCGAGGTCGCGACATAGAGCAGGAATCCGGCCGCGACGCCGCCGAAGACCATCCGGGAAACGCCCCCGAAGCGGAAGAAGCGCAGCGAAACCGACGCCGCCACGAACACCATCGCGATGAAAAGCAGCGGCCGCGCCATCAGCACGTCGTGCTGGAGGCGGTAGCGGGTGGCGTCGAGCCCGGCCCGCTCGGTCCGCAGGATGGTCTCGTCGAGATCCCAGAACGGCACCGATTCCGGCGGGGTGAAGGTCTGGCGCACCTGTGACTGGTCGAGGTTCGAGGCGAGGAGATAGCTGGCGTAGCTCTCGGGCGGCGCATTCGGGGAGAGGACGCGGGCGTCGGTCAGCTCCCAATAGCCGTCCCGCAGCGTCGCCTCGGCGGCCTCGATGCGCTCCTGGAACGCCCCCGCCTCGCTGAAGGTGAAGACGGTCACGCGGGCGATCGTGGTCGTGCGCTCGACCGCGGTCTCGGCCCGGATGATGGCCTGGCCGTCGAGGCTCTTCTGCCGGATCCAGAGGTCCTTGCTCGAGGCGACCTTGAGGTTCTTGGCGAAGATCGAGGCCTCGATCTCGGTCGCCTTCTGCTTCAGATAGGCGGAGAGCGGGTTGTAGGCCGCGACCGACAAGGCGCCGATCGTGAGCGCGACCAGCATGCCGGGCTGGAGGAACTGCCAGGCCGAAATCCCGGCGGCGCGGGCGACCACGAGCTCGAGCCGGCGGCTGAGCTGGAGCAGCGCCGCCATCGAGCCGAACAGGACCGCGAAAGGGAAGATCTGCTCGGCGACCGCCGGGGTGCGGTAGAGCGCCAGCTGCGCCATCAGAGTCGAGGTCGCCCCCTCGGCGTCGCCGGCCCGGCGCATCAGCTCGACGAAGTCGAGCGTATAGACGAGCGCGAAGACGGTCCCGAACACCATCAGGATTGTCCTGAGGAACTGGGTCGAGAGGTAGCGCCCGAGGGTCCAGCCGATCAGCATGGCTCAGGCCCGGCGCAGCTTCGGCAGGCGCAGCCTCGGCAGGCGAAGGCGCGGCATGAGCGCCGCGTCGGCCCAACGCATCAACCTGGCGCCGAGCGAGCGCATGCGCGCGCCCTGCAGCGCAAGCGCCAGCGCGATCACGATCGACAGAATGGGCGCGCCGTAGATCCCGATGACCCCGGCGGGGGAGCGGACCGCCGCGCTCGAGGCCGCAAAGGCGATGATGCGAAGCGCCACCACGGCGACGACCGCGAGCGCGACCGCCGTGCCGCGGCCCTGGCGCGTCGTGCGCGCCTCGCCGAGCGCCGCGAAGGCGATGAACATCAGGGCGAGCGGGAACAGCCAGGCCGACAGCCGGTCGTGCAGCTCGGCGCGGAAGCGGCCGGCCTGGATCGTGTAGTAGAGTTCCTTCTCGTCCGGGAACAGCAGCTGCGGCGTCGAGCGCTCGCGCGGCTTGTAGACGGTCTGGGTCTCGTCCTGGTTGAAGGCGGCGAGGTCGACCGCATAGCGCTCGAAGGCGATCATCGACGAATCGCGGCTGTTCGCCTCTTGCCGGTGGACGGTGCCGCTCTCGAGGATGAGGTAGCTCTGCCCGTTCGCCTCGGCGACCTGGCCGCGCTCGGCGACGTAGGCGACGGTCTTTGTCGGCTCGCGCTTGTCCTGGATGAAGATGCCGAGCAGCGCCTGGCCGGAACGCTCGCGGAAATGGAAGGTGACGCCGTTGTCGAGCGCGGTGAACTGCCCTTCCTTGACGATGTTGGCGACGAAATCGGCGCGGATCTTGGTGATGAGGTCGCGCAGTTCCTGGAAGCTCGCCGGCATCACGTAGAGGGTCAGGAACGCGACGAGCATGCAGACGCCCGCGCCGAGCCCGAGGAACGGGCGCAAGAGGCGCTGCGGCGCCATGCCGGCGGCGCTCATGACGATCAGCTCGGAATCGCCGTTGAGCCGGTTGAGCGTGTAGATCGTCGCGATGAACAGGGCGACCGGCGAGATCACGGTGACGAGCGTCGGGATCGACAGCCCGGTCACGGTGAGGAACATCAGGATGGTCTGGCCCTTGCTCGTCAGGAGATCGAGTTCCTTGAGGGCCTGGGTGATCCAGATCACCGCCGTCAGCGCGACCAGGATGCCGACGAAGGCGCTGAAGGCCATCCGGAAGATATAACGCTCGATCAGATCCATGAACCAGGCCCTGACGCCGGTCTCCTCGCTATCGCCGGGCCGGCGGGGGGACAAGCGCGCGAAATCCTCATTCGTCCTGCGACTTGGGCGCTTTCACGGCGAACCCTCCCCATCCGCGCGAAAGCCTTGCTATATGTGCGCCGAAAGCCACACCTCCCGAACCCCCCACCCAGGCGCCCGGTCCCGCCCCTCAGGCGCCGCGATCAGACGGAAAAAGGCACGATGGCAGCGAGCGTGAAGATCGATTTCCAGCCCTTCGGCGCGCCTGCCGGCGGCGACCTCGTGGTTTTCGTCGGCGACGATCTGAAGCCCGCGGACGCGGCGCTCGAGATCGACCCGAAGATCAAGGATGTGATCGCCGGCGCTGCCGGCCCCGAGCGCTTCAAGGGCAAGCCCGGCACGGCGCTGACCATTCCGGCCCCGGCCGGGCTTTCGGCCGAGCGGCTGATCGCCGTCGGGATCGGCGGCGAGACCGATCGCGGGAAGCTCGTCTACGCCGATCTCGGCGCGGCGGTGGCGGGAAAGCTCGCCGGCCGTTCCGGCATGGTGATGGCGGCGCTCCCGGGGCTCGCACCCGCAGCCGAGGACATCGCCCAGATGGCGCTCGGGGCTCGGCTGCGGCTCTACAGGTTCGACAGGTACAAGACGAAGAAGAAAGAGGACGACGAGAACGGCGGGACGACGAGGATCACTTTCGCGGTCGCGGACCCCGTGGCTGCGCGCAAGGCTGCGAAAGCCGCAGACGGCCTCGCCGAGGGCGTCGGCATCGCCCGCGACCTCGTCAACGAGCCGCCGAACGTGCTCGGGCCCGAGGAGTTCGCGAACCGCGCCGCGGCGCTCGCGAAGCTCGGCGTCGAGGTCGAGGTTCTCGACGAGAAGGCGCTGAGAAAGCTCGGCATGCGGGCGCTGCTCGCCGTCGGCCAGGGTTCGGCGCGCGAGAGCCGGGTCGTCCTCATGCGCTGGAACGGCGGCAAGGCGAGCGACAAGCCGGTCGCCTTCGTCGGCAAGGGCGTGGTGTTCGATTCCGGCGGGATCTCGATCAAGCCCGGCGGCGGCATGGAGGACATGAAGGGCGACATGGCCGGCGCCGCCTGCGTCGTCGGCCTGATGCACGCGCTCGCCGCCCGAAAGGCGCGCGCGAACGTCATCGGCGCGATCGGCCTCGTCGAGAACATGCCCGACGGCGCCGCCCAGCGCCCCGGCGACATCGTCACCACGATGTCCGGCCAGACGGTCGAGATCATCAACACCGACGCCGAGGGCCGGCTCGTCCTCGCCGACGTGCTCTGGCACGTGCGCGAGCGCTACAAGCCGGCATTCATGCTCGACCTCGCGACGCTGACCGGCGCGATCCTCGTGGCCCTCGCCCAGGAATACGCCGGCATGTTCTCGAACAGCGATGAGCTGGCCGAGCGCCTCGCCGCCGCCGGGCAGGCGACCGGCGAGAAGGTCTGGCGCATGCCGCTCGGGCCCGCCTACGACAAGATGATCGACTCGAAATTCGCCGACATGAAGAACGCCGCCGGCCGCCACGGCGGCTCGATCACGGCGGCGCAGTTCCTGCAGCGCTTCGTCGGCGACACCCCCTGGGTCCATCTCGACATTGCCGGCACGGCGATGAACGCCCTCCAGACCGAGACCAACAAGAGCTGGGGCTCGGGCTGGGGCGTGCGGTTGCTCGACCGGCTGGTGCGGGATCATTACGAGCGGTGATCGCCTCCTCCCGCAAGCGGGAGAGGGAGGAGCAAGTCCATGACCGTCACGATCGAGAAGAGCGGCCCCGTCACGACGGTCATCCATTCCCGGCCGGAGGCGCGCAACGCCATGGACGTGGACAGCGCCGAGGCGCTGACCGCGGCGTTTCTCGCCTTCGACCGCGACCCGGAGGCCTCGGTCGCGGTGTTCTGGGGCGCCGGCGGCGCCTTCTGCGCCGGCTGGGACCTCAAGCTCGCGGCGAGCCTTGCCGGCAAATCCGAGCCGCTGAAGGCGCTCGACTTCCCCGATGACGGCGGCCCGGCGCCGCGCGGGCCGATGGGCCCGTCGCGCCTCGAGCTGTCGAAGCCGGTGATCGCCGCCGTCGCCGGACCGGCGGTCGCCGGCGGCTTCGAGCTCGCGCTCTGGTGCGATCTCAGGGTCATGGAAGAGGACGCCTATTTCGGCGTCTACTGCCGGCGCTGGGGCATTCCGCTCATCGACGGCGGCACCGTGCGCCTGCCGCGCCTAGTCGGGCAGGGCAGGGCCCTCGACATCATCCTGACCGGCCGCAAGGTCACGGCCGAGGAGGCCTATCGCATCGGCCTTGCCGAGCGCATCGCTCCGAAGCACCGCTGCCGCGAGGTCGCCGAGGCGCTCGCCCACGAGATTGCCCGCTTCCCGCAAGCCTGCGTGCGCGCCGACCGGCGCTCGGTCTACCGTGCGCACGGGCTGCCGGTCGCCGAGGCGCTGCGCAGCGAATGGCAGACCTCGGTCCATGTGCTCGAAGAGGAGGGCGTCGCCGGCGCGGCGCGGTTCTCGTCCGGCAAGGGCAGGGGCGGGGATTTCGGGGCGATCTGAGCGCCATGGCGGAAATCCATTTCTACCACCTCCAGCGCCAGCCGCTCGAGGCGGTGCTGCCGACGCTGATCGAGAAGTCGCTCGGGCGCGGCTGGCGGGCGGTCGTGCAGGCGACGTCGGCCGAGCGGCTCGCCGCGCTCGACGACCACCTCTGGACCTTCTCGGACGAGAGCTTCCTCGCCCACGCGACCGACAAGGAGCCGGACGCCGCCGACCAGCCCGTGGTCCTCACGCTGGCCCAGTCGAACCCGAACCGGGCGGCGATCCGCTTCCTCGTCGAAGGGGCGCCGCTGCCGGCGGAGGTTTCGGGTTATGAGCGCCTCGTCGTCGTCTTCGACGGCAATGACGAGGAGGCGCTCGCCGCCGCCCGCGGCCATTGGAAGGCCGTCAAGGCCGCCGGCCATGAGGCGACCTATTGGCAGCAGGATCCGCGCGGGCGCTGGGAGAAGAAGGGGTAGGCTCCGCCTTGGAACCGTCGCGGTTCGCGCCTAGCCCTGTCTGCGAACGAATCCAGAGAACCGCATGATCCGTCTGACCGCGCTCCTTACCGCCGCCGCGCTCGCCGTGCCGCTCGGGACACCGCTCTTGGCGCAGGAGCCGCAGCGCGGCGGGGTCGCGGAGCGCCCCGAGCGTCCGGCCGCCGAGGAGCGCGCCCGCGGCGAAGGGCAGGGCGGTCAGCGCCGCCCGGAGGCCGCGCCGGCAAGCCGCAGGCTGCCGCCGGATTCGATCACGCAGCACACGCTCGAGCTCCCCGGCCGCAGCTTGCGTTTCACGGCGACGGCGGGCTCGCTGCCGGTCGTCGATCAGGGCGGCCAGCTGCAGGCCGAGATCGGCGTCGCCTCCTACACCCTCAACGGCGCCGAGCCGGCCACGCGCCCGGTCGCCTTCGCCCTTAACGGCGGGCCGGGCGCGGCTTCGGCCTATCTCCATCTCCTGGTGCTCGGGCCGTGGCGGCTGCCGCTCGACGGACCGTCGATCAGCCCCTCGGCCGCGACCGCGCTCGTGCCCAACGCCGAGACCTGGCTCGATTTCACCGACCTCGTCTTCATCGACCCGGTCGATACCGGCTACAGCCGCGCCGCCGGCTCCTCCGAGGACATTCGCAACCGCTACTTCAACATCGAGGGCGACGTCGGCACGCTGTCGGCGGTGATCACGCGGTGGCTCAGGCAGAACAACCGCCTGACCTCGCCGAAATTCCTTATCGGCGAGAGCTATGGCGGCTTTCGCGCGCCGCGCATCGCGCACGAGCTGCAGAAGGATGTCGGCGTCGGGCTCAACGGCATCGTGATGCTGTCGCCGGTGCTCGACTTCGGCTGGTTCAGCCAGCCGCGCCACGCGCCGTGGGTGCACGCCGTGCGGCTGCCGTCCTATGTCGCCGCCGCGACTGAGGGCAAGACCCCGCTCACCCGCGACATGCTTCGGGAGGCCGAGAGCTATGCGGCCGGCGATTATCTCGTCGACCTCACCCGCGGGCTGCAGGACAAGGCCGCGGTCGAGCGCATCGTCGGAAAGGTCCAGGCGCTCACCGGGCTCGACGCCGAAGTCGTGCGGCGCCAGGCCGGGCGCCTCGACACCGGCACCGTCCAGCGCGAGCTCGCCCGCAGCCGCGGCCGCATCGTCAGCGCCTACGACGCCGGGGTCAGCGGCCATGACCCCGACCCGACCGCGTTCCGCTCGGACTACGAGGACCCCGGCCTCACCGCCATGACGGCGCCGCTGACGAGCGCGATCGTCACCCACCTCTGGCAGACCCTGAACTGGAAGGTGCCGGACCAGCGCTACAATCTCCTCAACGGCGCCGTGAACGGCAATTGGCGCTGGGGCCGCGGGCGCGGCCAGGCCGAATCGGTCTCCGCGCTGCGCCAGGCGCTCGCGCTCGACGGCAACCTCCAGGCGCTCGTCGTGCACGGCTTCACCGACCTCGTGACGCCGTACTTCGCGAGCGAGCTTCTCCTGCGCCAGCTACCGCCCGGCCTCGGCGAGCGCGCGAAGCTTGCCGTCTATCCCGGCGGCCACATGTTCTACACCCGCGACGCCTCGCGGGCGGCGTTCCGTGCCGATGCCGAGAGGCTGTTCGGGGCGGCGCTCGAGGCCCGCCGCCAAGGTGAGAAGGCGCCGTAGCCGATCAGGACAGCGCGGCCTCCAGCTCGCCGCCGAGCCGCAGCCACTCCTCCTCCGCGCCCGCGAGCGCCTCCGCCGCCTCGGCGCGCTTCCTCGCGAGATCGGCGGCCTTTGCCGGATCGGCCCTGAAGGCGCTGCCGTCGGCCAACACCGCGTCGATCTTGGCGATCGCGTCCGTCAGCCGCGCCATGCGCGCCTCGACCACCTCCAGCCGCTTGCGCAGAGGCGCGAGCGCGGCGCGGCGCTCGG
>C688J18823_10003321_pt1 | contig 10170 bp, 9 predicted proteins | sample HopSoiMetagenom1_FD_18823 | JGI IMG/M metagenome (IMG submission 18823) | reverse complement strand
GACCACGTCGAAGGCGACGACGTGCCGATCGCGGTGACCGTCGAGCCGTCCACGATGGTGCGTCCGCCGGTCGCCGAGCTCGTCGAGCGCATCGGGCGGCTCGGAGAGCATCGACACCAGCTGCGCCCGAAAGGCCGACGGCTCGCGATCACGTACACCCTCGCGAACGTCCCGCGCGGACGCTATGCGTTCGAGGACAACCGCCTCGAGTTGAGCGACCCGTTCGGTCTCCAGCGTGTCACCGTCCCGTTGCAGGCGCCAGGTGCGCTGCTCGTGTATCCGCGCATCGTGCACCTCGATCGACTCTTCTCGGAGAGCGGCGCGCATGGTCTCGACGGTCGGCGGCTGCTGCTGCGGCGGCCGACCGGCTACGACCTGCACAGCGTGCGCGAGTACGAGCACGGCGAATCGCTCCGGAAGGTGCACTGGCGCTCGACCGCGCACCGCGGCCGCTTGATGGTCAAGGAGCTCGAGGACTCGCCGCGCGACGAGATCGCCCTCGTCCTCGACGCCGACGCAGGCGCCGTGGTTGCCGGAAGCTTCGACACGCAGGTTCGCGCGGCCGCCTCGATCGTCGACGCCTACGCAGCGCGCGGTCGGCGGACGGTGCTCGTCATCAACGGCGCACGGCGGGAGGAGCAGCAGCTCCACGCGGCGGCCGACGGGCGCAGGCGCGCACTCGAGCTGCTCGCCGGCGCGGAGCCGGACGGCCGCACGCCGCTCGCCACGCTGCTCGCCGACGAGGGCGGGGCGGCGGCGCGCGCGCTCGAGCTCCTCGTCGTCACGGCACGGTTGGAGCCCGCTGCCGTCGATCGCCTGACGCAGCGCGCGCTCGGTCATCGGAAGGTTGCGCTCGTCTATGTCGACGCACCGTCGTTCGCCGGCGCCGCGCCGCACCCGCTGCCGTCGCTCCTGCGCCTCCAGGCGGCGGGGGTCGCGCTCGCCGTCGTGCACGCTGGAGACGACCTGGCCACCGCGCTCGAAGGAAGCGCGGCGGTCGCAGGAGTCGCACATGCTTAGGACGCTTGCCCTGTCACTCGCGGCGGCCGTGATCATCGCCGTGAACTGGCTGCGGCTCGAGCATCCGCAACACGCATCGCGCGTGGCGCCGCTGATCCTGATCGCCGTCGCACCTGCGCTCGTCCCGCGCCGCCCAGTCCGCATCGCGGCNGCGGTCCTCGCCGTNTNCGGGGCGCTCTGCATCGCATTCTCGGTGTCACCGCTCGCGCTGTGGCCCGGCGGCGAGGGCTTCTTCTCGCCGCTCGTGCACCGATTCGGAAGCGGGTTCGTGGACTTCTACGAGTTCCGACTGCCGATCGACCCGTCGGCGCACGCGCGCATGCACATGGTCGTGCTGCTCGCGCTCTTCGTCTTCGTGCTCCTTGTCGCGCTCGCGATCGCGGCGCGCCGGCCGGTGCTCGCTGTCGCCGCGTTCCTCATCGGCGCGGGTTGGCCTGCGACCCTGCTCGCCGGCGGACACGAGCTCGGACGCGGCGCGATCATCCTCGCGGGAGCGCTCGTTTTGCTCGCCGGCGTCACAGGGCGGGCAGCGCGCGTCGCCCTGCCGGCCGCGGCCGGCGTCGTGCTTCTTGCATTGATGCTGTCGGCATCGCCCGCCGTGGCGAAGTCCGCCTTCCTCGACTGGCAGCACTGGAATCCCGTCGTGCGACCGGTGAAGCCGGTCAGCGTGTCGTACGTGTGGAACTCCGACTACACCGGCTTCGATTTCCCGCGGAAGGTGACGACTGTGCTGACGGTGCGAGCGCCGCAGAACCTCGGCACGTATTGGCGCGCGACGGTGCTCGACGCGTTCGTCGACGACCGCTGGCTCGAGGACGTCTGGCGAGAGACCGCGCAGGAGAGCAATGAGCTCGAGCCTGCGGCTGCCCGCGCGGCCGGGACCTCGGTGCAGCAGGAGGTGACCGTCAACGCGCTGGCCGACCGCCACCTGATCGCGGCGAGCGTGCCCGTCGCGTACAACGTCAGCGAGCCGGCGCGCTATCTCGGACAGGACGTTGCACTCGTCCGTGACGGGCTCAAGCGAGGGCAGCGTTACATCGCATGGAGCTACGTCCCAAAGCCGACGGCGGCTGCGCTCGTCCGTTCGCCGGCGCGGTATCCCTCCGCGCTGACCCGGCGCGGCCGCGACCTCGGCCTCGGCCGGGGCGTGACGGCGCCGCCGTTCGGTCGGCCCGGGCGCGACGCGCAGCTCGCGCGGAAACTCGTCGGGCCGCTTGCTCCGTACGCGCAGCTGCTCGCGCGTGCGCGCGCAGTGGCGGGTGACACGCACAGTCCTTACGCCGCGGCCGTGTCCCTGGAGCGGTGGCTGCGGACGACGGGGGGGTTCACATACTCGAATCATCCGCCGCCGTCGCCGGGGCTCCCGCCGCTCGTCGGCTTCGCGCTCGAGACGAAGACGGGGTACTGCCAGCACTTCGCGGGCGCGATGGCGCTGATGGCGCGGCTGCTCGGCATTCCCGCGCGCGTCGCAGTCGGGTTCGTGCCCGGCCAGTACGTCGACGGCGAATGGCGCGTGACCGACCACGACGCACACGCCTGGGTCGAGGTCTGGTTCCGCGGCTACGGCTGGGTGCCGTTCGATCCCACGCCCGGCCGCGGGCGGCTCGCGGGCGCGTACAGCTCGGCGTCGACGCTGTTCGATCCCGCACGCGAGGCGAAGCTCCTGTCGCGCGTCGTGCGCGGCGGAGAGGTGTTCGGCTCGCTCCTGTCGGGACCGCTCACGAGCGACACCCGCAGGACGCCGCGCTCGGCAGCCGATGTCGGCGTCCAGGGCCTCGTTCCGGCCTCGTCACCGTCGCATCGGCATAGCCTCGGCCTGTTCCTGCTCGCGCTCGCCTTCGGCGCCGTCGTCGTGATTGCAGCGGCGAAGACGGCGCGGCGCAAGCTGCGGTACCTGACGCGGGATCCGCGGAAAGTCGCGACCGCATGCGCGCGCGAGCTCGCGGAGTTCCTCGCCGATCAGCGCCTGCCCGTCCCGGCGCGGGCGACGTTTGGCGAGCTCGAGGACGTCGTTCGAACTGAGCTCGCAGTCGATCCCTCGTCCTTTACCGGGGCAGCCGCGGCCGCCCGGTTCGGCCCGCCGCGGTCCGCCGCGGACGCCGCACGTCTTGCCCGCGGAGAGCTGCGCCTCCTGAAGCGGACGCTCCGCCGCAGGCTCTTCGTGCTCGACCGCGTCCGGGGCCTCGTGTCCCTGCGGTCGCTCGGCTTCTCCTAGCCCGTGGACGCGGTCGTCATGGCTGCCGGCGAGGGACGCCGGCTCAGGCCGCTGACGGAGCGCTGGCCGAAGCCGGTGCTCCCGATCGACGGCCGCCCCGTCCTCGCGACCCTGCTCGGCGAGCTCGCCGCCGCCGGCGTCGAGCGCGTGTTTCTCGTCACCGGTCACCTCGCCGAGCAGGTCGAGCACCTCGCAGGCGACGGGACCGCGTTCGGCGTCGTGGTCCGCGTCGTCCGTCAGCCGGCGGTTCTCGGATCGGCCGACGCAGTGCAGCGTGCGGCCGCAGCAGGCGCGCAGCCGCCGTTCGTCGTCAGCGCGGCCGACACGCTCTACCGCCCCGGCGACATCGACCGCTTCATCGCCGCGTCATCGGGCGCCGACGGGGCGATTGCCGTCCGGCGAGACCCGCCGCCGGGGCCGGGTCGTCGCGCGGTGCAAGTCGACGGCGGCGTCGTGACCGGGATCGGGGACGGTGGCGACCTGTCGGGCGCGCCGTTGTGGCTCGTGGGCGGCCCCGTCGCCTCGCGGCTCTGCCTCGACCGCGAGCCGTACGAGCTCGAGAACGCCTTTCTCGCCGCGCTCGACGCCGGGTCGAGGATCGCGGCCGTCGAGATCGGCAGGACACGCGATTTGACGTATCCGCTTGACTTGGTTCAGGAGAATTTTCTCTACCTGAGCCGATGAGCGAGACGTACGACCTCTTCCAGCAAGGCCGGGCCCACCTTCGCAAGGGGCGGGCCGCGCAGGCGACCGTCGCGCTCGAGAAGGCGAAGCGGCGCGAGCCCGACAAAGCGTCGATTCGCGAGGCGCTCGGGATCGCCTACCTGCGGATCCAGCGCTACGAGGAAGCGGAGCAGGAGTTTCGCGCGATGCTCGAGCTGTCGCCCGCAGACCACTACGCGCACTACGCGCTCGGCCGCGCGCTCGAGGGACAGGGCCGCACGACCGAGGCGAATGGCCAGTACAAGCTTGCGAGCTCGCTCCGGCCGCAAAGCGCGCACTACGCCTCCCGCATCAGGGATCTGGATTGACGTAGGTGCGAGCGGTCTGTCAGCGCGTGTCGTCCGCACGCGTGACGGTCGGCGGTGAGGTGAAGGGAGCGATCGGTCGCGGCCTCGTCGTCCTTCTCGGCGTCGCCGTCGGCGACGCCGGGGACGAGGCCGAGCGCCTCGCGCGGAAGGTCGCGCAGCTGCGGGTCTTCGCCGACGAGGACGGGAAATTCGACCGCAGCCTCCTCGACGTCGGCGGCGCCGCGCTCGTCGTCAGCCAGTTCACGCTGCTCGCCGACACGCGCAAGGGCAACAGGCCGAGCTTCACGAACGCTGCCCCGCCCGAGGTCGCCGCGCCGCTCGTCGATGCGTTCGGCGCGCGGCTGCGGGAGCTCGGCGTCCGCGTCGAGAGCGGTGTCTTCGGCGCGTCGATGGCCGTCGAGCTCGTCAACGACGGACCGGTCACCGTCATCCTCGACGTCTGACGCCGGCGCGACGACCTCATGAGCGGCCTCTGGATCGGTTGGAACTACGACGAGTTGTACGCCGCCCTCGGCGCCTGGTGCACCGCGGTTTAGCAGGGCGTTTGCTATCGTGGCCGCACCACATTTCAGGCTGTTCGAAATGGGCGCGCGGCGCCCATTTTTTGTGAGGTGAGAGTGAGATGGCGACGAGCGTCTACGACAAGGAGCGGACGTTGACCCGGGAGATCAGCGATCGGGTCGAGCGCGGGCTGCCCGGGGTCGAGGTGCTCGCAGTGGAGCTGATCGGCTCCGACCGGTTCTGCGTCTACGTCGACCATGCGCAGGGCGTCGACCACGCCCTCTGTGCACGCGTCACCGGGGAGCTGCGCGAGTACCTGCGCGAGTACTCGATCGACGTGTCGTCGCCGGGGATCGACCGTCCGCTTCGCCGCCCGGAGCACTTCAGGAGCGTTGTCGGCCGGCGCGTCTCGCTGAAGACCTCCGCGGGCATTGACGGCCGAAAGAACTTCCGCGGCGCGCTCAAGAGCGCCGGCGAGCGATCGGTGACCGTCGCCGTCGACGGGAGCGACATCGACATTCCGTACGACTCGATCGTGCGGGCAAATCTGATTTCGGAAAGCAGGTAACGGAATGACCCAGGAGATCATCGAGGCCGTTCGCGACATCGAGCGGGAGAAGGGGATCGAGAGCGGAACGCTCGTCGCCGCGCTCGAGGACGCGCTGCTCGCTGCGTACAAGAAGATCCCGGGCTCGGCGCGCCACGCCACGGTCGAGATCGACGACCAGGGCGATTTCCGCGTCTTCTCCGTCGAGCTGCCGCCCGACATCGAGGAACGGCTGATCGAGGAAGCGCGGGAGCGGAAGTTCGAGGAGCTCGAGGCGCTCGAGGTCGAGACTGGCGAGCGCTCGCACACGCTCGTGTCCGACGACGACCTCGACGTCGACTGGTCGGACGTGCCGGACGAGCAAATCAAGCGGGCCGACGTGACGCCCGAGAACTTCGGCCGCATCGCTGCGCAGACGGCGAAGCAAGTGATCCTGCAGCGGATCCGCGAGGCGGAGCGAGCGATGATGTACGACGAGTACGTCGACCGCGTGACCGAGGTCGTCACGGGCATCGTTCAGCAGGCGGGCGACCGCAACAACGTCCTCGTCGACCTCGGCAAGGTCGAGGCGCTCCTGCCGCGCTCGGAGCAGGTGGACGGCGAGCGCTACGAGCAGGGCTCGCGGATCAAAGCGGTGATCACGGAGGTCCGGAGCGGGACGAAAGGGCCGCAGGTCATCCTGTCGCGTCGCGATCCCGAGCTGATCAAGACGCTGTTCGAGCTCGAGGTGCCGGAGATCGCGGACGGGCTCGTCGAGATCCGCGGCGTCGCGCGAGAGCCCGGCTACCGTTCGAAGATCGCGGTCGAGTCGCACGCCCAGGGCGTCGACCCGGTCGGCGCTTGCGTCGGTCCGCGTGGCTCTCGCGTGCGGATGGTCGTGTCCGAGCTCCGCGGCGAGAAGATCGACATCATCCCGTGGAACAACGAGCCGGCGCGGTTCGTCGCGAAGGCGCTCTCGCCTGCGCGCGTGCGCGAGGTCTTCGTCGACGACGACTCGAAGGAAGCGACGGTCGTCGTCCCCGACGACCAGCTCGCGCTCGCGATCGGCAAGGAAGGACTGAACGCACGGCTCGCCGCGCGCCTCACGGGTTGGCGCGTCGACATCCAGTCCGACAGCGAGTTCGCGCAGGCCGAGGCCGAAGCGGCGTACGGTGGCGGCGAGGGCGAGGAGTTCACGGGTCGCTGTTCTGCAGTGCTCTCGAACGGCAAGCGCTGCCCGAACGAGGCGCTTCCGGGCTCGCGCTACTGCGGTCTCCCGGCGCATCAGGAGCTGGCGCTTCACGACACCGACGACACCGAGCTGATCGTCGCCGAGGCCGACCCGGCGCTCGAGGCGGCCGCCGACGAGGCACCACCGGAGGCGGAGAGCCTCGGCGCCGAGAGCCTCGCAGACGTGCCCACCGAAGCAGCGCTCGACTCCGAAGCGCCGGCCGACGTCGCCGCGACGCACGGCCCGGACGCGACCGAACTGGCGGCAGCCGAGGACGAGGTCGACCTCGACACCGTCCATCCCGGGCACGCTCCGCCGGATCAGGTCCCGGCAGGGATCCCCGTCGAGGCGACGTCCGACGGCAACGGCGTCGCGGAGCAGACACCGGTCGACCTCGACATCGAAGGCCGTAGCGTCGACGGCCAGAGCGAAGGCGCGCCGGCAGGCGCACCGACTGCGCCGGCCGTCCCGACCGACGAGGGGACGTCGACCGCTTGAGCGATCCGCAGAGGAGCTGCGTCGGCTGCGGCCGGAAGGCGGCGCAAGCCGACCTGGTCCGCTTCGTCGCAGACGCGGGGCGACTGGCGCCGGCGCGCGGCCAGGGAGGCCGCAGCGTCTATACCTGCCGCCGGCTCGCCTGCTTCGAGCGGGCAGTCGCCCGTCGGGCGTTCAACCGGACGCTGCGCNGGACCGTCGAAGTCGATCAGGGTCTGAGCGCCCTCTACACTTGACCTCGGACATGGCGAACGACTCAGGTCCAAACAGGCCCAACCGCCCGATGCGCCCCCGCCAGGGAGCCGCCGGCGCGCGCCGAAAGCGGCGCGTTGTGATCGACACCTCGGCGGCGCGTCCGCGCGACGCGCGCCAGGGGCGCGATCGCACCGACGTGCGGCCGAAGCAGCCGCGCGAGGTCGTCGCTCCGACCGGCCCCGTCACGGTCGAGTCGGGCGTCACCGTTCGCGACTTTTCACAGGCACTCGGGATCACGATGGGCGAGATCATCAAGATCCTGATGGGCCTCGGCCAGATGCGGACGGCGACGCAGTCGCTGACCGACGAGGAAGTCGAGCTCGTCGCGTCGGAGCTGAAGCGCGAGATCACGATCAAGCACCTCGCCGACGAGGAGGACACCGAGCCGGAGACGTTCGAGGACGCGGAGGACCAGCTGGCTCCACGGCCGCCGGTCGTCACGATCATGGGGCACGTCGACCACGGCAAGACCACGCTGCTCGACGCGATCCGTGAGACGTCGGTCGTCGAGACGGAAGCAGGCGGCATCACGCAGCACATCGGCGCGTATCAGGTCGAGCACAACGGCCGGCGCATCACGTTCCTCGACACGCCGGGCCACGAAGCATTCACCGCAATGCGTGCGCGCGGCGCGAAGGTCACCGACATCGCAGTGCTCGTCGTCGCTGCTGACGACGGCGTGATGCCGCAGACGCGCGAATCGATCTCCCACGCGCGCGCCGCCGACGTCCCGATCGTCGTCGCGATCAACAAGATCGACGTCCCCGAGTCCGACCCGAACCGGGTCCGCGGCGAGCTCGCCGCGGAAGACCTGCAGCCGGAGGACTGGGGCGGGAGCACGCAGTTCTCCGAGGTGTCGGCGAAGCAGGGCACGAACCTCGACGACCTGCTCGAGAAAGTCCTTCTCGTCGCGGACCTCGAGCTCGAGGGGCTGAGCGCGAATCCGAGCACGGAGGCCTCGGGCCCGATCATCGAGTCGCGGCTCGACGTCGGTCGCGGCCCTGTGGCGACAATGCTCATCCACCGCGGCACGCTCCACGTCGGCGACGCGATCGTCGCGGGCGATGCCTGGGGCAAGGTACGCGCGCTCTACAACTACCGCGGCGAGAAGATCCAGGAAGCACGACCCGGCGATCCGGTCGAGATTCTCGGCTTCGACCGGCCGCCGCCCGCGGGCGAGCTCGGACGCGTGGTCGAGAACGAGCGGCGTGCGCGCGAGCTCGCGAGCGTGCGCGGCGACCGCCTACGGCGCGAGCAGCTCGCACAGCAGCGCCCCGGCGGGGTGTCGCTGGAGCGGCTGTTCGAGCAGATGCAGACCGGGGCAGTCCAGGACCTGAACCTGGTCGTGAAGGGCGACGTCGACGGTTCCGTCGAGGCAGTCGTCAGCGAGCTGTCGAAGATCCAGCACCCGGAGGTACGGGTCAATGTCATCCACCAGGGTGTCGGCGGCATCACGGAGAACGACGTGATGCTGGCCTCCGCGTCGAACGCGATGATCGTCGGCTTCAACGTACGCCCGAATGCAGAGGCGCGCACGCTCGCGGAACGCGAGAGCGTCGAGATCCGCCCGTATCGCGTCATCTACGACCTGACGAACGACATCGAGCAGGCGCTCGTCGGCATGCTGCGGCCGGTCGAGCAGGAGGAGACGCTCGGCGAGGCGCAGGTCCGCGCGCTGTTCAAGGTCTCGCGCCTCGGCACGATCGCCGGCTGCATGGTGACCTCGGGCGTCATCCGCCGCGGCGGGCGCATCCGCGTCGTCCGTGACGGCACCGTCATCCAGGAGTCGACGATCTCGCAGCTGAAGCGCTTCAAGGATGACGCGCGCGAGGTCAGCGAGGGCTTCGAGTGCGGCATCCTGCTCGACGGTTTCAACGACGTGAAGGAAGGCGACGTCCTCGAGTGCTACGTCACGCGGCAGGTCGAGCGGACCGACCTGTCCGAAGTCGCGCCTACGCCGGCGACAGCCTGACGCCGCGCGCGTGGGCGCCGGCTACGTCGGCATTCTCTCGGTCGAGTTGCACTTCCCCGAAGCCGGGTCGCTGAAGGGAAAGCGGAAGTTCGTCAAGTCGGCCAAGGCGCAACTCCAGAACCGGTTCGGTGCGTCGGTCGCGGAGGTCGACCACCACGACCTCTGGCAGCGCGCACGGCTGACCATGTCGTGCGTTGCACGAGAGGAGCGTGAGGTCGTCCGTCTGCTCGACGAGGCCGAGCGCTACCTGCACGGGCAGGAGTACGAGCTCGTGCGCGCAGAGCGCGACGTCGTCACGCTCGACTAGAGCGTTGCCTGGAGGATCGCGGCCGTCCCGGCGACGAGCAGGATCGTCCCGACGGCGAGCAGCAGGCGTCGCTCGTCCAGCCGGCCGGTGAGGCGCGAGCCGAGGAGCGCGCCCGGGATCGAGGCGGTCGCGCCGACGGCGAACAACGTCCAGTCGACGCCACTCGGTGCGTGCGCGGCGATGCCCGCGACCCCGACGCAGACCCCGACGAGGAGATTCGTCCCCACGGCGCGCAGCGGGTCGGCGCCGACGAACCGCAGCAGCGCAGGCATGCGCAGCGAGCCGAGGATGAGGCCGACTACGCCACCGAGGAAGCCGATCACCGCGCCCGCGATCACTGCTGCCCGCACGCCGGAACCGCTTTCCTGACGCCGAGGCGGCACTCTGCGCGGGCGGAGGAGGTCGATGCCGAAGACGAGCAGCGCGACGCCGATCACGATCAGCAGCGCATCGCCGGGGAGGTGCGCCGCGACCATTGAGCCGCCGACAGCCCCCGCGACCGACGGCGGGACCATCCAGGCGACGAGCCGCCAGTCGATCCGGCCGGCGCGCAGGTGCGTCACGAACGCTGTTGCGGCGGCGACACCCGAGATGCCGATGTTCGCGCCCGCTCCTGC
>C688J18823_10003320_pt1 | contig 10172 bp, 9 predicted proteins | sample HopSoiMetagenom1_FD_18823 | JGI IMG/M metagenome (IMG submission 18823) | reverse complement strand
CATTTGTTCGAACGAAATCAACGGCGGCATCCCGCGCGTCCCGGACAATGTTGAATACTCGGGAGAATTCCTCAGGCACGGATTCGCCAACATAACCGGTCCAGGTCTGATCGGTACAGACAGCGCCAGGTTTCTGCAACTTCGTGGCAAGATCCAACAAAACGAAATCTCCTCGCTTAACCGGCAGAGAACCTTCACGATTGGGGGTGTAGTGAGGATTTGCGGTATTCGCGTTGACCGAAACGATTGGATCATCGTGGTCGCTTCCCATTCCTTCTTCATGCCATCGTTGAATCACAAATTGCTGAATATCGTATTCCGTGGTCGGCTCATCTGCCCTGATTCTTCGCGCGATCTCGGCAAATGAATCGAAAAAGATCCGATGCATTTTGTCGGATGCTTCGATGTGACTCTGCAGTTGCTCCGGCGTCCACACGGCCTCGAATTGCTGGACCAGTTCCGCGCTGGTGACAACTTCCACGCCTAACGAACGAATCAATTCCACCGTCCCGGCATCTACTTTCGACATGTAGGGGATGTCGTTCATCGGCGAGTATTGCATCGCGATCCGAGGCTTCTTGTTGGCGGCCGTTAAGATTTCTCGTAACGCAGCGTGCTGTTCTTTCCAACTGCTGTACTCAATCCGTTTACCGGGAAGAGGATCCAGTTTCGCTGCTTCGATTCGGTGAACGAGTTTGGCGCATTCGCCGGAGGCGGGGACATAATAAAACCAGCGACGCGACCCGACCGCGTGCTCATTCAGACGTAAGATACGCAGGGCGAGAGGATCGTTTCCGCGAAAGTCATAGAACAGCCAGCCATCCAGCTTCACATCCCGCAACGCCTTTTGGATATCAGCTACTCGTTCTGCAGGAGTTGGCATTGCTCGCATGTCGGGAGTAACCAACAACAATCCCGCGGCGATGGCGAACGGCAAAGCAACGCGCAAGCTCATTGAGACGCATGCTAGGGAACTAACCCGGTGTTGCCAATGATGTTGTCGTGGCGAGCGCGTAGATGTAGAGACGGTTGTGCCAGCCGCTGTTTGAAGTTTGGTGGCTGACACAACCATCGCTACATCGAAAACGTCGCCACCCAAATTTAGCGTACGGTCGAAGTAGGAATGGCGGGTCTCCACGGCCCTGAGTTCGCGGATTAATACGACGGTGGGAGACCGCCACTAAAACAGTTTTGTCGTGTCGAGCGACGTCGAGACATCTTTAACTCTGGAGAGCGCCGCGAGAATGTGTAGCCACTGCGAACACACCGCACGCCAAGCTGTCATCCATCGGTTAAAACGCGGACATAGGGGCGACAATACAGGACATACGTCCGCCTTCGGCTCGACATGACAGATAAGCAGGCGACCTTGCTATATGACCTCGCAACTCCCATCGATTGTTGAACATCGCCGGCTGAAGTCGCCTACCGTCACGCCACAGGCTTTGGCGTGGCATCAAGGCGACCTTTGGCTCGGATCGCGCGATCTCAGCCGGATCTACGGTATTAAGGTTAACGACTGGCAGGTCTTCGAAGAACGCGAAGCGCCGGGTATTCCGTGGGCAGCCGTGTCTACCGGCGACGCCCTTCGCGTCACAATCGGTGAAGGTGCGAATGACGACCGTTACATGTGGTCGTATAACCCGGGCCAGGGCTTTTCAGACCGCGGCAGGTTTGCTTACCCGGAATTCACCGGCTCGTACCTGAGTTTCGACGGCAAAAATATTTACCTGAGCCAATGGTACAAAGGCAACATCATGAAGCTCGATAGTACCGGTAAGACGTTGGAAACCCTCCATGTGGACGGAGAGATCAGTGGCCATGTGTTCGTCGACGGTTCACTCTACGTCCTACACGGAACCGAACAGAACGGTGAAAGTTGGCGGATCGCGAAGGTCGATCCGAATCAGAGCGCTTCTGAAGCTCGGGACATTGCGACCATTCCTTTTGCCTGCCGTTCACTAACGCACGACGGGAAACATTTCTGGTCTAACTATCGAGCGGGCGACGCGACGATTTCATTTTCCCTGCCGGTGTAGGCGACTCAGGGGCCGCGGCACGGCCTCGACGTATGGCAGATGGTTCGCCTGCCACCGCGCAACGGCAAGCGGAGCGCTGGCCCTACAATCAAGCCCTTTGATTCACACTAGGACGTGATGTGATTAAACAGCTATGAAACCGGTAAAAGTCATCGTTAACGACACGATGCAGAAAGGCTACGTCTACTGGCGCACGAAGCCGATGGGACGCGGCTTTCGGCCTGAATTCAACCCTCAGCTCACTCCGAAGCAGATGCTGGAACTGGGCGTATTCGGCGGAAAATACATGAACGATTGTCGCGACGAATTTCCGGCGAGCTGGTTCCGGCGGGCGAAGCTGTCGCCTGAGCGATACCGGTCGACGATCAATTACTTCGGAATCGCCGCCTCTCAACCTCTCGCAGAATGGCGAAAAAAAGGTTGGATTTACCACGAAGATCCGCGGGGCTGGTTTCAGTGGTATTGCCGCTATTATTCAGGCCGGCGCTGCGCGGATGATTTGCGCCAAATTGCGCGGTGGCGCTCGGTTCGTCGACACGTTGCTCAACTGAAAAAGCATTGCTGCAAAGGGGACTTGAACTGTCGCCGCCGGCAACGGCAGGCATTGTTGCATTGGGCCTACGATTCGCGAAACATCTGAAGCGGGGCCATGAAAATTCGCGAGTTCAAATCCGAACTATGGCTGCCACGTCCGGTTGAGGAAATCTTTGCCTTCTTTTCGGATGCGGCGAACCTCAACGCCATCACTCCACCCTGGTTGCATTTTCGGATGGCGACCGCCGCTCCGATCGACATGCGAGTCGGGACGCTGATCGACTATCGTCTGCGGGTTCGCGGAATTCCGGTCAGCTGGACGACGCGAATCACGGTGTGGGAACCTCCCCACCTGTTCGTCGATGAGCAACTTCGCGGCCCGTATCGTTTATGGCGTCACCGTCACGAGTTCGAAAGCGAAGGCGAGGCGACGCGGGTCAAGGATTCGGTGAACTACGCAGTGCCATTCGACTTTATCGCGCACGGTTTGCTGGTGAAGCGCGACGTGCGGCGGATCTTCGCCTACCGCGAAGAACAGCTTCGCTCACTTTTCCTGAAGGAGTAAGCGGTGGGCGAATATGAACCGCAGTCACGCCGGCCCATTGCGGAAATGTTTCGCCGGACGGCGCGAGTGGCGACCGCTGCCTGTATTCGGTTAGGCATGTCGGCGGATGCAATTTCCTACTCTTCGATAGTTGCTGCCGCAGTGGCGGGGGCATGCTTCTGGAGATCGACGCACCATTCCTGGCTTCTGGTCATCGCTCCTTTTCTTTGTTTTCTCCGGCTGTGGTTCAACATGCTCGATGGAATGGTTGCCATGGCTGGCGGTAAGGCGACCTTGCGAGGAGAAATCGTTAACGATCTTCCCGATCGCATTTCCGACATGCTCATTTTTGCAGGCGTGGCTCACAGCGGCTGGATGCGTCTGCCAATCGGTTACTGGGCGGCAATGCTGGCCTTGCTCACTGCCTATGTCGGGTTGTTTGGCCAGGCGATCGGGGGAAAACGCCAGTTTGCTGGAATCATGTCGAAACCTTGGCGGATGGTGGTACTCGCAGCCGGGTCCTGGATCGCTTTCATGGCGGGCCCCAGCGAATCGCCCGACAGTTTAAGCGTTCTCGATTGGAGCTGTTTGATTATCATCGCTGGTTGTGTGCAGACGGTCGTGATCAGGTTGAAGCGAATTTTGGTCACCGTTCAGCACCACTCCCGATGATGTCGCCGCAGATCGCGCTTCACGATCCGATATTCAAAACGTATTTGTTAATTGTTCCCCTGACGCTTGCAGTCACCGGCATTGTTCTGGCAATTCTGCAGTACGGATTAAAAAAAGAGCTCGGCACGATTTGGGCGACCTACCGGTCATGGCTGGTAATGGCCGGTCTCGGATTATTGTTTGTGTTTCTCGGACGTGCCGCTGTGATCGGGGGCGTTTGCCTGATTTCAATTGCCGCCTTCAGAGAACTCGCCCGCGTTTCGCGTCTGAATGAAGATCGGATGCTGGTCGGCGCCGTTTACCTCGCCATCGTAGCTATTGGAGTCGCATCGTTAGGCGCTCATCGGGCCGACCAGTTTACCACGTTCAACACTGTGGCATTCTTTGCTGTTTCCCTCATTCTAGTCGTCCCGGTTCTCCAAAATCGGGCCGGTAGTGAACTGTTAAAGATCTCGCTGAGTATTGTCGGCTTTGTCTGTCTCGGCTGGATGTTCGGTCATGTCGGCCTGCTGACGAACTCCGGAAATCCCTACGGGTTCATTTGCTACGTCATCTTCGCCACTGAATTGAATGATGTCAGCGCATTCACATTTGGCCGGATCTTCGGCCGTCGTCCGCTTCGGAGCGAGATCAGTCCCCGTAAAACCATTGAAGGGGCGCTTGGAGCAATCGCGGTCTCGATGCTCCTTCCGTGGGTGCTGAGGTTTTCGTTCCCGTTTTTTGGCGCGACACAGCTGATTTTAACCGGTTTGATTGTCGGTATTGGCGGATTGCTGGGTGATCTGTCGATGAGCATGATCAAACGCGAAGTCGGCACCAAAGACATGGGAACTGCAATTCCCGGACATGGCGGCGTGTTGGACCGGATCGATAGCCTCATCTACGTCGCGCCGCTCTTCGTTTACATGACGTCTTGGTTCGAGCCTCTGCGATGAAAAAACCTGGTGTTCACAGGAGATCGGACGCAGAAGGCGCCTTCGTTCAACGTTTTCGCCAGTCGGCAATCGATCGCCACAAATTGTTCAACGGCTTTCGCGCTCTCGCAGCCTTGGTGCTGCGAGCGTGGTTACGAATTTATCACCGCTTTGAGATTGTAGGACATGAGCAACTTCGGACGAACCGCTCGCTGGTGATCGTCGCCAATCATTGCAGCCATTTGGACACCTTGTGCCTGCTCGCCGCGCTACCGCTCGCTAAGTTACGTCACGCATTTCCGGCCGCGGCCAGCGATTATTTCTTTCGCCGGGTGCCCCGCACGTGGATGGCGGCAATGATCAATGCCCTGCCCTTTGGCAGGAAGGCACACCTCCGCCGCAGCTTGTCTATTTGTTCAGAAGTGCTCGGGAAACCCGGAAATATCCTGATCATTTTTCCGGAGGGCACGCGCTCCACGACTGGGGAGATGCAACAATTCAAGATCGGTATTGGCGCTCTGGTAGCAGGGCGGGATGTGACCGTGGTGCCATGCTGTCTCCAGGGAACGCACCGCGCCTGGCCTAAAGGACAACGGTTCCCTCGGCCGCGAAAGATTCGGCTGATCGCAGGCACTCCTCGCACTTACGTCTCCTGTGGCAACGATCGAACCGATCTGTGCTTCATCACCAGCGACCTGCACGACGCCATACAACATCTCGGAAGGGCAGCTTGAAAGCGGGCGAGCACACCCTAACGAGTTGGGACGGAACCGAGCTGTTTTATCGCTGCTGGATGCCGTCATCGAAACCAAATAAAGGTCTGCTGCTATTCCATCGTGGGCACGAGCACTCGGGGCGCTGGCAAGAGACGGTTGAATCGCTTAAACTGACGGACGTGGCGGTTTTCGCCTGGGATGCGCGCGGACATGGGCGTTCACCGGGCGAGCGGGGCGCTGCTCGAAGCCTAACCGACGTCATCAAAGATACTGACGCATTCGTTCGGCACGTGTCGGAGCTTTACGAAATACCACGCGAGAACATGATCGTCCTGGCGCACAGCCTGGCCGCGGTCACGGTGGCCGCATGGGTTCATGACCATGCTCCGGCGATTCGGGCGATGGTCCTGGTTACACCTGCGTTCCACGTGAAGCTTTACGTGCCGTTTGCCGTCGCAGGACTCCGGTTCCGACAACGCTTTCTCGGGCCTGGACGCGTGACCAGTTATGTCAAAGCCGGACTACTCACCCGCGACCGCGTCGAAGCCAATCGTTATGATTCGGACCCGCTGATCTTCAAGCAGATCGCCGTGAACGTTCTGCTCGATCTGCACGATACCGCTAAACGACTGGTTGCTGATGCCGGTGCGATTCACACCCCGACGCTGATGGTTTCGGCCGGCCAGGACTGGATCGTTAGGCTGAAAGCGCAGCGAACATTCTTCAACCGGTTGTCCTCACCGACAAAGGAGATGCGGATCTTTCCGACGGCGCGACATGCGATGTTCCACGATTTGAACCGCGAAGCTGTGATTCAGCAGATTCGCTCATTTGTTTCGGAGCAATTCGCTGAGCCGTCATCGGCCACTTCCCTGCTGAACGCCGACAAGTCTGGATACACGCGGCGCGAGTTCGACCGCCTCAGCTCCGACCGGGGAGTTCCATTCGCCGTAGCTCGGGCCGGTCTGCGCGCCGCCGCCGGATGGAGTCGTGGCATCGATATTGGCTGGCGCAACGGTTTCGATTCCGGTCTGTCCCTGGATTACGTTTATGAAAACAACCCGCGCGGCCGGAGTCCGATCGGCCGCTTGATCGACAAATCCTATCTCAACAGCATCGGATGGCGCGGTATCCGCGAGCGGAAGCGGAACCTCAAGCTTGCCCTAACGAACGCGATATTGGAACTACACCGAGAGGGCCGGCCAATCCACATCGTTGATATCGCGGCGGGTGCTGGCCGATATGTGATCGAAACGATGCACGAACTGCGAGAACTGCCGATCCGGGCGACGCTCCGCGATTACAAACAAGAGAATGTGGCCGCGGCTCAAGATCTGTCGGCGGAGTTTGGCCTCCAGACTCTTAGTACTGCGTGCGGTGACGCTTTCGATGCCACTTCGCTTTCGAAAATTTCGCCGAAGGCGACTATCGGATTGGTGTCAGGCTTGTATGAACTTTTTCCATCCAATGCCGACGTTCTGAACTCGCTTGGAGGTTTAGCCGCGGCGATCGAGCCGGACGGCCTTCTCATTTACACCAATCAACCGTGGCATCCGCAGGTTGAGTTCATTGCGCGGGTTTTGCACAATCGCGAGGGCCAACCCTGGGTCATGCGTCGCCGAACCACTGCAGAGATGGATGAACTGGTACGGACGGCAGGTTTTACTAAGATGTCGATGGAGATTGATCAGTGGGGAATGTTCACTGTGTCTATCGCTCGTCGTAACGCCGCGTGATGCAACCGGTCTCTCGCACCAAGGCGGCGATCGTTTCCATTTCGCTATCTGTCCTCTTCCTGATCATCTACGGCAGCTGTAACTGGCTGTCGGCTCATCGGGCGCACGTCGGTTCGTTCTACTTCGGCTGGGAGCGAAACCTGCCGTTTGTGCCCCAGCTGATTCCAGCCTACCTCTCGCTCGACCTGTTCTTTATCGGCGCGCCCTTTCTCTGTCTGACGATGGCAGAGCTGCACCGCTATGCACGGCGAATTGCCCTGGCGATTTTGATTGCCGGAGCTTGCTTCGTTTTTTTCCCATTGCGATATGACTTCGCCCGTCCCGAGACTGCGGGATGGTTAGGCCTGGTGTTCAGTTGGTTCCGCAGCGTCGACGTTCCCTACAACCTGGTGCCGTCACTTCACGCAGCGCTCCTTTTGCTCGTCGGAAACGTTTATGTTCGCAGGTGGCATGGCGCGATCCGGATCGCGGCGATCAGCTGGTTTATCTTAATCGGGATTTCACCGGTACTGGTTTACCAGCATCATGTGATTGATATTGCGGCGGGATTTATCCTGGCGTGTTACTGCTTCTACCTCGTGCCGGCCGAAACGGCGGGATGCGATCAGCAAGGGAATGGCCGAATCGGTCATTACTATAGTGCTGCTGCGTTGACGCTGTTGTTGGCAGCAGTGCTACTCCGCAGCTGGTGGCTTCTTTTGTTATGGCCGGCTGCGGCGCTGGGTTTTGTCGCTCTCGGATATTTTCGACTCGCCTCAAATGTTTACCGAAAACATAACTGCCGGCTGCCGTGGCATACCTATGTCGTTCTTGGTCCATGCCTGTTAGGGCAGAAACTGTCGAAATGGTATTATCGCCGCCGCTGCCGCAGTTGGGATCCGGTTACTCCAGAGGTCTGGATTGGATGCAAGCTCGATTCGGCCGAGGCGACCGCAGCGGTGCGCGCAGGTGTCATTGCCGTTCTTGACCTGACCGCGGAGTTCTCCGAAACAAAACCGTTCCGAGAGATCGACTATCGCAACATCGCGATACTTGATCTGACGCCGCCGACGACGACCCAACTCATGGAAATGGCGAGGTTCATCGCCGACCGGACCAGTCGCGGGATTGTTTATGTGCACTGCAAAATCGGGTATTCTCGAAGTGCCGCGGCCGTTGCTGCCTACCTGATCATGACTGGGAAGGCCGAGAATGTGGAGAAGGCATTTGCCGCCATCCACCGGGTCCGGCCCTCAATTATCATTCGGCCAGAAATTGTTAGTTCGGTACAACAATTCGCCGCGGTGTTTGCGCGTCCGCGTCGCATCCAACGTTTTGTGCTCGCTTCAGCAACAAGCGCGCTCGCATAATCCGAAACAAGGTGGCCTATGAACTATAACGAATTGATTCAGCTCTACTTCGAGCGCGCCGGAGCGATGCAGCAATACTGGAATCTGTATGTCATCATCGTGGGCGGGATCCTGGCATTCTCTTCAATCCGCAAACAGCCCGCGGCCGTGACGACGGCACTGGTTTGCATTCTGTTCGGCTTATTTGCCTACAATAATTTGGACGCGATGCACGATACGACGGCCCAGCGTTTCGCGACGTTGGAAGCGATTAAGCAATCGCATCCGGCGACAACTTCCGGCGATCAAAATGGAATTCATGAATTACTGCTGCCGACGCTGACGCCGGCCCCTTACTCGAGCGTGCGAAGGACGCATATTATCAGCGACGTCCTGACCATCGCCGCCTTATGCGCGATGGAGCTACGCCGAAGAAGGTTGCACGGAACGCCGACAGCCTGAATCGGGCAAGAACGTCTGGTTGACCTCCGGAATGTCGGGCTGCGAAAAGCATTGTGAGGTAGGAGGCGCGGGCGTAGGATTTCGGCGTACAGTTTTGAATCCCACCGCGGTGGGCAAACAGATGCAGTGAATTGGGGCTCCGATGGCTGCGGAGCAGGCGGGGCTGCCGGTTTGGGCCGCCGCACAAAAATGGAGGTTGATTACTCATGATCACCCAGCTCCGCATCCGCTCATGTCTGACCGTGGTTTCGGTCGCAGCTTCAGCAATCGTGTTTGCGACCGGCATTCTGCATGCCGATGAAACCTGTTCCTCGCCCTACCTCGCCCGGATCGAAGGACAGGAAGACTTCGTTTATGTGTGGACGCTAGGCGACGAAGGTTTGGGCGACGGCTCAGACAAACTTGTTACGATTGACGCGAAACCCGGTTCCCCTCACTACGGTAAAGTCATCAGCAGTTATTCAGTAGGTAGTCGGAATGAAGCGCATCACGGCGGCTTCACTGACGATCGGCGTCAACTCTGGCTGGCCGGTTTGGATTCGAGCAAGATTTTCATTTTCGATGTGCACACCGACCCGGCCAAGCCGCAGCTGATGAAAACGATCGGCGACTTTGCCGAAACCACCGGAGGCGCAATCGGACCGCATGGTGCCTACGCGCTGCCAGGGCGGGTTTTGATCCCATGCCTTTCCAACTCCCGCGATAAAGGAGGCAAGACTGCGCTCGTTGAGTACGGCAACGACGGCAATTATATCGCCACTCACTGGATGCCGACAAAGGAAGACGCCCATGGCGCGGCCGGCGCCGAATTCGCGGATGGCTACGGCTATGATGCGCGAGTCCTGCCGCGGAAGAATGTATTGCTCACGTCATCATTCACCGGCTGGAACAACTACATGGCAGGTTTTGCGTCGATCCTGGCGAATCCGGAAGCGAAGAGGCAGTTTGGTCAGACGATGGTGATGTGGGATTTTCACACGCGGCAACCGAAGAAGGTGTTCCAAGTGCCCGGCGCGCCGCTCGAGATCCGTTGGGCGTGGGGCGCCAATCATAACTACGCTTTTTCGGCCACCGCCCTAACGTCGAAACTGTGGTTGGTTTACGCCGACGACCACGGCGAATGGCAGGCGAAAGAAATCGCCGCCGTTGGGGATGTAAAGGGCGGCGTGCTGCCAGTGGATATCAGTTTGAGCGCCGATGACAGTCGCTTGTTCGTCGATTCATTTG
>C688J18823_10003319_pt1 | contig 10179 bp, 11 predicted proteins | sample HopSoiMetagenom1_FD_18823 | JGI IMG/M metagenome (IMG submission 18823) | reverse complement strand
TCCCAGCCGAGGACGTCGTGGAGATGTTCGGCAAACGTCTGCTGGACGAGCCGGTCTTCGCTGTTGATGCCGGTCAGCGCCAAAGCGAAGTCCCCGTTCCGCGGACCAATCAATCACCTTTCGGGGTCGAATCGTCTGCTGTGGCCTGCAATTCCGGACCGTCGGGATCGAGAGCGCAAAGAACGCCGTCATGGACGACGATGAGACGCGTCCCGGTCCGGCGCGCGATCTCGCGCGCCCGGCGTGCCGCCCGCTGCAATGCCTGCGGCGCGGCCTGCATGTCGGGATTGTCTAGCGTCGATCGCAGTTTGTCGTTCACGAATTTTTGCCTTCGCCGAGCAGCACCGGCTCGAGGCCGCTGTTGTCGAACCACATCCAATAGTCGACGCGGTACCGGTATGTCTCCTGAAAGTGTCGCATCCCTGCCGCGAATCGGCGCCGGATCACCTCTTCAGCCACATTGTGCCCGCCCTGCGTGACTCGCTCGGCAACGCGCCGGATCGCCTCCTCCGGCGAAGGCAGCGAGAGAAAGAGCAGCTCGACGATGTAGCCCTGCGCGCGCCATGCATCGATTCGTCGCAGGTACGTCAGTCCCGCCAACGTGGTCTCGAAGGCAAAGCTGCGCCCCGCAGCGGCATGCGCGTCGATCTCCTGAAGCATGAGCCGTCCGGCTCGAATGGCAGCCACTTCAGGATTGAAGGGTGAGATCCCGGCGGCGATCAGATCGGCGTTGACGAACACCGGCAGACCCGCTTCGCCCGGAAGGAACTCGCGCGCGAAGGTCGTCTTCCCGGCGCCATTCGGCCCGGCAATGATGATGACCTTCTTCTGTTCGGTCATACGACCAGCTCACCGCTCATGAGGCGCGGGAGGAGGAGATCGCGGGCGGCGCGGAGTTTCTCGTTTTGGCGATGCAGGTTGTCCCACTGTGCGTGCATCGGCTCGACGTGCTCGCGGAAAAGCGTCTGCAGTGATGCAGGCGGAACAAGGATCGGCAGTGAGGACAGTACGGCCGTTTCCAGCTTTTTCGTGCCGTGGGACGCCTCGCCCGCACGGTCACGTACCTGATCGCGTTGTGCATCGAGCGCGTGAAACAGGTAAAGCGGATCGACATCATCGTTCGCGATGATCGCCTTCAGATCCTGATTGAATGCCATCTCGCGCGATGTGAGACTGATCCGCCATTCTTTAGCGAGCGACATTCCTCGTACGACTGCGAGGATCGTTTCATGCGGCACCATCCGGCTTCCTGCTTCTGCCGCTTCGGCCGTGATCTTCAGAGCTGTGTCGGCAATTCGCAATTCCGTCAGCTCGCCGGAACTGGCCCATGGGATATCACCATCCCAAAAGTCCTCGCGTGCCTTGCTTGGAGTGCCGCCCGAAAAAAAGGTGGCGCAGCGGCTCAGGCTCCGGCGCTCCCAACCCTCTAGTTCTCCAACGATCCGCGTGTGCTCGTAACCGGGGAAACGCAAGCGAACGAACCACTCACGATAGAGTTGCCGCGCTGACTCTTCCAGAAGCGCCAAACGCCGTCGATTGTTTTCGATCAGGTCGTCGTACGCCGTGAGAACTTGCGCGGTCCGCCGTTGCGCTTGTAGGGTCGGTAGCGTGATCGGGAAATTAGGGAAATTCGCGATTGGAATCCGATCGACTGTTGCGCCCGTGAGGATGCTCGACTGCATCAGCGCACGCCAACGTCGGCTGAGAAAGTAGTACAAGAGATAGCGACTATCGGCCTTTCGAGGATCAGGTCGCACAAGAGCCACGCGTCTACCAAGGCATCCACGGAAATCTTCAGGAATGACAGCGTATCTGTGCAGCGTCGCCTCGTATGTGAACACGACGTCACCAACTCGTGGAGTCACCCGCTTTGTCCATCGCGGAAACTCTTCTTCAGTGACGTGGCGAATCTCCGACAAGTCAAGCCTGCCGTCTTCTGTGATGTTCTTGATGCCCAGAAAGATCGGGCCGCTGAGAGATTCTTTTGGTGTGGCATGTGGTCCATCAAAGATTCCTATGCAGAAATCCTTGATAGGTCGCGCGTAGCTCATGCCCCGAGCTCCGCAAAATTGTGCTGAATCTTATTCGCAAGCTGCGCGGCCTCGTCGTTCAGATCGCCAAGCTCTAAGTGGATATCGCGCATCGCCTGCTCAAAATCGATTTCGTCGTCTTCCTCAGGCGGCGCGACACCGGCGAATCGCCCCGGAGTAAGGCTCCAATCCGCGGCTTCGATTTCGTGACGATCTACGAGTTTCACAAGGCCGGCAACGTCGCGCAGCTCAGCATGTGGAAACCGCTCCTGCAGCCACACGATGTGCCGGTGAACATACGCCGCAGCCTTGAGCTGCTCGACCGCCGCCTTGCGGTCGTCGTCGAGCTGCCGGATGCCGCGTGAAAGCACGCGACGATCGGCCTGCACCTTTCCTTCCGCCGTCTCGCCTATCCGGTCAACGAGCCGCGACGCGAGCTTGTAGAGCAAGTCGACCTGCTTGATCAGTCCGCGCAGCGACTCGGCGATGGGATCGAACTCCGCACGCGCGGCATGCTGCGCCTCGTTCGTGCGCACACGCACTTCCGCGTGCACGTTCCTGAAACATTCGATAGCGGCTAGTAGACGCGCGCGATCTCCGACATAGGCCGCGCGCGCGTCCTGAAGTTCCGTTGCGGCAACTGCCAATGCGTCGCTTTCTTTGTCGACATCGGGACGATTGGCGATCGATTCGAGCGACGCTTCGAACCGCTCCAGCATCGGCCCGACGAGCGCGCATTCCTCGCCGAGGGACCAGAAGTAGTCGTCGATGAGGCGCAGGAAGCGGTCGCGCTGGCCGCGGTGCAGCCAGACGATCGCCGCAATGTTCTTCATCTGCTCGGGCGAGAAGTCGTAGATCTTGCGCGTCACCTTCCGGTAGATCCCACGGGCATCGAGCATCAGGACTTTGTCCTTCCGCTCGGCGGGCTTGCCGCGGTCGAAGAACCAGAGCTCGCACGGCACTGCGCGCGTGTAGAAGAAGTTGCCGCGGATGGCGAGCATCATGTCGACGTCGCCGGTTTCGACAATCTTCCGCCGCACTTGTTTCTCGCCATGTCCCGCGCTCGAGGCCTGCGACGACATCACGAATCCGGCGCGCCCCTGCTCGTTCAGATAGCTCCAGAAGTACGAGATCCAGAGATAGTTCCCGTTCGAGACCTTCTTCTTGTTGTTCACGCCGGGCAGCCCGAACGGCAGGCGCGGATCGCTCTTCACGCGTTCCGCGTCGACGAGGTCGACGTTGAACGGCGGATTGGCCATGACGAAGTCACACTTGCCGGCGAGGGTGTGCTCGTCCTGGTAGTACGTGATGGCCTCGGCGATCTTTCCTTCCAGTCCATGCACGGCGAGGTTCATCCGGGCGATGCGAATCGTGTCGGGGTTCTTCTCCTGCCCGTAGAAGACGACGCGCTTCGCCGTGTCTGCGCCCTCGTGCTCGATGAAGTGGCTCGACTGCACGAACATTCCGCCCGAGCCGCAGGCGGGATCGAAGACGGTCCCGTGGTCCGGCTCGATGACGTTCACGATCGTCTGCACGATCGACGACGGCGTGAAGAACTCGCCGTTGTCGTGCGCCTTCTGCATCGAGAACTCGGCGAGGAAGTACTCGTAAATGCGGCCGAAGACGTCGCCGCTGGCGTTGCGAATCTGTTCGCTGTTGAACAGGCGCATCAGGTCTTCGAGCACCTTCGGCGCGAAGATGCCGTAATCCTTCGGCAGTACGCCCAGCAGCGGCTGGAAGCTGGCCTCGATGGCGTGCATGGCCGCGGTGACGAGCGCCGGCAGATCGGCGGCTCGCGTCGCCGCCTGCTCCATGATCCAGTCGTACCGCGCCTCGGACGGCAGCCAGAGCGACCGGCGCCGGACGTAGTCCTGCGGAATGACCTTTCGCTTTGGCATTCGCCCCGCGGCCTGGTCCTCCTCGATCTGTTTCTGCGCGGCCGCGAAACGATTCGCCGCGTGACGGAGAAAGATCACGCCGAGGACCGGCATGAAGTAATCGTTGGAGGTGAGTTTCGAATTCGCGCGGAGGTTGTCGGCTGCTTCCCAAAGATCTTTTTCGAGTTTGTCGATGTCTTTCCAGGTTCCGTTCATTCGTTGTCCAGGGAATTCGTTGTGATGCGATGCATCGTGACGCCTCGCTTCAGTCGCACGTCGCGAACACGCTTTCCGAAGAGCTTCCCCTCCGGCTGAAAGCTCGAACAGGACGTCATCAACCGCATCCGCACCATCTTCCTACACCAGCGTCCGCACGTCACCATCACCGAAGCGGCCGTCCTCCTCGGGTGGTCCCGAGGCGAGATGTCAGGCGCGATTGCGGCGGGTGAGATCGAGATCGGGAAGTGGATCTGCGGGCTTCGCGGAGGTGCTCGCGTGGCCGGACGGCGAACGAATGCCGCTTCCCTGCTAAACCGCCCCGCCGCCGGTAGGCGAGTTCCGCGCGACCATCAATTCGCGCATCACCTCGGCGATATCGGCGCCGAGGACTTCGATCAATTCGAGGACCGTGGTGAGACTCGGCACGTTGCCGCCCTGCTCCACGATCGCCAGGTATTGCGGCGTCAGGCCCGCGCGCTGCGAGAGTTTCTTTCGCGTCCAGCCGCGTGCGAGCCGCAGACGCTCGACGATGGCGCCGAAACGCACGGCATCCATGCTGATCACACGTGAACGCGGCATGCGGACATGATATCGAAACCATGGATGAAGTGAATGGCACGAGTGATGACATTCATGAAACCATGGATGAAGCGATTGGCATCAGACGGACCATGCACGCCACGCGCGATGGCGTGCATCTCACAAAACGTCACATTGTTGGGTTCGCAGATGGCGAACATGCGCTCGACCGTCGCAAGCGATTAATCCATGGATTCGCGCATGTCGTTTCAAAGGCTGCTTACTTCATCCATGGATTCAACTCTTCCAGCCGCGCAGACATGAATGGCTCGCCAGGGATGCACTCTGACAAACGTCACGCACATTTGCTGACCTTCTCCATTAACGAAAGCATCCGCGAAACCGCATCGTATGCGGCATGAGCACACTGCTTCAGGCACTGAACAACCCCTCGCCCGCGCAACTGGCGAATGTCACCAAGCGCTTCGGCACCACCACCGCACTCGACAACATCACGTTCTCCATCGAGCCGGGCGAGCTCGTCGCGCTGCTCGGCCCGAACGGCGCCGGCAAGACGACCGCCGTCCGCCTCCTCCTCGGCCTCTGCTCGCCCGAGGCAGGCATCGCCCGCGTCTTCGGCGCGAATCCGCGCGATGCCGCGAATCGCATCCGCACCGGCGCGATGCTGCAGGTCGCGCGCGTGCCGGAGACGCTCCGCGTGCGCGAGCACCTCGACCTCTTCTCGAGCTACTACCCCACCCCGATGCCGCTCGATGAGGTGATCGAAGCCGCCGGACTGCACGGCATCGAGAACAAGAAGTTCGGCGATCTGTCGGGCGGACAGAAACAACGCCTCCTGTTCGGCCTCGCGATCTGCGGCGATCCCGACTTCATCGCGCTCGACGAGCCGACCGTCGGCCTCGATGTCGAAGCGCGCCGCGCACTGTGGAAACAGATCCGCGCCTTCGTCGCGCGCGGCAAGTCGGTGCTGCTGACGACGCACTACCTCGACGAAGCCGACGCCCTCGCCGACCGCGTGATCGTGATCGACCAGGGACGCATTGCGGCGCAAGGAACACCGAGCGAGATCAAACACGGAGCGAGATCGTTGGAAGACGCATTTCTCGCGCTATTGGGGAGATGAGAGACAAAGAGACGAAGAGACTGAGTAACGCCTCCCTCAGTTTCTCTGTCTCTCAGTTTCTCCGTTCTAAAAGGAGATAAGAACATGCTTCGCATACATTGGCTCGAAATCAAATACGAATTCATCAAGATGCTGCGCATGCCGCAGTACTCGCTGCCGACGCTTTTCTTTCCGGTCGTCTTCTACATCTTCTTCGCGCTCGTCTTCAACGGACGCAGCGGATCGGGGATGTCGATCGCGACGTACATGCTCGCGACGTATGGCGCGTTCGGCGTGATCGGCGCTTCGCTGTTCGGATTCGGCGTCGGAGTGGCGATCGAGCGCGGGCAGGGATGGCTGCAGGTGAAGCGCACGACGCCGATGCCGTTCTCGGCCTACATCGTGGCGAAGGTCGCGATGTCGCTGGTCTTCAGCACGATCATCGTCCTCGCCCTGCTGTTCCTCGGCACGACGTTCGGCGGCGTGCACATCGGATTCGCCCGCGCACTCGGACTGGTGGTCGTGCTCGTATCCGGCTCATTGACGTTCTGCGCGCTCGGCATGGCCATCGGCTATTTCGCTGGACCGAATTCCGCCGCGCCGATCGTCAACCTCATTTATCTGCCGATGTCGTTTCTGTCCGGACTGTGGGTTCCGATCTGGGCACTGCCGCGCGGACTGCAGCGCCTCGCGTTCTTCCTCCCGCCGTTCCATTTCGCGCAGCTCGCACTGCGCGTGATCGGCGGCGGCCGCGGGCTGCCCGCGTATGTGCACGTGATCGCGATGACGATTGCCACTGCGATCTTTCTATTCGTTGCGTACAGTGGGTATCGGCGCGACGAAGGGAAGATGTACGGGTAAGCTGTGCATATGCGCCTCATCCCTAAAGACGACGAGCTCGGATGGACGCCATACGCGTGGACGGTCTACGTGGCGTTCTTCGCCATCTCGCCGGCACTCGCGCGCAATGCGGCGCCGTTCGACTGGCTCGTGTCGATCGGCGGCACGCTCGCGCTGCTGGCGCTCTATTTCCGCGGCTACTGGGTGCGCGGCGCGCGCATCATTCCGATCATCGCCGGCATCACGCTGATCGGCCTCGTGATCTATCCGATGAATTCGACCGCGGGCGTCTGCTTCATCTACGCCGCTTCGTTCGCCGCGCGGCTCGACAATGACCGTGCCGCGATCGCGACCATTGCGGGGATCGAAATCGCCGTCGGCATCGAAGTGTTCCTCAGTCACTATCACCCGCTCTCGTTCGCGTGGGTGATCGTGTTCGTCGCACTCGTCGGCGCGATTAACATTCATTTCGAAGGGGTCGGACGCTCGCAGGCGAAATTGCGGCTCGCACATGATGAGATCGAGCACCTGGCGAAAGTCGCGGAACGCGAGCGCATCGCACGCGACCTGCACGATCTCCTCGGGCACACACTCTCCGTCATCATCCTCAAGTCCGAGCTCGCGTCGAAGCTCGCGGAGCGCGATCCGGAGAAAGCGCGCGATGAGATCCGCGACGTCGAACGGATCTCGCGCGATGCATTGACGCAGGTCCGCGCCGCCGTGCGCGGCTATCGTTCCGGCGGATTGCAGGCGGAGATCGAATCGGCGCGCGATGCGCTCGACGCGGCGAACGTCACGCTCGATCGCGATCTGGCGAAATTGCAATTACCTCCCGCGCATGAAGCGGTGATCGCGCTCGCGATTCGTGAAGCGGTGACGAACATCGTGCGGCACGCACACGCCACGCAATGCCGCATCGCGCTGACGCCGCTCGACAACACGTACGCGCTGACGATCACCGACAATGGCCGCGGCGGCAGCGTCGAATTCGGCAGTGGCCTCAGCGGCATGCGGGAACGAATCGAAACGCTCGGCGGCACCTTGACGCTCGACGGCTCGAACGGCACGACCGTGACCATCACAATGCCGCGGCCGCTGATGATCGCGGAGCGCACTGCATGATCCGCGTCGTCATTGCCGAAGACCAGGCCATGGTCCTCGGCGCGCTCGCGGCACTGCTCGAAATCGAAGGAGACATCCAGGTCGTCGGCCGGGCGCAGAACGGCGAAGAAGCGCTGGCCATCTGTCAGCGCGAAAAGCCGGACGTGCTGCTGACCGATGTCGAAATGCCGCGCATGACGGGACTCGAGCTCGCGACCGCGGTGCGCAAGACGACGCGCGTCATCATCCTCACGACGTTTGCGCGCGGCGGTTATCTGCGGCGCGCGCTCGAAGCGGGAGCGTCGGGATATTTACTGAAGGATTCGCCGGCGGAGCAATTGGCGAATGCGGTGCGGCGCGTGGCACAGGGCGGACGGGTCGTCGATCCCGAGCTCGCGGCGGAAGCGTGGAGCGAGCCCGATCCGCTGACCGATCGCGAGCGGCAGGTGCTGCGCATGGCGGGCGAGGGCGAGACCAGCGCGGACATTGCGTCGACGCTGAATCTGTCCGAGGGGACGGTGCGGAATTACCTGTCGGAGGCGATCAATAAGCTGGGGGCGGCGAATCGCGTCGAAGCGGCGCGGATCGCGCGTGAGAAAGGCTGGCTGTAGCGTTAGCGAGTTGCGACAAGCTGAGAGCTTGTCGTACACCGGTGTATGACAAGCTCTCAGCTTGTCGCCCCAGGTGTCTTTTTAGTTCTTCTCGCACGCGTAAGCCGCTTTTTTGCGCCTTGCACGGGAACGCGTCGCGATACGCGATATTCGCCACGTACTCGGTCGTCGCGACGCGATATATCGCCGCGCTCTTGTCCGGTCCGGCGATGTAGCAGAACGAATCGGTCCCCTTCCGCTTCTGCACCGCATCGAGCAATTGCTGCAGCTGCGCCGCGCTCAGCTCGCAGACGACGATCTCGTTGTCGTACGGCATCGAGGCGCGCAAATCCTCCAGCGAGATCGATCCCGGCGGCAACGGCTGGCGATAACTGCTGGTCGTCGACAACGCGACATCGGCATGCGTCACGTCGCGCATCACATCGAGCGAGAGTGCTGCGAGTGCGTCGATGCTCAGCGGTTTGTCGAGCGTCGCAATCGGCGTGAAGAGCGCTGCGTACTGCGGATCGTGCTCGAGCTCGCGCTGCTTTTGTGCGACGCGCATCGCAATCGATTTGTCCTCCGGCATCCGTGCATCGACCGGCACGAGTTTGCCGGCCGCTGACACGAGCTCGTGTCCGTTGAAGACGAGCGTCAGGCGGCTGATGTACGTCAGGTATTGATACGGCGCGATGAACCACGTCGAGGTGCCGTCGATGCGCGTCAGCTCGTGCTTTTCGTGACTGTGGGTGCCGAAAATCACATCGATGCCGGGCACCGCGCGTGCGAGTGCGTAGTCGTCGGCGGTGTGCTCGTGTCCGATCATGATCACGACATCGACATGTTCGATTGCGCGCAGCGTGTGCACGACCTCGCGTGCGGCGGCAATCGAATCGCCGAACGTCAGCTCCGGCGTTTTCACGAGTGATTTGAAATCGGGACCGGCGAGGGCGAACACGCCGATCCTTACGCCGTGACGGGTGAAGATCTCGTAGCGCTGAAAGCCGTTCGTATTCGCGCTGAGGATCGGATACGTCAGCTCCGCGCGGCATTTCGCGAAGGCGGCGAAGCCGTAGTCGGTCTCGTGATTGCCGAGGGCCATCGCGTCGACGATGTGGTTGAGCCAGGGCCACTCGGCACAGCCGTATTTGTCCGACCATGCGGGCGAGCCTTTGTTGATCATGTCGCCGCCGCTGAAGACCAGCGCGCCGCGGGCGTGCTCGCGTTTCATGTAGCCCGCTGCGCGCGCAATCCCGCCCTGCGACGGCTTGTCCTCCGAGTAGAACGGCAGCACGTGCGAGTGGTAGTCGGAGAAATGGAGGAGCGTAATTGTGGTCGCCGCGCAGGCGGCGCGGGCGACGAAAAGGAGCAGCAGGAGTTTGCGCATGCGATTCTCAATTCTCACTCTGCGTTCTGCGTTCTGCGTTCAAACCGGGGGGCGCACGCGTTGTCGTGATGAAGGGGGATTGAACGCAGAACGCAGAACGCAGAATCAGAATTTAGAAACGAAAAGGGCGCACCCCTCGTGCGCCCTTTTCAATCAATGCAGTGCGATCCTACTTCTTGATCGAGTCCTGCATTTCCTTGATCGCTGCCTCGCGGCCCTTCTCCTTGGCGATCTTGGCGTACTGAGCGCGCCTGCTTGCAGGGATCTGGCGCACCAGTGCGAGATAACGGCCCTGGAGCTGGCGTGATGCGAGCTGCTCCGGCGTAATGGCTGCACGACGCTTACCGCCCTTCTTGGACGGCGCGGCGGCGGGAGCTGCGGCCGGGGCTGCAGCGGATGCAGCGGCAGGCGGGCGTCCGGGCGGACGACCCGGCGGACGGCCAGGGCGTCCCGGCGGACGACCCGGACGGCCGGGAGGACGTCCCGGTCCGCG
>C688J18823_10003318_pt1 | contig 10179 bp, 5 predicted proteins | sample HopSoiMetagenom1_FD_18823 | JGI IMG/M metagenome (IMG submission 18823) | reverse complement strand
GTCTCAATGATTGGCTCAGTGAAATTGGAATAACTGTGCAGATACAGTTTACCTCTAGTTAGACGAGAAGACCCTATGCAGCTTTACTGTTGCTAGTTATTGGGTATGATACTAAATTTTTTAGCGTATAAGGTAGTATTTGGCAGATAATTTATCTATGCTTTGTATACAATTGAAACACCTTTATTTGGATTATCATATTGGTAGACAAAATTGTCTATGCCAGATTATAAACATTTTTTAGCTAAACTGCTGCGAAGTCTACTTTGCAAGCAAGCTGGCAGGATTGGTTTATACAATGGTTAACCTCTTTTAGGGGAACAATGGCTAGGAGGCAGTTTATGCGGGGCACAGATCCCATAAAAAGTACCTGGGTGTATCCAAAGTTAATTATGTAAAATTTATCATAATTTAAACTTTTTATGATATATAGAAAAATACAATATTTTGTGTTTTTTATTTTAGTTTGTTATTTGGTGTAGTTAAAGCTACAACTAATCCAGTTATATACGTCTATTAAATTAGATATAAAAAAAATTTTTTTAAGTAAGATTTCAAACTATATGGGAAATAGATGTAATAAAAACATTAACTAGAAGTCGATAAATTAAATGTTTTAAGATTTCTAATGTTTTTAGTTATATTATTGGTATGTTTAATTGATAAACAAAACCGAAGATTACTAATAATATAATTATGTTTAATACTAGTTAAGTTTAATGGCTTAATCTTGCTTTACTGTTTGATTTACACGTCTATCAGTCGCGTAAGCGGGGCATATGATCACAAGATGCAGAAAGGAAAGGTCTTGGGTTTTTGAAAAAGCTACGCTAGGGATGTTAGTCCTCCAATGTTTTATATACTATTGTTGATATAAATCTATTGGTAATTAATTGGGTCAATTTCAAGAATGACTTATAAAGTTAACTTGAAGCGAAGTTTACTTATTTAGCATTTAATTGAAACAATGAAACAATTATTTTTTGAGTAAAACCGTTCAACGACTAGAAATGAATTATGCTAACAATATTCTTTCTAATAATACCCAACATTTATCCTTCTTATTTATACAACGGTTGTAAAAAAAAAGCTATTTAGTTTTCTGCGCAAGCTAAGAGTAGAAATGGCTGGTCAGCCAAATGTAATAGCAGAATAATAATTAATATTGTTAAATATTAATGAAATAGACTTAATACTCTCTTTAACATTAGAGGTTAAGCTTAGGATTACTTTCCTTTATAAAAAAGTCTAATTAATAAATCCACATTATCAAATTTTAAACAAAAAAAAGATTTTGAACTTAATACACCTATTATTTTTAATAAAAAGTTAAATAAATCTAAAATCAATACTTTAGAGTTTATCTCTAGTGATACTGGTAAAACTAGACATTTCCCTCCTGCAGCTCAGGAGTGATATAATAGTATTTATACTTATAATTATAATTACATTAAAGATTTACCAGTTTTAGATAAAAATTTAATGAACATGTTAAAGGGTTACTTTAGTATGTATATAAATCATAAAGTGCTGAAAACTAATTCTATTGCTAAAAGATATAGAAGAATATCTGCTAAAAAAATATTTGTAGGTAAAGGAGAATTAAAACATACTAATTCTAAAGTAATTATCACTTTTTATGTTTATAATACAGAAAAGCTTTCTTTAAAAAGAGAATATAAAAAATTATATAATTCTTTATATACTACTAAATATCTTCCTCAAAACTTAAAGGGTACAAATATTAAAAGTACGCAATATAAAGAGATACCCCTGATAAAGTATATAGATATAGATAAAAATGGTGATATTTATAAAAACGAAGAAGGGGAGGATATTATAAGATATAATAGACCTTACACTTTAAAAGAATTTTTTGGGTCATATAACTATAAAACAATTATTACTCAAAAAATACTTAAAGAAGAAAGACCTGAGATTAATAAAATCTTTAATGTAAAAGAAATCAATCCTATGAGCCAAATAACTTACTATGAAATATATTACTCTATAGCTATATTTTTCATAGATAGGTTAACAACTTATTTAGAAGTATTAATAAAATATTATGAATATTTAACTAAACTGGTAGAATTAAAAGTATTGAATGACCATGAAAAATTTTTAATATTTATTAAAAAAGCTAGTTGTTTTTATCCTTATGAATACCCTAAATCTAGTTTTTATATGGAAATAGCTAATGATAATTACAAAACAACATTATATAGACTACGATATTTACTTAAATTCAATAGTGTTAAGTTTGAAAAACCTTTTATAGTAAAGCTAAGACATTTAGTTGAAAAATTCTATAATAAGAAAATAGAATTTAACATAGTTAATTTAAAGAAAATGCATTTAAATAGTGATATATTTACACAAGCTATTATATTAAAATTAAAAAGAAAAAATAATTTAATATTTAGAGTGTTAAAATCATCTTTAAATAAAGTTAAACTACCTAATGTAAGTAGATTAACCGAAAAATTTAATAGATCCAATAAAAATGAATATTTAGTGAATAATATAAGAAATACTTATATTAATAGTATGTTAAATAACGATAATACTAAAATAGACTCTTTAAACAATTTATTATTAAATTTCTTCCCGTCTGCAGATAATTTAAAAGTAAATGAAAAAAAATTACCAGGAGTTAAACATACTATCTCTTTGAGAAATTACATATTTAGAAACTTAAAGCATTTTAAATTAGCAGGTGTAAGAGTAGAAGCTAAAGGTAGATTATCTAGACGGTTTACTGCAGCTAGATCTGTATTTAAGTTAGAATGAAAAGGTGGTTTAAAAAATGTAGATTCTTCTTTCAAAGGATTATCTACTGTAATGTTAAGAGGTGATAGTAGATCAAATGTACAATATTCAATGTTAAAATCTAAAAATCGAATAGGAGCTTTTGGTATTAAAGGTTGAGTAAGTAATAAATAAAAATATCTTAATACTTTGTTTTCTATTATTTCGCGTTGCTTTTTTTTTCAGCAAAATTTAACTTAAGCAAATTTTAGCTAAGTTTATATTTAAGAAAATAAAAATAAAAAAGAAAATCAAAATAAAAAAAAAGATAGGATGAATGAAGACATAGTCTGAGCCATTTTGTGAAAAATGGAAATAAAGAATAATCTTTATATTAACAAGTTTGAACAGGCTAATTGCGCCAGGGAGTACAAATTTAGGGCGCAGTTTGGCACCTCGATGTCGGCTTAACTTATCCACATGGACGCAGAAGCTATGAAGGGTTCGACTGTTCGTCGATTAAAAAGTTACACGAGCTGGGTTAAATACGTCGTAAGACAGTATGGTTTCTATCTTCTAGAGGAAATTAGAATAAAATAAGGATATCCCCCTCGTACGAAAGGAGCTGGGTATATTAACCTATGGTTTACCTGTTGTTTATGTGCCCGATATTAATTTAAGTATAGTTTATTACCATATTCTATACAGGGATGTTACTTTCACTTAAGTAAATATATAGCATAGGCACGGCAGGAACGCTATGTTAGTGAGAAATAAGTGCTGAAAGCATATAAGCATAAAGTTTACCTTAAGATATTCTTTAATATACGTAGTAGAATACTACGAACTACGATTTTTTTAAAAATTTGTTTTATATTATTAATAAAGAAAAGTGTAGTACCAGATAGAAATACCTGGTATATCAGGAATTTGTTAATAGATTTATCTTTGTATAATACTATTTTTTTAACTAAAATCAATACAATAGGCTTTAGCTGAAAGAATTTAAATGTTTTTAGGTATAAAGTACTAATTTTGTTTAAAACTAATAATTTTTGATATCGTCCATTTTAGTTTTTAGTCTTAGAGATTCTTAGCTAAAAACTAGACTAGGCCTGGTTAGCATAAAAGTAATGTAGCTGTTTTGTAACCAGCTGAAGTAAGTGCGATACTTGCACTGGGCTTTGTTAATATTCATAAATTATAAGCCTTTATAGTCAAGTGGTTAAGACATAATATTTTCGTTATTACATCGTGGGTTCGAGCCCCACTAAAGGTATTTATAAAAAGGAGAATTAAAAAATAAAAAATAAAAGGTGTTTAGAAAAAAGAGAAAAAAATAAATAACATAAAAAACAGATTAGAAAGATTAGAATCTTTCTTTTATAGCGGGTTGATGTAATAGTAACATAGTTGGCTCATGACCAATATATATAGGTGCAAATCCTTTGCCCGCATTAATAATATGAGATCTAAAAAGGTTTATAAAGGTTATAGCTTAATTGGTAAAGCAAACTGCTCATGACAGTTGAGATGAGTGTTCAAATCACTCTGGCCTTAGCTATGCTAGTATTTAGCATGCAGATCCGAGTGCTGGAATTTGGTAGACAGGATAATCTTAAGTTTTATTGATTAATATCGTGAACGTTCGAGTCGTTTTTCGGATAAAGAATTCTTTAAAGGGGGCATAGTTTTAATTGGTAAAACTGCGATTTTGCATATCGTCATTTCAGGTTCGAGTCCTGATGTCTCCAAAGAAATAAGATAATTATCTTATATATTTAACATAAGCTTAAGAAAAAAAGCTCAAGTAGCTCAACCCGGCAGAGCGTAATTCTGAAGCTATTTAGGTTGTAAGTTCAAATCTTACCTTGGGCAATTGTGTAAAGCTTAAGTAAAAATATTATTCTAAAAAAAAATAGGTGTGTTGGAATTGGCAGACAAGTTCCACTTAGGCTGGAATGATTTATATCATGCAAGTTCAAGTCTTGTTACCTATATTTAATAAATAAAACATTAGTTTACTTTTAGAGTATATCTCTTTTTAAAGTAGTAATTTATTTAAATAAGAATTAAAAAAAATAAATATTATTTATCTATCTATATTTAAACTTCGTTTAATAAACCTTTGTTTAATACGACCTTAGTTTAATACGACCTTATTTTAATACAACCTTTTTTATTGCCAGATTACCATACAAAATTGGTAATATGGAACTAAGAATACTAAGATAGTACTTAGTCCTAAAAAAATTATTTAGGCTAAGTATAATTTAGATCTTTTTGCACTGTTAGGTAATGTTAGCGGTTTATCTAATGAAATAAATTATATAAAAGATATATATTATATAAAGTGTATAGTCTCCTATATTATTGTGGTAGAAGATAGAATAAAAGACAAGTATTCCTTTAATATAAATTTATCCTTAATTTACTTTTTGTACAAATAAATCTAGTTCAATTAGGTTTATAATAGGTATTTTAGACTATTTGGGTTGAAAAACTAAGATAAATGTATCCTTTGTTTATAAAGAAGGAGTTTTTTTTTATTATTAGCTACTATAAAGATATAAAGTAGTTTATCTATTTTAGTTTTATAGATGTTGAGCTATCTGATTTTCTTACGGTTTAAATTTAAAGCTATAAGTATAAACAGTTACGTAAAATTTATACTGTTAGTGTATATTTATATATATGTATATTGGGTTTTTCATAAAAACAAATAAATTTGTTTTTCAAACGCATATAAAGCTGTATAACTTCTTTTTATATGCATTATTTTTTACGCTCTTATTTAAGCTCAATAAGGTTTGCTGTAAATACTATTTATCATTAAAATATATAGATTAATATATCTATATGCATATGGTTTAAAAATATCTCGTAGACTAATCGGTAAGTCATAAATTTTTGGTATTTAGTTTTGAGTGTTCGAACCACTCCGAGATAAATTAAAAAATAATTTAAAAAGATTATATATTTTAATGTATTAAGGTGGATATAGTTCAATGGTAGAACAATCATTTGTGGCATGATATATCTCTGTTCGATTCAGAGTATTCGCCCATAAATCCCAATATATGTATAACAACTTAAAAATGTTAAGGGTGATTCAACTTAAATTTCTATTTAAATATAAATTTGATTAGTTTGGCCCGAGTAGTTCAATGGTTAGAACATTAATTTCATGCATTAATAATGAGAATTCGAATTTCTCCTCAGGCTCAGATGTTTTTAAGAAGTCTCTTTTATCCAAGGATTTACCACCTATATCTATTTCCCTGTCTTTAATTATAACGCTACCATACTCATGATTTCTAATTGTTTCAGTACGTATACCTTTAACAGTTTCACCATTTAATAGTTTTTGGTATAGAGACTCGTTTAAATATTTAGCAGAGTGACCTTTAGATTTATTAACTAAAGAATCATCTTCTAACACTAAACAATATAATTTAGGGGAGATAAAGTAACCTCTTTTTACAGAATGTTCTAATTTTAGTTTACCTATTTCAGAAGAGTGAACTAAAGAATCAGATAACTCTATATCAGTTACGATACTATCTGTATCAGAATAATAAATATTACCTCCTTTAGCTAAGATATCTAATTTAATCTTTGTAATATGTATTCTAGCATATGCGGTAATAGCTGCACTGATAGCTATACTAACATCATAAAAATTACCTACTCTATTAGATTTTTTATCTAATAAATCGTTAATAACAGCTTCAGAATAGTCAACATTAAATTGCTCACAGATATCTTTACTTACTCTTTTGTTATAAGTAACTAAATGACTGTCTTCTGTAATAGGCTTAGTAGAAAGAATAGCTTTAGTTAATTCTATTTTATTTAGAGACTCATTATCGAGCACGTTTGTGACAGGTTTAGATTTGTCCATACCAAATCTACCTAAAAGATTATTTAGTAAGCTTTTAGCTATATTTCTTAGAACATTGTCATGAGTAGTTGATTTTATTTTATCTAGATCGTTAATATAGTCATTGAAAACATTAGGTTCCCTATTAAAACTATAACCTTTTATAACTTCTATTTTATACCCGTCTAGAGCAGCAAATTAAAATTCTTCTGAAAAACATCAACCACTTCAACTACCTACAGGCATAATTAAAAGCAAATTGAGGTCCACCCATTTTAAAAGTAGTATCTTCCCATCCAAACTTAACAATAACAGAATAATTAGTATTAGGTTTAATAACCTTAATAATTTTATCATGAAATACATCGTAGTTGCTCTCATTTAAAAAAATAGAACCTTCAAAATATAAAGGAATACTTTTATAAAAAGAGGAAGAAGAAGCTGAAGAAAAAGGACGAGTAGTATTCTTTAAAGCCAAATCCTCATAAATTTTATTTAATCGATATAAAGTATTAAACATGTAATTAGTTAGGTTTACACAAGCCAACAATAGGGAACCTGTATAAGATACGTTACTGTATTAGTAGTAAATATACTAAAATATATTAAGATATACAGTAATATAAATATAAATATAAATATAAATATTTATAGCCAAATGTTAATCTATTCAAATTTATTTTTATTATTATCTAGTGCCGTAAGTTTAAGACGAGATAAATCTATACTTTTTAGCAGAGTCGCAATGACAATTTTATTATATTCTTCTTTATTAGCCCTAAATAGCCTATATATATTATCTTTGGATGGAGGTATAGGTCTATATGGTGGTTTATTTCACGCAACAAGTACAACGCAAATATTTCATATATTTATTTTTATAATTAGTACAGTTATTTTACAATTGACTAGCTTTTACCCCAGAAAAGTTTGATTAGCTGAATATTCATCTTTAAATAAATTATTTTTATATAACTTTTTATATTATAGAACAAAAATAGTTAATAAAATGGGAGAACAATTCAAAATAATAGAATACCCGTTAATTTTATTATTTATAATAATAGGTGCGGTATTCTTAGTATCAACAAGTGACTTAGTTTCTATTTTCTTGTCTATAGAGTTACAAAGTTATGGTTTATATTTACTTAGTACACTATATAGAAATTCAGAATTAGCCACTTCTGGAGGTCTTACTTATTTTTTATTAGGTGGTTTAAGCTCTTGTTTTATATTGCTAGGTACAAGTTTACTATATGCTAATTCAGGTACAACTAATTTAGATGGTCTATATGTAATAACTAGCTTAAGTGATATTACAAACGATAATACTAACAATATATTATATTGATATAAATCTTATTACATAAATTTTTCTTTATTAATTTTAAGCGTAGGTTTTTTATTTAAAGTTAGTGCTGCACCTTTTCATTTTTGATCCCCGTCTGTTTATGATGCTATTCCTACAATAGTTACTACATTTGTAGCAATAGTTGCTAAAATTTCTATATTTATTTTTTTCTTAGAGTTAGTACATTATACAAGTAATTCATTATTTACATTTAAATTTAGTTGAACTTCAAGTCTGTTAATTAGTTCTTTACTTTCATTAATAATAGGAACAATAGTGGGTTTAACTCAATTTAGAATTAAAAGATTATATGCATATAGTACTATCTCGCACGTAGGATTTATCTTATTAGCTTTAAGTATTAACAGTATAGAGTCCATCCAAGCATTTATTTTTTATTTAATGCAATACTCTATTAGTAATTTAAATGCTTTTATTATACTTATTAGTATAGGATTTTCCTTATACTACTATGTTAACGATAGCGACGAATATAAGGAATTAGTGGATAAGAATAATTCACCTATACAATTAGTTAGCCAAATGAAAGGTTATTTCTATATAAACCCTGTTTTAGCTTTAAGTCTAACAATTACTATATTTTCTTTTGTAGGTATACCACCTCTTATAGGGTTTTTCGCAAAACAAATGGTTTTAAGTGCGGCTTTGGATAGTGGTTATGTTTTCTTGACTTTAGTTGCAATATTAACTAGTGTTATTAGTGCAGTTTATTACTTAAATGTAATAAAACAAATTTTCTTTGATAAATCTGATTATAAAATTAACCCTGAACTAGATGGTGCTAATCTCCACGGTAATATTATTAAAAATAATTCTCTAATAAAAAATTTAACTTTTAAATATAACAATATTGTACTTTCTAGCTCATTAACTATCACTATATCTATATTAACTTTAACAATATTATTATTTATATTTATACCTAGAGAATGATTAAGCATGGCTAATATATTAGCACTAATACTTTTTAATACATAAATGACAAGTACTACTTTTTTTTTTGTATTTATACCACTTTTAGCTATTATATTGTTAGCTGTTAACTTAATATTTGCTCCTCATAACCCTTACCTAGAAAAAGATAGTGCTTTTGAATGTGGCTTCCATTCTTTTTTAGGTCAAAATAGAACACAATTTAGTGTTTCTTTTTTCATTTTTGCACTTCTTTTCTTACTATTTGATCTGGAAATTCTTTTAGTTTACCCCTATGTAGTTAGTGCATATACTAATGGTGTATATGGATTAGTTATAATGTTAATTTTCTTTTTAGCATTAACATTAGGATTCGCATTTGAATTAGGTAAAAATGCCTTAAAAATAGATAGTAGACAAATATTTACTTTAGATTCTAATAATAATAATAAAAATATAGTATCTCATATATCTGGTTTTTTCTCCAAATAATATGAGATATAACATTAAATATTTATTGAAAAATCGTTTAATTCTTTTAAATCACAATCACACTACTGGCGAATACTTAAAAAAATAAGGGTAATAGCCTAGCATAAGGCAAGACCACCAAAACAATAACAACAACCAGAACAACAACTAACTTATGGTGAATTTAAGGTATTATGGTTATATGACCTGCTGAAATAGATCAAAAATATACATCAACTTTTTTTTTCACTTCATAAAAATAAGGATCCCGACTTAAAAGTAATATATATATTTATTTTTTACTTTCTTTTTTAGTTACTATTTTTTATATACCCTATGTATACTATAATATATAATATACATATATATGTTATTTTATATCTGTAAATGCTTATAATATTATGGGTGTAAATAGATTTTAGTTTAAGGATAAAATACGAGACTTTTTTATTTTTAAATAAATTAGTAGTGGAGATATTCATCTCTTTTTACTATATACTATATAAATTAGGGTCTTTTTTTTTTTTAAGGCTAGATATTTTAATTATATACGTTTTAGATTCTAAAACTTTATTAAGAACCTTCTAATCCTCTTAGGATTTATGTTGAGAAAAAACATAAGTTTAAAGTAACATGCTTTAAAACTTATTTAAAAAGCTTTGTTTATACAAAGTTATATAGTATTATTAAATATTATATAAAAAGAACTATGGTTTCTATTCTTTTATGGATTCAATACGTATAAATTATTTATTGATTAGATACATTATATACAGTCTTATGATTAGGA
>C688J18823_10003317_pt1 | contig 10180 bp, 6 predicted proteins | sample HopSoiMetagenom1_FD_18823 | JGI IMG/M metagenome (IMG submission 18823) | reverse complement strand
TCTCCCTGATCGACAACAACCGACGTTACTCGTCCGACGACTTTGCCGTAATCCTGGCCCGGATCCGACCCGATCGGAGCTGGTCCCAGATTGGACCAAGTGCCCGGGAACGTTTGTCCGTTGAAGGGGATTCCGTTGGCTGTGCTTGCTCCAGGGCTGGTGTTGCTGAGGGTTATAGCCGATTGGCCGGACCGTCCGGGCGAGATCGCTCTCATCTGCCGCTTTTGTCCGTAAGCTCTGCGAAGAAGATCTGCAGCATGTTCACCAGCCGCATGACGCCCCGTGTGGAACCATTCCTGCCGTCCTTGAGGATTGTCTGCATCGGAGTCACGCTCTTCAGTGTCAGCGCGGTTACGCTCCTTGTCAGCTGACGCATTCGCCTGCCGGACCCGCGCGCCCTGAGCCTGCACGAAGACCGGAGTAAAAAATTGAAAGACCACAAGGCAGAAAAAGAGCAGGGAACTCGGGCTGGTCTGGCGCATACGCTCCACGGAAGTTATGGCTGTCGGGTGTGGAAAAGTATGTTCCTGGCCAGAGACATGCGTCAATGAAGGAACACCTTAGCCAGGCTTGAGTAAGTTACCTTGGTCCGGCAGAGATCTGACTCCGGTGATCGCGGCCATAGGGTGAAAGCCGGGTGATGCTGGCTAACGGCTGGAAAAGCGGGTGTTTAGGCTTATGTTTCCGAATTAGGGTTAACTCTTCGGGTAAGATGTAGATACCCGCTTGTCCTTGGTATGAGCTCATCCGATTCAACATTTGTACGAAGTCTTTCGGGCCATCCTGTGCTCTGCGATGGCGCTATGGGCACGCTTCTGTACTCCAAGGGAGTCTTCATCAACCGCTGCTACGACGAGCTGAACCTCTCGCAGCCGGAGTTGATCCTGGGTATCCATCAGGACTACCTGCACGCGGGAGCCGAAGTGATCGAAACCAACACGTTCGGTGGCAACAGCTTTCGGCTGGCGCGGCACGGGTTTGGAGACAGGGTTCATGACGTGAATCTCGCTGGAGCCCGTGTGGCTCGCGATGCGGCGAAAAGTTTCCAGGCGCTAGTCGCGGGCGCAGTAGGACCGCTCGGCATTCGCATTGAGCCGCTCGGCAAAGTATCAAGAGAAGAAGCACGTGATTCCTTCCGTGCGCAGATCGAAGCGCTGATCGAGGGAGGAGTCGATCTGCTGGTGCTCGAGACGTTTGGCTCCCTTGACGAGCTGCATCAGGCCATGCTGGCTGCTCGGGAGGTTAATCCCGATACTCCAGTAGTGGCGCAGGTGACCATCGACGAGGACGGAAGCTGTCTCGATGGCTCCAGGCCGGAGGTGTTTGGTCCAAAGCTTACCGATTGGGGAGCAGACGTGGTCGGGATCAACTGTAGTGTTGGGCCAGTAGCGATGCTGGACGCGATCGAACGTCTGCGCCAGGTGACCACAGCGCCATTGTCGGCGATGCCGAATGCGGGCATGCCGCGCAACGTTGAAGGGCGAAATATCTATTTGTGTTCGCCCGAATACATGGCGAGCTACGCGCGAAAGTTTGTCGCTGCCGGGGTGCGGTTCGTCGGTGGGTGTTGCGGCACTACGCCGGAGCACATCCGGGCGATGAAGTCGGCGATCCGGGTTACAGCGGCCAAGAGAACGCCTGCGTCAGTTTCTGCGCAAGCCAGAGTTCCCACCGCGCTGACGCCGGTAGCGATTCAGAATCGCTCCCGAGTTGGGGAGAAGATCTTTGCGAGTGAGTTTGTCACCATGGTCGAGATAGTCCCGCCGAAGGGAGTCAATCCGGCCAAGGAAGTGGAAGGCGCTCGATATCTCAAGTCAGTTGGAATCGATGCCATTAACATCCCGGACAGTCCTCGTGCGTCCGCACGCATGAGTAATCAAGCTCTGTGCCTGCTCATACAGCAACAAGTCGGTATCGAGACTGTCCTGCACTATAGCTGTCGGGACCGCAACGTGTTGGGCATTCAGTCCGACTTGCTTGGCGCGTATGCCATTGGCATTCGGAACTTGATCTGCATTACCGGCGATCCGCCAAAAATGGGAAACTATCCAGATGCGACGGCGGTATTCGATGTAGATGCGATTGGACTGGTGAATATCGTACGCAATCTGAACCAGGGACTCGATGTGGGCGGTAACCCGATGGGAAACGCCACGGCATTCGTCATCGGCGTGGGCGCCAACCCGGGCGCTCCGAACATCGATGAGGAGGTCCGCCGCTTCGAGTACAAAGTGGAAGCCGGAGCGGAATACGCAGTAACCCAGCCGGTGTTTGACTTGAACCTGTTGGAGAAATTCCTGCGTCGCATTGAGCACTGCCGCATCCCGGTACTCGCGGGCATCTGGCCGTTGGTAAGCGTCCGGAATGCTGAATTCATGAAAAATGAGTTGCGGGTGTCAGTGCCGGACGCCATTCTCGCAAGAATGGCCGCAGCGCCGAGCGCAGAAGCCGCTCGTGCTGAAGGCGTCGCAGTTGCGCGGGAAATGTTGGTTGCAGTGCGAGGAGAGGTGCAGGGAGCGCAAATTAGTGCGCCTCTAGGGCGGTACTCATCAGCGGCTGATGTGCTGGAGGCGTTGGGTACGCAAGCCGCAGCGATGTCCTGATGCTTGGCGCAGGCGCCCACGCCTGTGTGATGCCGCGCGACGTCACGGCGTGAGCCGCCGTGTAATTCTATTCATCTCTTGCTGGAGTCAGTTTGGAATCGTCGTTTCTAAAGACCGTTCATGAACGCGTCGTCATCTACGATGGCGCGATGGGATCGCTCATTCAGGATATGAGTCCTTCCCTTGAGGATTTCTGGGGAAAAGAGAATTGCAGCGAGGTTCTGAATCTCAGCCGTCCTGAGATGATTCGCGAAATTCATCGGCAATATCTGCATGCAGGCGCCGATGTGGTTGAGACCAACACCTTCGGCGCGACGAACATCGTGTTAGGCGAGTTCGGTTTGCAGGATCGTGTGGTGGAAATCAATCACGCAGCAGTGAAGCTCGCGCGCGAAGCCGCTTTAGACTTCTCAACCCCGGAGCGTTCGCGGTTTGTGGCCGGTTCAGTCGGCCCGACAACGAAGCTTCCATCTCTCGCCCATATTGGTTTTGACGAGATGCTCGCGTCATACGTCGAGCAGATGAAGGCGTTGATTGATGCTGGAGTTGACGTCCTGCTGATTGAAACCTCTCAGGATATTCTCCAGACAAAGATTGCCATTGCTGCGGCGTTCGATGCCATGGCCGATGCAGGAAAGCGCGTTCCGCTGCAGGTCCAAGTGACTCTGCAGGAATCCGGCACGATGCTGCTGGGTACGGAGATCACGGCAGCATTGGCGATTCTGGATGTGTATGACATCGATATAGTCGGCTTGAATTGCGCAACCGGTCCGCGCGAAATGAATGACGCAGTGCGGTACCTTTGTCACAACACCTCGAAACATGTGTCGGTGTTGCCGAATGCCGGCTTGCCTCACAACGAAGGTGGACGCGGTGTATACAAATTGACACCGCAGGAGCTAGCTGACTCCCACAAGCGCTTCATCGAGGAATATGGGGTTCATGTGGTTGGCGGTTGCTGTGGGACAACGCCGACACACATCGAGGCCGTCGTAAAGGCCTGCGCAAGGCTCAAGCCTGCTGTCCGCACGGTCAAGCCGCGCTCGGAGGCGTCCAGCGCTTACAGTTCGATTCCACTTGAGCTTGATGGGCAACCCGTCGTTGTGGCGGAAGAGATGAACACCACCACACGTGTCGAGCACTTCAAGAATCTAGTGCGCGAGGCCAAGTACGACGAGATATTGGCGCTCTCGAAGAAGCTGGTGGCCGAAGGCTCGCACATGCTCGATCTTTGCTGTGCGATCGTTGGCGAAGACGAGAAGGGCTACATGAGCTCCATTCTCGAGAAGATCGCCACGCGTGTGCCCGCTCCAATTCTCGTCGATTCCACCGAAGCCGATGTCATCGAAGTAGCGCTGAAACGTATCCCAGGCAAAGCGATCATCAACTCGATCAACCTGGAAGACGGGGAGAAGCGCACCAGCAAAGTTCTGCCGATGGCGAAGCGGTACGGAGCGGCCGTAATTGCTCTCACGATCGATGAGGAAGGCATGGCGCTCACTGCAGACAAGAAGGTTTCGATCGCCAAGCGCATTCACAAGCTGGGAACGGAGAAGTACGGCATCCGCTCAGTGGATCTCATTTTCGATCCACTGACTTTGCCCATTTCGACAGGTCAGGAGGAGTACCGGAGAGCAGGAATCGAAACGCTGGAAGCTGTTCGCCGCATCAAGCAGGAACTGCCGGAATGCCGGACCATCCTGGGGGTAAGCAACATTTCCTTCGGACTCTCTGTGTATTCGCGCCGGATATTAAACAGCGTGTTCTTGCGCGAAGCAGTGGCTCGCGGGCTTGACTGCGCGATCGTGAACTATTCAAAAATCTACCCGTTGTACAAGATTCCCGAGGCGGAAGTCGAGATCGCGCGCAGGCTGATTTTCCAGGATGCCAGCAACGGTGATCCGCTACAGGCTTACATGGCGTTCTTCTCCGGCGTGACAAAGAAAGCCGAGTCCGAGGGCGCCGATTTGAGCGGATTGCCAGTCGAAGACAAGCTGAAGCACTGCGTCATCAACGGCGAGAAAGCGATTGGAAACACGACGAAGAAACAGAGCTTGGAGCAGGTGTTGGAGACTGCTCTTGAGAAATACACGCCGCTCGATCTCATCAATACCGTCTTGCTAGACGGCATGAAAACGGTTGGCGAGCTCTTCGGGGCACGTAAGATGCAGTTGCCATCCGTGCTCGACTCAGCCGGCGTAATGAAGCAGGCAGTGGCTTACCTCGAACCGAAGATGGAGAAGGTAGAAGGCTCGCGCAAGGGCACTATTGTGCTCGCGACCGTGAAAGGCGATGTTCACGATATCGGCAAGAATCTGGTCGACATTATTTTGAGCAACAATGGATATGAGGTTGTGAACCTCGGTATCAAGCAACCGGCCGATACGATCATTGCTGCAGCGCAGAAGCACAGCGCCCACGCCATCGGTCTAAGTGGATTGCTGGTGAAATCCACGCTGGAAATGAAATATGTAATCCAGGATCTGCAGCGCCTGAGCCTTCAATTTCCCGTAATATGCGGTGGTGCTGCGCTCACGCGCAAATACGTGGAGGACGATCTTCGTCGCGAGTATTCCAGTTCTGTCTTCTATGCCGACGACGCGTTCGCCGGGCTCCACATCATGGATGACCTCACGTCTGAGAACGGCGCGCGCGAAGCTCGTTTGACGCAGGGTAAAGTCGTGAAGCAGTTTGCCAGGGCCGCAGTTGCCGGAGCCGACAACGGCATTAGGTCGACTGAGCGGTCCACTGTCGTGACCAGCGCTCCAGATATTCCCAAACCTCCATTCATCGGCCGCCGTGTGCGCACTGACTTCGATTTGAACGAGATCTTCTCGTACATCAATGACACTGCGCTCTTCAAGAACCAGTGGCAGCTCAAGACAGCGTCGGCTACAGATTACGCGCGTCTGGTGGAAGAAAAATACAGGCCCATCAAGCGCGAATTGCAAAAAGAAGTCGCCGCCGCCGGATGGCTGGAGCCGAAAGTTGTGTACGGGTTCTATCCATGCCACAGCCGGGGCAACGACATCCTTATCTACGACAGTTTCGACAACTTGCGCGAGATTCAGCGCTTCACGTTTCCTCGTCAGCGGGAAGGTCGCAAGCTGTGTATCTCCGATTTCTTCGAGCCCGTCGGGTCAAGCCGAGTGGATGTGATTGGCTTCTCAGTGGTGACCGTCGGCGATCGCGCGAGCCAGCAAACCAAGCGTCTGTTCGAGGCGAGTGATTACACCAAGTACCTCTATCTGCACGGACTCAGCGTCGAGACTGCCGAAGCGCTGGCCGAATACATGCACCGTGAGATTCGCAAAGAGCTCGGGATTGCCGGAGATGATGCGCCGCGGATCAGCGACTTGTTTCACCAGAAGTATCGCGGCTCGCGGTACTCTTTCGGCTATCCTGCATGTCCGAATTTGGAAGATCAGACGAAACTGTTTGCCATTCTCCATCCCGAAGAGATTGGCGTCACGCTCACCGACACCTTCCAGATCGAGCCGGAACAGTCGACGTCAGCCATCGTGGTGCACCATCCGGCTGCGAAGTACTTCGTGGCTTGATATTGGGTCGACTTGAAGCTTCGCGGAAAGGACTCCCATGTTTTTGCGGATTTGGAGCCTCTTACCGAGAGCGTACCGCAGGCAACTTGGGCTATAGTGAGTTCTCGCTGTTCGGTGTCATGAGGGGAGTAATAAGTAACCGATGAAAATCGCCGTCGTGGGTTCCGGGTACGTAGGTTTGGTGGCCTCAGTTTGCTTTGCCGAATTTGGTCACGAAGTGATATGTGTCGATAACGACCCTGAAAAGCTCGCTGCCCTCAATCGCGGCGAGACCCCTATCCACGAACAATACCTTCCAGAACTTCTGGCCCGCCATCGCGGCCAGCGTGTGAAGTTTTCTTCCTCTCTGCCTGAGGCTGTACGGGCAAGCTCGGTTATCGTTGTGGCAGTTGGTACGCCACCACGAGAGAGTGGCGATGCGGATTTGTCATACGTGGAGGCGGTCGCCCGAGACATCGCGCAGTCGCTCAACGGTTACAAAGTTGTAATCGAGAAGAGCACGGTACCCGTTTATACAAGCGAATGGATTCGCCGCGTGATGCAGCTAACCGGGGCGAACGCCTCGGACTTCGACGTGGTCTCTAACCCAGAATTCCTTCGCGAGGGCACAGCGGTTTCAGACTTCTTGTACCCTGATCGCATAGTGGTCGGCGCAGATTCAGAACGACCAGCGGCGATTCTCCAGGAAATTTATGCCCCGCTTACGACTGGAGCGTATTACGGTGCATCCACCAGGATTCCCGAACCACCGGGCGTCCAGTTTCCCGCTCGCCTGATCTTAACCAGCGCAAAAAGTGCGGAATTGATTAAGCATGCTTCCAATGCTTTTCTTGCCTTAAAGATTTCATTCATCAATGCGGTTGCCAACGTATGCGAGGCTGTCGACGCTGACGTGGAGCAGGTTGCGTTGGGAATGGGCACCGATTCCCGAATTGGTAAACGATTTCTTCGTGCCGGAATTGGTTACGGGGGCTCCTGCTTTCCGAAGGACGTCGCGGCCTTCCGCTCGGTAGCGCGGGAGTGCGGCTACGACTTTCCCATGCTCGGCGAGATCATTCGCGTCAACGAAGAGCAACGCAAGCGTTTCCTTAAAAAGGTTCGGACCGCCCTTTGGACGCTACGTGGCAAACGCCTTGCGGTGCTAGGACTCGCGTACAAAGGAGGCACCGACGACATCCGGGAATCGCCCGCCCTTGAGATCATTCGTTCTCTCCTGCATGAGCAATGTTCCGTCGTCGCGTATGATCCTGCTGCAGGGGAGCGCGCGCGACATGTCCTCACCGGGGATGTGGCCTATGCCGAAGATCCCTACCAAGCGGCGGTTGGGGCAGATGCGCTACTCATTCTCACCGATTGGGAGGAATTTGCCGCGCTCGATTTAGCTCGCATCAAAACGTTGTTGCGATACCCAATTGTGATCGACGGCCGCAATCTGTACTCCAGAGAGAGCATGCAAAAACACGGACTGTTGTACGTGAGCGTCGGCCGACCGACAGCGGAGTTGGAGAGCAGCCGCGCCTCTGCCGCAAACTTGAAAGGCTAGCCCGGAGCAGACGATGCCGATCTCCTCGCCTCGCAACGTTCACGTGATGGTTACGGGAGCCGCGGGTTTCCTCGGCTCGCATCTTTGCGACGCTCTTCTTGCGGAAGGCCATTCCGTTCTCGGCGTTGACAACCTGCTTACAGGAAGTCTGCGAAACCTGGAGCACTTGAAACGAGACAGTCGCTTTTCCTTTCTCCAGCAAGACATCTGCTCCTCGTTCGATCCCGGACCTGTGGACCTGATTTTGGACTTCGCCTCTCCTGCAAGTCCGGTTGATTACATGGAGCACGGCATTGAGACGCTGCAGGTTGGCTCACTCGGAGTTTTCAACCTTCTCGAACTCGCGAAGAAGCACCGCGCAACTTTTTTTCTTGCCTCCACCTCTGAGTGTTACGGAGACCCTCTCGAGCATCCTCAAAAGGAGAGCTATTGGGGTCACGTAAATCCCGTTGGGCCACGTTCGGTTTACGACGAATCAAAGAGATTCGCCGAAGCCGCCACCACGGCTTATCACCGCTACCACANAGTAGATGTGCGCATCGTTCGAATATTCAACACCTATGGTCCACGGCTGCAGATGAACGATGGGAGAGTGATCTCGAACTTCATGAAGCAGGCACTCCGCGGCGAAGATCTGACGGTATACGGGGATGGCAGTCAGACTCGTAGTTTCTGTTACGTCAGCGACGAAGTGGAGGGCATCCTGAAGCTCGCCTGGTCAAAGGAGCGCGAGCCAACCAATATCGGCAATCCTGGCGAGTTCACGATTTCTGAGTGCGCCCGTGAAGTGTTGAAAGCAACAGGATCAAAAAGCGGAATCAAGTTCGTTGCGTTGCCGCAAGACGATCCTAAGCAGCGTCGGCCCGATATCACTAAAGCTCGCGCGCTCTTGGGGTGGGAGCCGAAAATCGATTTGCCCACAGGTCTTCGCCTGTCACTGGATTATTTCCGGACCGAAGTCGAGGCCGAGCGGTCTGCCACGCGAGGGGTTGCTCGGTAACATGCAACCGGCACGCAGCGATCTTCACTCCCTCGCCGCTCGGGTCCTCAAAAATGCGAGTCCCGAAGAAGCTGTCGTGCTCGCCTGGCCGCTCGTCTGCGGGTCCACAGTCGCGGAGAGAGCCCACGCAGTGAGCTTCGAGAATGAAACATTGCGGATCCAAGTTCCAGACCGCGGATGGCAGTCGCAGCTGGAGGCCTTCTCTGCCCAATATGCGCATCGGCTCTCCCGGCTAACGGGTCTTGTTGTAACTCATATCCGTTACGAGACCGCCGCTGTGACATCTGAACGGCACAACCGTTAGATATCTGCATGAAGATCACGCTGCGCGATGTCGATTACGTTGCGAGCCTCGCGAACCTCGCCCTTACTGACGCCGAGCGAGCACGCATGCAAAGAGATCTCAATGCCATCCTGGAGTATGTCGACCAACTATCTGAGCTCGACACCAGCAACGTCGAGCCGATGGCGCAGGTCTCCCTGCTTGCAAGTGTCGCGAATCCAGTCGTCGCTCCCTTGCGATCAGACGAGCTGCGCGGATCGCTCCCGCACGACGCCGCAATCAGGAATGCGCCCCAATCTGACGGTACTTTCTTCCGAGTGCCCAAGGTAATCGAGCGCTAGCTGAAGTATGTCAGACGATCTCGATCTCAATCTTTTGACGGTTAGCTCTGCCCGTGCTTCAGTGCAGGAGCGACAGACTACCGCCACGGCGCTGGTCGAGAGCTTCTACACAAAAATCCAAACGGAAGATCGTCAATCCGGACAGGTGAACGCGTACCTAACTCTCACGCGCGACCGCGCGTTGGAGCAGGCGAAGCGAATGGACTCCATAGTGGATTGCGGTAATCCTCTTCCAGAGCTCGGCGGCGTGCCCATGGCTATCAAGGACGTGATGGTCACGCGAGGCATTCGCTCTACCGCAGGATCGAAGCTCTTGGATAATTACGTACCGCCCTACGACTGCACGGCGGTCTCACGTCTCGAAGCCGCTGGGGCGATTATCCTTGGAAAGCTCAATTGTGATGAGTTCGCAATGGGTTCCTCAAACGAGAATTCAGCGTGGGGACCGGTGCGCAACCCACGGGACCTCACACGCGTTCCGGGAGGGTCGAGCGGCGGATCTGCGGCCAGCGTTGCCGCCGGAACTGCAGTAGCTGCGTTGGGGTCGGATACCGGAGGATCCATCCGGCAGCCTGCTGCGTTTTGCGGTGTAGTCGGCATGATGCCTACCTACGGTCGCGTTTCCCGATATGGTCTTATTGCTTTCGGCTCGTCACTCGATCACATCGGGCCACTCACGAAATCAGCCAAGGACGCGGCTATCATTCTTCGTCACATCGCCGGGCGCGATCCAATGGATAGCACATCGGCGGATTTGCCGGTTCCCGACTATGAAGCAGAGATTGGAAAATCGGTACGCGGCTTGCGCATCGGCGTACCTCGAGAGTATTTCCCAGATGAAATGGATGCG
>C688J18823_10003316_pt1 | contig 10182 bp, 9 predicted proteins | sample HopSoiMetagenom1_FD_18823 | JGI IMG/M metagenome (IMG submission 18823) | reverse complement strand
CTTTCCGAACGGGCCGAGTGCGCCTGGAGCGAGCCCGACGAGAGCCGCGTCGATCGCGGCCTGACGCGCGGACGGATCCGTGCCGGGCGACCACGGGAAGCGACCGTCGGCGCAGTTCGTCGCAGCGTTGAGACCGAAGCTCAGATCCTCCGACGAAAGCTCACTGGTGCGGAGGTCGAGGTCGTAGATCCGCAGCAGCGGTCGTACGTTGCCCTTGAGCGCGGCGTGCACGGCGGCAGGGGCTTCGGCAGCGAGTCCCGGGCTCAGATCCGTGTCGATCAGCATCGAAAGGAGCTGCTCACCGTCCATCCGCACCGTCTTCAGTGCGCCGTTCGGGGCGATGATCTTTCCGGAGATCGGCTTCGCCTCGATCCTGTTCGCGAGCACGGCAACCTCAGCCGAGAAGTTCGGCGTCGCCGCGCGACAGGCGCCGCCGTCGCAGAGCGAGTTCAGAGTGTCCGGCATCTGACTCAACACGTTGCGATCGAACGGATCCGGAAACTGCGTCGGGACCACGGAGTCCAGGATCATTCGCTCCACGTTTCCGGGGTGAGCAAGCGCGTACGCGAGCGCGAGCTTCGTCCCATACGACACGCCCATCAGGCCGATCTTCGGGATACCCAGTGCTGCGCGAACGGCATCGGTGTCCTCGGCGTGGTCGCGGGTCGCATAGAACTGCCTTTCGGGACCGATGATCGCCGCACAGTCGCGTGCGAGAGCCGCGCTCTGCTCGGCGGTCGCGATCAACGTGCTCTGGAGCTGCGGACAGCGGATCACGCCCGAGTCGCCCGTGCCGCGGTTGTCGAAGGCCACGAGCGTGTAGCCCGGCAGCATCGCCCGCATGAATTCGGCGGTGTCGGTCGATCCGAGGCCGTACACGTGAGCCGACCCCTGGCCGGGGCCTCCGGCGATCAGGAACATGGTTCCGCGGGGCAGCCCCGTGGCAGGCAGAACCTCGACGTGCAACCCGATCGTCCCGGGAACCACACCCGTACGATCGAGCGGGACGTTGACCGTTCCGCACTGAAGCCCGTTCGTCGTATCCGGACACGGCGTAAGCGGGATCGCCGCGTGCGCGGTGCCGGGCGCGGCCAGTGCGACGGCGAGGACAAGCCCCAGGAGGAGACGACGACCCACGGAGCACGCCAGAGTACCAGCGCCCGTGTACGCTTCTCCTGCCCGGTATCCGCTACGGAACTGGAGCTACGAGTGTTCAGAAGCATCAATGTCATCGGGTCCGGCCGCGTCGGGTCGGCCGTCTCTGCTCGGCTCCGTGAGCGGGGCATCAGCGTGGGCGGCGATGCCGACCTCGTGCTGCTGTGCGTGCCGGACAGCGTCATTGCGGATGTGGCCCGGACGATCGAGCCCGGGCCTTGGGTCGCGCACGTCTCCGGCGCCACGCCCCTGTCGGCTCTGGAACCACATCGACGCCGATTCTCGCTCCACCCGCTGCAGACGTTCACTCGCGCACGCGGCCCCGAGCAGCTCGACGGGGCCTGGGCCGCGGTCACGTCGGAGTCGGCTGAGGCGCGGTCGGTCGGCTTCTGGCTTGCCGAGGTCCTCGGCCTGCAGGCCTTCGAGCTTGCCGACGACGCTCGCTCCCTCTATCACGCCGGCGCTGCGATCGCGTCGAACTACGTGGTCACGCTGCACGAAGTCGCATCCGAACTGTTTCGGGCGGCGGGTGCGCCGCCCGAGGCGCTCGTTCCGTTGATGCGACGCACCATCGACAACGGCTTCGAGCTCACCGGCCCGATCGAGCGCGGCGACTGGGAGACGGTCGAGGCGCACCGCCGGGCAATTCGAGCCGCGAGGCCCGAGCTCGAGCCGTTGTACGACGTCCTCGCGGAGGCAACCGCGAAATGAGAGTCGCGCGGACCATTCCGGCCCTGCGTCTTGCAATGAGCTCCGGCCGGGTCGGGCTCGTGCCGACGATGGGCTCGTTCCACGAAGGGCACCTGTCGTTGATGAAGGCCGCCCGCGCGGAATGCAACGTCGTTGTCGTCTCGCTGTTCGTGAATCCGGCACAATTCGGTCCGAACGACGACCTGACGCGTTACCCACGCGACGAGGAGCGTGACGTGCGGCTCGCGCAGGAAGCCGGCGTCGACGTGCTCTTCATCCCGAGCGCCGAGGTCATGTACCCCGAGGGATTCGGCACCTGGGTCGACGTCGAGGACACCGGCGCAGAAGGTGCGGCGCGGCCGGATCACTTTCGCGGCGTGGCAACCGTCTGTCTGAAGCTCTTCAACATCGTACGCCCGGACGTCGCATTTTTCGGCCAGAAGGACGCGCAGCAGGCCGAGGTGATTCGTCGCATGGTGCGCGACCTGGAGCTGAAGGTGTACCTGCGCGTCCTGCCGACCGTGCGCGACGAGAATGGTCTCGCGCTTTCGTCGCGCAACGCGTATCTGTCGGCTGAGGAGAGACAGCTGGCGCTCGCCCTCCCGAATGCGCTCGAAGCCGGACGCTCGGCGCATGCTGCCGGCTCCGATCCGGTCGCGGCAACGCGCGCCGCACTGAACGGCCTCGAGCCCGACTACATCGAGCTGATCGACCTCGAAGCCGTGACGGTGCTCGCGGCCGCCGTCCGAATCGGGCCCACCCGTTTGCTCGACAACGTCGTCCTGGAAGGAGACCTGAAATGAAGCCCGGCAAGCTGACACTGCTCGAGCTCGCCGACCTGAAGAGTCGCGGCGAGAAGATCGTGATGGTCACCGCCTACGACGCTCCCGGCGCACGCCTTGCGGAGCAGGCCGGCGTCGACATCCTCCTCGTCGGCGACACCGCGGGCATGGTCGTCCTCGGCCACGACGGCACGGTCCCGGTGACCATGGACGAGATGCTCTTTCTGACACGCGCCGTCTCGGGGGCGGTGGAGCGACCGCTCGTCGTCGGCGACATGCCCTTCGGGAGCTACCACGTGTCCGATGAGGACGCGGTTCGAAACGCGATCCGCTTCGTCAAGGAAGCCGATGCCGACGTCGTCAAGCTCGAAGGCGCGGGACCGTCGCTGTCCCGCGTCCGCTCGATCGCTTCCGCCGGCATCGGAGTCATGGGCCACATCGGCTTGACGCCGCAGTCGGAGACGATCCTCGGCGGCTTCAAGACGCAGGGACGCACGGCCGCGAAGGCACAGCAACTGCTCTCGGACGCCCTGGCGCTGGAAGCCGCGGGCTGCTTCGCGATCGTGCTCGAGGCAGTGCCCGTGCCCGTTGCCGCGCGAATCACCGAATCGTTGACGGTGCCGACGATCGGGATCGGTGCCGGGCCGGAGTGCGACGGACAGGTTCTCGTCTACCACGACCTCCTCGGCCTGACGGAGGGGCGCGCACCGCGCTTCGTGAAGCGCTACGCCAACCTGGCGGAGGAGATCCGCGGCGCGCTCACGACGTACGCAGCAGAGGTGCGCAGCGGTGCATACCCCGCACCGGAGCACACCTATGCAATGCCGGCAGACGAGCTGGAATTGTTTTCAGCCAAACGTGTGCAGGAGACTCACAGCGACGGCTAGCGCGCCACCGATCGTCGCGGTGACTGCAACCCCCGCCAGCGAACGGCTCCAAGTCCAACCGTGGACGGTCCGCACTCCGACGACGAGCAGCACGACCGCCCAGACCACGAACCCGAAGAAGAGCCAGGCCACAGCAGTCCCAGCCCCATGTCCGTCCGCGCCCCCCGTGCGGAACAGGTTCTCGCCGTAGACCGCCATCCGGACCGGCCAGTAGACGAAGAGCGCGAGCGCGATCGGCGCGGCTGCAAAGGCGAGCAGGTGACGCGCACGTCGAAAGCTGCCCCGGCCGCCCAGGCGGCGAAGCGAAACATGCAGCAGCTTGCCAACCGCGAAGTACAGCACGAAGCCGTAAAGGCCTCCCGCGAGAAACGCCCACACGGCAAACAGGGGGCCGTCGATCAGGACGTCGTCGCGAACGGTGCTCGCCGTTGCGAGAATCGTCGCGATACCGGCGAGCCACACGATCGCGCCCGCCGTGTCCTGCCGCACCGCCGCTACCTCATCCGAATCGTCGCGCAGTGCCGCAAACACCGGCCGGGGATGCTGCAGCACGAGCAGTCCGCGCAGAAACCAGGACTTCTCGTCCTGCCTCGGCTCGGCTCGCGCGGCCACGTCAGGCTGCCGCGACTGCGGCCTTCGGCAACACGTGCCGGAGGAACTGGCCGGTGAACGACTCGTCGACGTCGGCGATCTGCTCGGGCGTTCCGGTCGCGATGATCTCGCCTCCGGCCTCACCGCCTTCGGGACCGAGATCGATGATCCAGTCGGCCTGCTTGATCACGTCGAGGTTGTGCTCGATCACGAGCACCGTGTTCCCGGAGTCGACCAGTCTCTGCAGGACGTCCAGCAGCTTCTCGATGTCGGCGAAATGGAGCCCCGTCGTCGGCTCGTCGAGGATGTAGAGCGTCTTGCCGGTCGCGATCTTCGAAAGCTCTGAGGAGAGCTTCACCCGCTGCGCCTCTCCGCCGGAAAGCGTCGTCGCCGGCTGGCCAAGCTTGATGTAGTCGAGCCCGACATCATGGAGGGTCTGAAGGCGGCGGCGAAGCTTCGGGATCTTCGCGAAGAACTGCAGCGCCTCCTCGACCGACATCTCGAGCACGTCTGCGATCGACTTCCCCTTGAACCGAACCTCGAGCGTCTCGCGGTTGTACCTCGCGCCCTTGCACGTCTCGCACGGGACGTACACATCCGGGAGGAAGTGCATTTCAATCTTGATCTGGCCGTCTCCCTTGCACGTCTCGCAACGCCCGCCGCGGACGTTGAACGAGAACCGGCCGGGCTTGTAGCCGCGCACCTTCGCCTCGGGCGTCATCGAGTACAGCTCGCGAATGTGATCGAAGAGCTTGGTGTACGTGGCCGGGTTCGAACGTGGCGTGCGCCCGATCGGCGACTGGTCGATGTCGATCACCTTGTCGAACACCTCGATGCCTTCGACCGCCTCGTGCTCGCCGGGCTTCGTCCGGTGCCGGTGCAGCTTGTTTGCCAGAGCCTTGTGGACGATCTCGTTGACGAGCGTGGACTTTCCGGAGCCGGACACACCGGTGACGACGACGAACTTCCCGACCGGGAACTCGACGTCGATGTTCTTCAGATTGTGCTGGGACGCCCCTCGGACCCAGAACGAGCCGTGATCCTCGGTGCGGCGCTCGGGCACCGCTATCACGCGCCGGCCGGACAGGAAGTGCCCGGTGACGGAGCTCTTGCTGCGCTCCACTTTCGCCGCGGTTCCTTCGGCGACGACGTGGCCGCCGTGCTCGCCCGCGCCCGGCCCCATGTCGACCAGCCAATCGGAGGAGCGCATCATCTGTTCGTCATGCTCGACCACGAGCACCGTGTTGCCAAGATCCCGCAGACGCTCGAGGGTGCCGATCAGCTTGTCGTTGTCGCGCTGGTGCAGACCGATCGACGGCTCGTCGAGGATGTAGAGCACGCCCACGAGCTGCGACCCGATCTGGGTCGCGAGCCGCAACCGTTGAGCTTCACCGCCGGAGAGCGTCGCCGACGCGCGGTCGAGCTGTAGATAGCCCACACCGACGTTGTCGAGGAAGGTGAGCCGTTCCCGGATCTCCTTGACGATCCGCGCGCCGATCAGCTGTTCGGTCTCGGTCAGCCCCAGCCCGTCGAGGAACTCGAGGGCGCGCGTAACCGACATCTGCGTGAACTCGTGGATGTTCTTGTCACCAACCGTGACGGCGAGCACCTCGGGCTTCAGGCGGGCGCCCTTGCACACCGGACACGGTCGAAACGACATGTACTCCTCGATCCGCTCGCGCTGGGTCGCGGAGTCGGTCTCGCGGTACCGGCGCTCGAGACTCGGGATGATCCCCTCGAACGCGAGCATGTACGAGCGGCGCCGACCCATCCGGTTGCGGTAGCTGACATAGAGACGCTCACCCTCGGTGCCGTAGAGGAAAAGATCCTGCTCCTCGTCCGTCAGGTTCTCCCACGGCTCGTCGAGTGGGATCTCGTAGCGCTCGGCGATCGCCTGGATGACCGACTCGTAGAAACCCGAGTTCCCCACCGACCAGGGGACGAGTGCACCTTCCGAGATCGAAAGCGACGGATCCGGGACGAGCAGGTCCGGGTCGATCTCCTGCTGCGCCCCGAGCCCGGTGCAGCGAGGGCACGCGCCATGCGGCGAGTTGAAGGAGAAGATGCGCGGCTGCAGCTCGGGCAGCGAGACTCCGTGGTCCGGACAGGCGAAGCGCTCACTGAATAGCAGCGACCGATCTTGGTCGACGATGTCGATCGAGACGAGCCCATCCGCGAGCTGCGCCGCGGTCTCGACCGACTGCGCAAGCCTTGTGCGCAAGTCGGGCTTCATCGTCAACCGGTCGACCACCACCTCGATCGTGTGCTTGAACTTCTTGTCGAGCGCGATCTCGTCCTCGAGCAGATGCTGCACGCCGTCGACCTTGACGCGCGTGAAGCCCTCGTTCCGCAGCTCCTCGAAGACGTCTTTGTACTCACCCTTGCGGTCGCGCACGACGGGCGCGTTGACGGTGAACTTCGTTCCTTCGGGCAACTGCAGGATCTGATCGACGATCGCCTCCTGGCTCTGTCCCGTGATCGGCTTTCCGCAGACCGGGCAGTGCGGGCGACCGACCCGTGCGTAGAGAAGCCGCAGGTAGTCGTAGATCTCGGTGACCGTCCCCACCGTCGAGCGCGGGTTGCGGGACGTCGTCTTCTGGTCGATCGAGATCGCCGGCGACAGCCCTTCGATCGAATCGACGTCGGGCTTCTCCATCATCTGGAGGAACTGCCGTGCATACGCCGAGAGGCTCTCGACGTAGCGGCGTTGACCCTCGGCGTAGATCGTGTCGAAGGCGAGCGAGGACTTGCCGGAGCCCGAAAGTCCGGTGATGCAGATCAGCTTGTTCCGCGGGAGCCGGACGTCGAAGTCCTTGAGGTTGTGCTCCCTGGCGCCGTGGACGACGAGCTCTTCTGAGGCCATAACTTGACCAGTTTAGCCGGGCCGGTCGGATCGAACAAGCGTTCTATTACCCGGCGGGAAACCCCCTCCGAGAGCCGAAATCCGTCGGGCCGAGCCTAGACGTCGCGGCCGAGGAAGACGAACAGCCCGGCGGCCACGAAAGCCGCGGTCCAGAAGACCGCGGCTACTCCCCCCGCNCCCATGCTCAGCAGGTCGTCCGACCCGCGTTCACCCGAGACCAGCGCGGCGAACGCGCGCCCCGGGGTGTACTTCGCGGCCGACCGGCTCATGACGGTCACGATGTTCTCGCCGATCAGAAGCCAGACGAGGCTGATGCCGATGCCGCTGCCCTGGTTGCGCACGATCGCGCCGAAGCCCACGCCGAGCGCACCTGCGAGCGGTGCCGCGATCAGGACACCGAGCAAGACTGCCCGGCTGTTGTGAAGGTCGAGCGAGGCGCCGGGCACCGTGATCGCAAGCACGAGCAGCTCGGCCAGCGCCGCGAGGAGCAGCGAGATCAGACCGGCGATCGCGACCTTCGCGAGCAGGATGCGTTCCCGGACCGGCGTGACGAGAAGGCTCTGCGTGACCGTCCCGTGCGTGATCTCGCCGGCCATCACCACGATTCCACCGATCAACCCGAAGACGAGCGCGATGGCGGCGATTCGCGCGACCGAGCGATCGTCCGCCGGCGTGTCGATCTGCCCGTTGGACGCGACAACGGAGATCGCGGCGATGAGGATGAGCGCAGCGCTCCCGAGCGCGAACCAGAGGAAGGTGCGCACGGTCCGCACCTTCACCCACTCGGAGCGAAGAACCGCGCTCACCGGATCTCATCCCCACCGGTCAACTCGAGGAACGCCTCCTCGAGCGACGTCGCGTCGGCGACGAGCTCGTGCAAGACGATGCCCTTCGCGGCCGCGAGCTCTCCGACCCGCTCCGGTGGGGCCGGAGTGACAAGCCGGTCGCCGTCGAGGCTTCCTTCGAAGCCAGCCTGCGCAAGCGCGCCTCGTAGAGCCGTCGCCTGCGGTGAGCGCACCCGCGTGCCGCCCGCCGCCCGCGCCGTCAGCTCCGTGACGGGCCCGTGGGCGATCAGTTTCCCGTGATGGATGATCACGACCTCGTCGACGAGCTGTTGCATCTCGCCCAGCACGTGGCTCGAGATGAACACCGTCTTGCCGTCGCCGGCAAATGTCCGCAGGAAGTCACGGAGCCAGCGGATTCCTTCCGGGTCGAGCCCGTTCGCGGGCTCGTCGAGGACGAGCAGGTTCGGCTCGCCGAGCAGCGCGCCGGCGACGCTCAAGCGCTGGCGCATACCGAGGGAGTAGCCACCGACGGCACGCCCGGCCGCGTTCCCGAGACCCACGAACTCGAGGAGCTCGTCGACCCGCGCGAAAGGAACCTCCGCTGCGGCCGCCAGCATCCGCAGGTGGTTCCGTGCGGATCGCTTCGGGTGATAGTTCGACGCCTCCAGTACCGCACCGACACGCGTCACGGGACGTTCGAGCTCCCGATAGCGCCTCCCGCCGATCGTTGCCTTGCCTGACGTCGCATGCACGAGCCCGAGCAGAATTCGCAACGTGGTCGTCTTGCCCGCGCCGTTCGGGCCGAGGAAGCCTGTGATCGAGCCCTCGCGGACCGTGAACGTGAGGCCGTCCACGGCCATGGTCTTGCGGTAGCGCTTGCGAAGGTCGACGACCTCGATCACGCGAGGACTCTAAGCGGACAGTCGCTCGACGAGCCCGTAGACACGGCGAGGCTCGGGCACGAACTCGATCTCGAGCTCACCGGCGACGATCGTCCCGTACCCGAGAAGCCGGCCGGTCAGGCTCTGCTCGATCTCGACTGCGCCGAGCCGCGCGAGCCGGACGGCAGCCGCCCGCCTCCGTAGCGTGCCGTGAACGATGAACAGCTTCTCCGTCGTGATCACGACGCGGGTGCGCTCCCAGCTCCACACCGCGCGGAGGACGATCACGGCTCCGACAGCTTGCAAGACGACGCCTGCGATCGACGCGGGCCAGCCGACCGCCATGCAGCCGATTCCCACTGCCGCAAGCGCGAGCGCGCGGACGAAAGGACCGGCGAGCACCACGGCATGTCGCCGCTCGTCGAGGCAGACGCGTTCCCCATTCGACGTGATCATCGCGTTTCGGCTTTCGCCGAGCAGCGAAAGATCCCTGGGTACATGAAAGCAACGGCCGAGCGCGTCGCTCTCTCCACGCTGATCGTGATCGCGATCGTCGCGCTCGCGCTCGCGCTGTGGAAGCTGAAGCTCGTCCTCGCGCTCGTCTTCCTCGCNTTCATCCTCGCAGCCGCGCTCCGGCCGGGAATCGAACGGCTCAGGAGCGCCGGAGTTCCACGCGGCCTGGGCCTCGCGCTCCACTACCTGGCTCTTGCGGGACTCCTCACGGTCGCACTCTGGTTCGTCGTGCCGCGGGCAGTCGATCAGGTTCAGAACGCTCTCGGTGGGACCACCCAGGCCGAGATCCACCAGGAGGCGGCCAACTCGAAGGGCCTCAAGCACGAAGTCCTGACCGCGATCGACAAGCGTTTGCGCGAGGTTCCGAAGGCTAGGGAGTTTTTGCATCCTGCCGTCGAGGTCACGCTCAAGGTGTTCGAGGTCGTGCTCGGGCTCTTCTTCGTCCTTGCGAGTGCCGCGTACTGGATCTTCGAACGCGACCGAGCGGTCGACTTCGTCACGTCGCTCTTACCCAGGCCGAAGCGCAAGAAGGTACGCGACACGTGGGACCTGATCGACCTGAAGCTCGGTGCGTTCGTCCGCGGTCAGGCACTGCTGATCGTCCTCGTCGGCACGCTGCTGTCGGTGGCGTTCTGGGCGATCGGACTGCCGTACTTCATCCTCATTGGGGCGTTCGCCGGCCTCGTCGAGATCGTCCCTGTGATCGGCCCGATCGCCGCCGGTGCGCTCGCGGTCGCGGTAGGGCGCAACCGAATCCTGGCACCTGGCGCTCGCGGCCGGGCTCTGTGTGCTGGGCGTTCGCCTCCTCGAGGACTACCTGATCGTCCCGAAGGTGCTGGGTGAGGCTGTCGGCCTGTCGCCGCTGCTCGTGCTCGTGTCCGTCACAGCGGTGGGAATCCTGTTCGGCGGCTTCGCCGTCGTCCTCGCAGTGCCGCTCGTCGCCGTGCTCGTCACGCTGCTCGACGTGGTCGTACGGGACGTCGACCCGGCAGAGGAAGAGATTCCCACCGTGCTATTCCCGGCCAAAGACGCCGA
>C688J18823_10003315_pt1 | contig 10183 bp, 9 predicted proteins | sample HopSoiMetagenom1_FD_18823 | JGI IMG/M metagenome (IMG submission 18823) | reverse complement strand
TCACGTTAAACGCCGGACCAACACAAGCGCCAACGACGAGTTCGCGCTCGCTGCCTAACCTCGGTTAGGTAGCTGCTCGCCCCGTGTGCCTACGGTCGGGGACCGAGTATCACCTGAGTAGGCTGACCCCGCCGGTTCCGACCGGAGGTCGGCGGGGGACACCGCATCCGGTCTGGCCCCGAAGCGGTCTGCCGATGGACGGCCGAGGGGCGAGATCCAAGCATCGGCTGCGCCCGGAGAAGTCCCAGTCGGTCGCCCGGAGACAAGGGTTCGATTCCCTTCACCTCCACTTCGGCGTGGCTACTGCACCTGCAGCTGGCCGACCATGCCCATGCTCTCGTGGAACCGGCACACGAACTGCGTCGAGCCGGACTTCGGGAAGCTCACCTTCACCGTCTGCGACGTGCCGGGCATGAGCGTCACGTCGATGTTCTCGCTCGCGATCGTGAAGGTATGTGCCGCCGTTCCCTTGTTGTCGATCGTGAGACTGAGCTTCTGGCCTGCGGAGCCCGTCAACGTGTCCGGGCTGAAGAAGTTGTCGTAGGTGTCGATCGTGATCGTCGTCTTTCCGGCGACGTCGGCGGCCGGCGCCGGTGAGGTCGGGACCGGCGATCCGGTCGGCGTCGCGCTCGTGGTCGCCGTCGGAGCGGCCGCGCTCGTACTCGTAGACGAGGTACATGCCGTCGCCACGACACCCAACGCGAGGAGCACGGCAACAACGGCGCTTCGGTTCGACATGGATCCTCCCGGCTCGAACGGTCTCAGGGGGTACGCGCTCGGGCGATACCCGGTTCGAGAACCGCTACGCCTCGGCGATCCGAGCGCTCGCGAGCACGTCCCCGTGCGAGGTGATCAGGAGCTCGTCGTAGCGGGTCAGGTCGTCGTGGGTGACGAGCCACGTCGATCCCTCGCCGTCGGAGAACGTCAGCGGTGGAAGCTGCATGGACTCACCCTGAGGGCCCGTGAGGACCGCTCGAGCGTCGGTCAGGTCCGCGGGCCCGTGCGCGAGCACGATCCCCCACGAGTTCCAACCCTGGTTCGGGTCACCGTCGTACAGGATGACCTTGCCGCTCACGCCGGTGTCGTTGCTCGAGGTGAGCTGGCCGAGGCGGAACTCCCTCCCGCCGAGGGTCGAGAGCAGCGACTGGTAGCTCGCCGCGTCGGCCGAGACGCGTACCGCCTGCTGGTGCTGCGACATCGCGAAGCCGAGCGACCCGGCGATCAAGACGACCGCGGCGGCCACGCCGACGGCCCAGCGCATCGGTGACCGGCGGCGCATCGGCACGACAGTGGCGTCCGTCGGCTCGTCGTCGGTGGCGTGCCACTCCTCGTCGAGCACCGCGAGCACGTGGTCGCGGAGCTCCTCGGGCGGCGCCGTCTCGTGGGTGGCGTACGCGAGCGTCGCCACGCCGTCTTCCAGCCGCAGCTGTTCCGCCCGGCAGTCTGTGCAGCCGCGCAGGTGGTGCTCGACGCGCGCGTCGGCGTCTCCATCGAGGGACCCGAGCAGGTGCTCGGGGAGCAGGTCACGTACCTGCTCACACGTCATCGTCGGCCTCCTTGGCCATCTCGGCGCGGAGCTTGAGCAGCGCGGCGTGGATACGGGTCTTGGCGGTTCCTTGGGGGATCCCCTCGAGGGCGGCGACCTCGGCGGTGGTACGCCCGCCGAAGTACGCGAGCTCGAGCGCCGAGCGCTGCTCGTTGCTGAGCTTCTCCATCGCGCGGCGCGCGCGAGACGCCATGTCGGCGGTCGCGGCCAGGTCGTCGGGGCCCGGCGCCGGGTCATGCACGGGCGGCGGCCCGAGCTCCTGGAGGGATCGCGACTCGAGCACCCGGCGCCGGAGCAGATCGATCGCGAGCGACCGGGCGGTCAGCAGGATCCACGTCTCGAGACGCCCGCGTTCGGGGTCGAACCGGGCGGCCGTCCGCCAAAGCTTCACGAATGTGTCCTGCACGAGATCTTGCGCTGCACCGTCGGTGCCGAGCATCACGATCCCCAGGCCGTACACGCGCGAGGCGAACCGGTCATACAGCGCCCCGGCAGCGCGCTCGTCGCGAGCCACGAAGGCCGCCATCAGCGCCTGGTCGGAGCTCGGGTCCTCGATCTTCACGTGTCGCACGGTACTCCCCAGGGAAGGATCGGTTGTCGCAGGGTGTACGGGCGAGCTGCCACATCGGTTCGGCAGGTAGGGATGTGTCCCGATCGCGCGGCCTTGATCGCCCGGTAGGCTCGTGCGCCATGCCGGAGCCCCGCGTCGAGATCTCGCGTCGTCGGGCCCGCGAGCTGGCGGTCATGGGCCAGCGGCTCGACGCCCCTCGTCCGCGCACGGTCGACGAGGTGCTCGCGTCGCTCGGCGAGATCCAGATGGACCCGACCTCGGTCGTGGCGCGCACCGAGCATCTGGTCCTGTTCAGCAGGCTCGGCCCGCGGTTCCGCGTGCCGCAGCTCGAGCGGCGGATGTGGACCGATCGCGCGATGTTCGAGTACTGGGCGCACATCGTTCCGATGACGGATCTGCCGCTGCACCGGATCTCCATGCGGCGTTATCCGCACGGCCACTGGAAGCGGCATCAGTACGTTCGTGACTGGCTCGTGGCGAATCAAGCGTTCGTGCGATACGCGTTGCGCGAGCTTCGCCTACACGGACCCCTGCGGACGCGGGACTTCGAGAACCGCGCGGCGGAGGGCTGGGAGACCGGCGGCTGGAACGACGAGGGCCAGAACGCGGCGATGCTCCTGGACATCCTGTGGTCGCAAGGGAAGGTCATGATCGTCGGCCGCGACGGGCAGCAGCGTCTGTGGGATATCGCGTCGCGGTGGCTCCCACGTGTGCCGGCACGCTCGCCGGCCGCGATGGCGACGGCTCTGGCCGAACGACAGGTCCACGCACGCGGCATCACGCGGCTCGACCGACTCGGGTACCTGTTCGACGGTGCCGCGCCGGGGCGGGATGAAGCGGTCGAGCGCCTCATCCGCGGGGGCGTCATCGTGCCGCTGCGCGTCGAGTCGTTCCCGGGCCGTTGGTACACGCATCGCGACCTGCTCGACAAGGCGTTCCGCGGGCGGACGGTCGCCTTGTCGCCGTTCGACGATCTGATCAGCGACCGCACGCGAACGCACCGGCTCTTCGACATGTTCTACCGGATCGAGATCTACGTGCCGAAGGCGAAGCGCTGGGGGTACTTCGTGCTCCCCGTGCTGCGAGACGATCGGCTCGTAGGCCGGTTCGACCCCGCGTTCGACCGTTCCGGGAACGTTCTGCGCATCAACGCGTGGCAGATGCAGCCGGAGACCACTGCCGCCGATCGCGACGCGATGCATGAGGCGGTCGAGGAGCTCGCCCGCTGGGTTCAGGTCGATCGGGTGGATCTGCCGCGATCGAAGCTCTAGTGCGTGCCTGCGCTGTATGCGTCGGGCACCATCCGGTCGGTCGCGAACCGGTCGGGCGCGAACGGGCGGATCAGCTCGGGTGTCACGCCCGTGGCGATCCGTTCGGCCATGAGCCTGCCGAATATCGGCGATCCCTTGAATCCCCACGTCCCCATCCCGGACATGAGCGAGAACCGCGACACCTCGCTCTCGCCGAGGATCGGCGAGGAGTCGGGGGTCATGTCGCAGAGACCCGTCCACTGCCGCATCGCACGGGCGTTCGCGATGACCGGGAAGATCTGGATCGTGCGCTTGGCCGCCTCGGCCAAGAACCCGAACGTCGAGCGCGTCGAGTAGGTCGGGTAGGGGAGCACCTCGGCGCCGACCAGGAGCTCGCCGCGGGCGGTCTGTGACACGTAGACGTACAGGTCCATCGAGCTGAGCAGCCCGTCGAGCACGTGGCGGTACGGCTCGGTGACGAACGCCTGGAGCGCCATCGTCACGATCGGCAGGCGGAGCCCCGCCATCGCCGCGACCTGCGAGGACCAGCCGGCGGTCGCGCTGACGACCATCCCGGCTTCGATCGAGCCGCGGTCGGTCCGAACGCCTCGGCAGACGCCGTCCGCGACGTCGATCCCCGTGACCGGCGTCTGCTCGTGGATGTGCACGCCACGACGGGTCGCGCTGGCCGCGTACCCCCACACGACGGCATCGTGCCGGGCGAAGGAACCCGGCGGGTGGTACGACGCGCCCACGATCGGGAGCTCGCCGCCGCCGGTGAGGTCGACGAGCGGGTTCATGCGGGCGATCTCATCGGGCGTCAGGACGTCGGTCTGCACGCCGTACGCGCGGTTGAGGAGCGACTTGTCGCGCTCCACCTCGAGCGAGTCGTGCGTGTGACACAGATCGAGCTCGCCCTGCGTCGAGAACAAGAGGTTGAAGTCGAGCTCGGCCGACAGCGTCCGCCAGATCTCGAGGCTCGCCTTATACAGCGGCACCGTCTCGGGCGTGTTGTAGTTCGCGCGCACGACCTGCGTGTTGCGGCCCGAACCGCCGCTGCCGATGTAGTTGCCTTCGAGGACTGCGACGTCGGTGATCCCATGATGCGCGGCGAGGTTGTGCGCGAGTGAGAGCCCGTTGACGCCGCCCCCGATGATCACGACGTCGTAGCGTGACTTGAGCTCACGGCGTCGAAGGAACGTCCGATGGCGAAGCAAGCCCGTCACGCCGGTCCCGCCGTCGCACCGGCATCCTCGATCGCGCGTGTCCGCACATGGTCGCCCCAGTAGGCCGGAACGAGGAGCAACAGCCCGTCGCGCTCGCGGACGATCTTGGCACCGACCCGCGCGACGTCGCCCTGCACGAAGCCGCCGTCGTTGGGCGGTGCGAGCGCAGAGAGATACGAGAAAGCGTGATCGGCGTCGTCGCCCGTGAGGGCCAGCGCCCTCCAGCCGTCGGAGACATCGAGCACGAGCGCGTCGTCGTCGAGCGCCGCGATGCGGTCGGCGAGCTCGCGCCGGACGTCGTCGGTGAACGTCGGCGCGACCACGGCCATCATCTCGTCCGGCGCGACGCGGAGGGTGCGCGCGCCGTGGCCGGGTGGGACCAGCCGGTCGAGCGCCGACGGGTCGGCGGCACAGACGATCACTCCCGAGGGGCGATCCCGGAGCTCAGGCACGCAGGCGCACCCCCTCGGGGTCGTAGAACGGCGTCGCCGACACCGTCGCCGTGACGTCGCCGGCGCGGAGGCGGTCCGGGAAGATCCCGTCGATCGCCCGCAGCCAGCCGAGGCCAATGGGACCGCCGGCCGCTTCGGACACCGCGCACGACGTGATCCGTCCAACGATGGCGCCGTCGACGGCGAGCGGATGGCCGCGCTGCGGCGCGCCGTCGAACCGCAGGCCGACGAGCCGGCGCTCCAGCGGCAGCGCGTCCATGCGCTCGAGCGCGCGCTTCCCGACGAACTCGTCCTTGTTCGAGCCGATCGCCCAGCCGAGGCCGAGCTTGGCGGGATGGTCGTCGGGCATCGTGTCCTGTGCGAGGTACACGTGCCCCTTCTCGAGCCGAAGCACGTCGAGCGCGTCGAGCCCGTGCGGGCGGATGTCCCACGCCGCGCCGGCGCCGAGGAGGGCATCCCAGAGCTCGACGCTCCGGCCGCGCGGGTGATGCAGCTCATAGGAGAGCTCGCCGACGAACCCGACCGCGATCGCGCGGCACGGAACGCCGCCGACGGTGATGTCGGCGTGTCCGGGATAGGGGATCGCAGCGCGCGACAGGTCGTCGTCGGACAGGGTGGCGAGGAGATCGCGCGCGTGCGGGCCGGCGACGTTGATCGCGCCGAGCGGTGCGGTCTGATCGATCAGGTGGACGTGCAGGCTCAGCCGGTCGGCCCAGTTGCGGAGCCACGCTTCCATCCGGTCGGCCCCGCCCGACGTGGAGGTCAGGTAGTAGGACCCGTCGCCGAGCGCCGCCAACAGGCCGTCGTCCATCACGTATCCCGCCTCGTCGAGCGCCAATAGGTAGCGGGCTCGNCCCGGAGCGATCGAGCCGACGTCCAGTGGGAACACGCGGTCCAACAACGTCCGGGCGTCTCGGCCCGCGACGAGGAACTTCCCGAGGGTCGACACGTCCATCACGCTGACCCGTTCGCGCACGGCGCGGATCTCCGCGTCCACGTCGCCGTAGGTGCCGGGACGGAGCCACACGCCGGAGTGGTCCATCCGCGCGCCCGCGGCGACGTGGCGGTCGTGCAGCGCGGTGCGACGCGCCACCTGCTCGTGGACGCCGCCGATCAGGTCGCCCAACCGCGGCGCGCGGACCGGTGGACGCGCCGTCGTGCGGCCGCGCGCCGTTGGCGGGGCGCCCTTCGCCGTGGCGTGTTCCGCGAGATGCCGCGAGCAGAGCGCGCCCTGACACGGACCCATCGTCGCCGTGGTGTAGCGCTTCAAGATCTCCGAGGACGTCCATCCTTCGTCCCACGCCTGCTCCAGGTCGTGCATCGAGACGTCTTCGCACACACACACGTATCCGTCGTGCTCCGCCACGGGCCACGGGTCGGCGTCGCGACGCTGGACGGGCTCACCCCGGGCGGCGGCGCGCCCGGATTCCTCCGCCTCCTCGAGCGTGCACCCCGGCTGCACGACGTCGCCGGCGGCTACGACCTCCGGTTCGGCGGTCATCCGCAGCAACGTGTCGCGCGGCGCCCACCCAAGCGACAGCACCAGCGCGTCGCAGGCGAACGCACGCCGCCCCTCCGGTGTCAGGACCGTGACGGAGGCGACCTGACGCGAGCCGCGCGCCTCCAGCACCCGGCCGGTTACCAACGTCACGTCGGTGCCGGCGGTTCGGAGCGCGGCGGCGACCTGCTCGCCTTCGTGTGTGTTCGCCACCACGACGGCGCGCTCGCCGATCGGAACGCCGTTGAGCGCGGCCATCCGCGCGGCGCCGCGGCCCAGCCAGACGCCGGGCAGGTCGTTGCCCGGGAAGACGCCGTGGGCCTCGATCGCGCCGGTCGCGACGATCACGCGCTCAGCTTCGACCTCGACCAGCTCCTCGGGACCGAGCACCGCGGCCGCGGGCCCTTCGTAGATACCGATCGCGGCGTGGCGTTCGAGGATCTCCACGCCCGCCGCGCGCGCCTCGTCGGTCAGGCGCGCGATCGCTGCACGTGTCGGGCCGTCGGTGGCGGCGGCACCGAGCCCGGCTTCATCCGCGAGCAGGACCGATCCGTCCGCGGCCGCGATCGCCGCGGCGGCCAAGCCGGCCACCCCGCCGCCGATCACGAGCGTGTCCGCGCGCACGAACCGGGTCGGGGTGCGTTGGGCCGCCGCCTGCAGCGGGAGCGTTCCGGTGCCCGTCGCGCGTCGGATCACCCGTTCCGCGATCGGCCAGAGCCACCGGGGGCGCGCGAACACCTTGTAATAGAAGCCCACGGGCATCAGCCGGTGCAGGCTGTCGTTGATCGCGAGCGCGTCGCGGTCGGCCGAGGGCCATCCGGTCTCTCGCTCGACGCGCATCCCGTCGAGCGCGGCCGTCACGCATGCGCGCTCGCCCGGCAACCCGTCGACCGTGACCAGGCAGTTCGCGCAGTCGCCGGTGCCGCAGTAGAGGCCGCGCCGACGGTGCACCTTGAGCGAGCGGCTGAACGTGCGAACGCCCGCGCGATAGGCGGCGGCCGCGACGGTGTCGCCATCGAGGATGTCGATCCGCCGCCCGTCGAGCCGGAACACGGGCATGCGTTACGCCTCGATGCGGTTCGTGCCGGTGTCTCGTGTGAGGGTGACCCATCGCCTGCAGCCGAGCAGGTGGAACCACCGTTCCTCCTGCGAGCCGGCGGTGTTCTCACGCAGGTAGACGCGTGCGAAATCGCTCGCGGTATCGGGTGAGGCGACGTCGCGCAGCTCCCCGCCGAACGAGAACTCAGTGGATGGACGGCGGCCGCATGTGGGACACGTGACGAGCATGCTCATCGAACGGACGCCCCAAGGAAACTCCCGGTCACGTTCATGGTTCGAGGATGCTAGCCGACCTGCACCGGAGCACTCAGCGGCGGCGGTGACCCGGCGTCACGCGAGCGCCTAGCCTGGAGGCATGGGACGGCGCTGGTCGATGGAGCAACCGGCGAACCCGAGCGCGCTCCGCGTCCACGTCGAGCATCAGCTCACCGATCGCACGATCGAGACCAGCCCACCGGCCACGATCGCGCGGCCGCTTGCCGGGCTCCTGGAGCTCGACGCGGTGCGCACCCTCGATCTGCACCGCTACCACGCGCGGATCAACCTGCGTCACGGCGCGGACCGCGACGCCGCGGCGGGACACGTTCGCGACATCCTTCGAGCCGCGTGGGGGGTCGAGACGGAGGGCAACGCGGAGTCCGACCCCCGTGCGTTCGAGATCGACTACGCTGGCCCGCGCGTGGTCGCGGAATCGGCGGAGATGGCGGCCGGCCGAGAGCTGCTCGTCCGGTTGTTCACCGTCTCGGGGGTCCGCGAGGCGATCCTCGGCGACGGGCTCGCCCTCGTGCGGATCGGTCGGCTGTTCACGTGGACCGCCGTCGAGCCGGCGGTCACGGCCGCGTTGCGCGCGCCCTAGGTGTAGAGGTCGCGGCCCGGGATCCCCTGATCGACCCCGGTGCCCATGTAGATCGTGGAACCCGGCCAGCCCGTCGCCGCGTGCGACAGAAGGTAGTCGCTCGAGAAGACCGCCGCGAACTCCGGGTGATCCAGCAGCTGCGCCTCGATCGCGCTCGATGGCACGTACGGCCCGAGGTTCTCGCGGTAAGTGAGGTTCCGGAGCGCCGCGGCGACGTCGTCGACGCTCGCCCCTGCGTCGCCGAGCGCCTCGCGGTCCAGGTAAACCTCCGACGGCGCCGTGTACTCCACGGCCTTCCCGAGTCCGGCGCCGAACTCGCGCTCGATCACGGCTTCGAGCTGGATGGGGTCGAGCCGCACCCCGCCCATCGAGTCGGGGAGCGGGCACTGCCCGTGGTCCGCGGTGACGAACAACGCGTACTCACCGGGGAACCGCTGATCGAGGAACCGCACGATCCGGCCGAGCTCCTCGTCGACGGCGCTGAGCATCAGGCCCTCCCACTTGGACTGCATGCCGTACACGTGGCCGGTGTAATCGGGCGACTTGAACGTCGTGTACAGCAGCGACGGATCGCCGTCGCCGATCGGCTCGTTCGTCAGCGTGGCCTCCAGCAGATCGCCCTGGTACGCGGCGATCGGCGGCACGCAGCAGTAGGTCGTCCGCCACGGCTCCCATTCGAGGTCCCACCCCGGATCGTCGAACGTCTGCATCCGCGCATCCAGCACGTCCATCCCCGGCGCGCCCTCCGGCAGGCGGAACAGATCCGGGTTGTGCGGCTGCCAGCCGCCGCCGCCCGGCTCGTCGAAGTACACGCCGACCGGCAGGTTGGGGCCCGTCCGGTCGGTGCCCCCATGTCCGAGCATCCCCATGTGCCACACCTGGTAGCCAATCTGGCCGACCCAGGCTCCCGTCGCGTCATGCCAGAGGTCGGACAACGTCGGGACGAGGATGTCGCTCGGGTCGGCGTGGCCGGGCGTGCGGTAGGCCTTCCGCGCGACGGCGCCGTCGCGGATGTTGTGGCCCGTGATCCCGTGCTGACGCGGGAACGTGCCGGTGCCGATCGTCGCGTGCGCGCACGCGGTGACCGCGGGGAACGAGCCGGTGAGCGCGTTGCGGTAGTGCATCCCCTCGCGCATCAGGCGCGCCAGGTTCGGCCAATCCGTGGGCCATTGCCGAAGGACGTTCCAGCCGCCGCCGTCGAACACGTATGTGACGACAACCTTGGGTGTCTTGCCGGTCGTGCGGAACCCCGGCAGCCCGCCGCCCTCGCGGTCGCCCGGCCAGTCGTCGAACCCGATCAGCCGGGCCATCGTCGGGGCGAGGTCGGCGAGCGAGACGCGCTCCTCGCTGTCGCCCGGCTCGATCACGCCGGGGCCGTACGCGACGAGCGGGATCCGTTCGAGGTACATCCAGACGGCGGCGTGCGAGGTCCGCGGATCACGCGGGTGCAGGCTGAGCGACTCGAAGGAGTAGTTCGCGGAGTTGAACGGCGCGAGCAGCAGCTGGATGTCGCCGGAGCGCTGCGCGTTCGCGGCCCGGCCGACGAGCTCCATGTATTCCGCGCCGAGGTCGTTCGCCGCGGCGTCTTGGACGGCGACGGCGTCGGGCCGGAGCGCTTCGTCGGCTGCGCGTCCGAGCGCCGTGCCGACCCCGACGAGCGCGACGCCGCCAAGTCCGGCCTGCAGGAACCGCCGGCGCGAGCCGTCGGCGGGCCCGATCGTCCGG
>C688J18823_10003314_pt1 | contig 10183 bp, 9 predicted proteins | sample HopSoiMetagenom1_FD_18823 | JGI IMG/M metagenome (IMG submission 18823) | reverse complement strand
GCCGGCCGACCTCGTGCCGGTGCTCGACCGGACGCCCGACTTCGTCTTCCAGCCCGACGACGTCGAGCGCGTGTGGTCGGAGGACTACCTCGAGCCGGTCGACCTCGACGGGGCCAGCGAGCTCGACCCGTTCCCGCAGTCGCAGCCTTTCGCCTTCGAGGCACAACGCCCGGCGATCGCGTCGCGCGGCCTCTCCGAGGCGGAGCAGGAGCTCGCGCAGCTCGTGCGTTCCGGTCAGCGGGTCGTCGTCGCCTTCCCGCATCGCGGCGAGGCGCTGCGCACGCAGAACATGCTGCGCCGCGTCGAGGCGAAGCTGCTCGAGCCCGACGGGAAGCTCGGGAGCGAGCCCGGTCTCTGGTTCACGATCTCGCCCGCCCGCCGCGGCTTTGTCTGGCGCGACCAGAGCCTCGTCCTCCTGCCGGATCACCAGGTGTTCAGGCGCCGCGTCCCGCGCGAGCGGCGCATCGGTGGACGGGCGCTGCAGTCGTTCGCCGACCTGCGCACCGGCGACTACGTCGTCCACGAGGATCACGGTGTCGGCAAGCTCCTCGGCTTCGAGACGAAAGAGGTCGCGAACGTCACTCGCGACTACCTCCTGCTCGCGTTCCGCGGCGACGACCGCCTCTATGTCCCGCACGAGCAGCTCGGCAAGGTGTCGCGCTACATCGGAGCCGATGCGAAGGCGCCCGCGCTGTCGAAGCTCGGCGGCAAGGCGTGGCAGCTCCTCAAGTCGCGCGCGAAGGAGTCGGTGCAGGAGCTCGCATCGGAGCTCATCGCCCTCTACGCGCAGCGCCAGACGCAACAGGGCATCTCGTACGACCTGTCGAACGAGTGGTTGCAGCAGCTCGAGACGTCGTTCCAGTATCGGGAGACACCGGATCAGGAGAACGCGATCGAGGCGGTGAAGGAGGACCTCGAGGCGCCGCGGCCGATGGACCGCCTCGTCTGCGGCGACGTCGGCTTCGGCAAGACAGAGGTCGCAGTGCGCGCCGCGTTCGCAGTGGCGCTGAACGGCAAGCAGGTGCTGATGCTCGCGCCGACGACGATCCTCGCCGAGCAGCACTGGAACACCTTCCGCGATCGCTTCCGCGACTTCCCGGTTCGCGTCGAGATGGTTTCCCGCTTCAGGGCTGCACGCGAGGTGAAGCAGGTCCTGGCGGACTTCGGGGAGGGCAAGGTCGACGTCCTCATCGGCACGCACCGCGTCCTCTCGCGGGACGTGATCCCGAAGGAGCTCGGCCTCGTGATCCTCGACGAGGAGCAGCGTTTCGGTGTGGCCCAGAAGGAGCTCCTCCGATCGCTCCGCCTCGAGGTCGACGTGCTGACCTTGTCCGCGACGCCGATCCCGCGGACGCTGCACATGTCGCTCGCCGGCATGCGCGACATCTCGATCATCGAGACTCCGCCCGAGGGCCGCCGTCCGATTCGCACGACCGTCGGCGAGTACGACGAGGAGATGATCAAGCTCGCGCTCGACCGCGAGAAGGAGCGGGACGGCCAGGCGTTCTACCTCCACAACCGCGTGGAGACGATCGAGGACCGTGCGGCGCAGCTGCAGCAGCTGTGCCCCGACCTCCGGTTCCTCGTCGCGCACGGGCAGATGCGCGAGAAGGAGCTCGAGGACAAGATGCACGCGTTCCTGCGCGGCGATGCCGACGTCCTCGTCTCGACGACGATCATCGAATCGGGAATCGACATCCCGCAGGCGAACACCCTGATCATCGAGCGAGCCGACATGCTCGGGCTCTCGCAGCTCTACCAGATCCGCGGCCGCGTCGGCCGCTCGGATCAGAACGCCTATGCGTATCTCTTCTATCCCGACGCGCGCGAGCTCACGGGCGAGGCGCGCGCGCGCCTCGCGACGCTCGCAGACCACACCGAGCTCGGTGCAGGCTTCGCGATCGCGATGCGCGACCTCGAGATCCGCGGCGCGGGCGAGCTCCTCGGGGCGGAGCAGTCGGGCCACGTCGCCGCCGTCGGGTTCGAGCTCTACGTCGAGCTCCTGAACGAGGCGGTCGCCGAGCTCCAGGGACAGCGCAGGATCGCGGTGCGCCCGGTGCGGATCGACGCGCGCATCGACGCGTACGTACCCCACCAGTACGTGGGCTCCGAGCCGCTCCGGATCGACATCCACCGCCGGCTCGCGCTCGCCGAGACGGAGGACGAGCTGCGCGAGCTCCAGGCGGCGCTCGACGACCGCTACGGCCCGCTGCCGGAGCCGGTCGAGAACCTCTTCGCGATCCAGGAGGCGAAGATCAAGCTGGCGCGCCTCGGCGCCGACTACCTCGTCTTCCGCGGCGGCAAGGCGACGGTCGGGAAGCTCGTGCTCGGATCCGGCGAGCTGAGCGAGCTCCGCGGCCGGATCCACACGGCCGTCTACACGGTTGGATCCAGAGAGGTCAGTTTGCGGAGCGAGGACGGATTTCCGCAGGCGATCCGCCTGGTCGATGCTATCTTGGATGCCCGCCAGGCCGCGTGAACTCCGCCTCCGCGCCCGGCATACCGACCTCCTTCGATCCTGGGACTCACATGAGATTTCTCCGCCTTCTGCCTGTAGCACTGCTCGCCGTCCTCGTCCTCGTCGCTGCCGGCTGCGGCGGCGGGTCGCAGAGCGTCCCGACCGATGCCGTCGCGCGCGTCGGCGACGACACGATCAGCAAGTCCGAGTTCAACTTCCTGCTCAACGGCGCCAAGGATCAGGCGCAGGCGGCGAAGGCCACGTTCCCGCGTCCCGGCACGACCGAGTACAAGACGCTTCAGGACAAGGCCATGGCCTACCTCGTGCAGGAGAAGGAGCTCGAGCAGAAGGGCCAGGACATGGGGGTCGCGGTCACGGACAAGGACGTCGACAAGCAGATCGCCTCGATCAAGAAGCAGTATTTCGGCGGGAATGAGAAGGCGTTCCAGGCGCAGCTCAAGGCGCAGGGCTTCACGCTGCCGCTCCTGCGCGTCTACCAGAAGGGGAACCTCCTCTCCGACAAGCTCTACAAGAAGGTCACCTCGGACGTGAAGGTCACCGACTCGGAGATCAAGAAGTACTACAACGAGAACGCGTCCACGCAGTACACGACGCTCGCGAGCCGCGACGTCCGCCACATCCTCGTGAGCTCGAAGGTGAAGGCCGACGCGCTCGAGGCGCAGCTGAAGCAGGGCGCCGACTTCGCGAAGCTCGCGAAGAAGAACTCGACCGACACGCTCTCGGCCGTCAAGGGCGGCAAGCTGACGATCCAGAAGGGCAAGACGGTCCCCGAGTTCGACAAGGAAGCGTTCGAGCTCAAGACGAATGAGATCTCGCCGCCGATCAAGACGCAATACGGCTGGCACATCATCCAGGCGCTCGGCCCGGTGAAGGCCGCGTCGAAGCAGCCCCTCTCGCAGGTCAAGGAGCAGATCCGCCAGAACCTCCTTCAGTCCGACAAGACGAAGGAGTTCCAGAAGTGGCTCGACGGCGTGAAGAAGGACTTCGCCAAGAAGGTGAGCTACCAGGCCGGCTACGTTCCGGCCGGGACGTCCACCGACACGGTCACCACGGCGCCGACGACCGGCTGACGTGGAGGGCCTGGCCGAGGCCCTGCTCGACTTGCAGCAGCTGACGGAGCGCCTGCGCCGCGACTGCCCCTGGGATCGCGAGCAGACCGCGCGGACGATCGTCCCGCACACCGTCGAGGAGGCATACGAGGTCGCGGATGCGGCACTCGCCGATGACGACGAGAAGCTCCTCGACGAGCTCGGCGACCTGCTCTTCCAGGTGTACTTCCTCTCCCTGCTGCTGCAGGAACAGGGGAAGGGCGACCTTGCGACGGCGGCGCGGCTCATCCACGAGAAGCTCGTGCGCCGGCATCCGCATGTCTTCGGCGAGGTCGAGGCGGAGACGGCGGGCCGCGTCCGTGAGAACTGGGAGAGGATCAAGCGCGAGCAGGAGGGACGCGTCGGTGTCTTCCACGATGTCCCGGAGACGCTGCCCGCGCTGCTCCTCGCGCGGAAGATCCAGAACCGCGCGAAGGCGGTCGGCTTCGAGTACCCCGACGTCGAGGGCGCGCTCGCAGACCTCGAGGACGAGGTGCGCGAGCTGAAGGAGGATCATGCGCCGAACGAGCTGGGCGACGTGCTCTTCGCGGCAGTGAACGTCGCGCGCAAGCTGGACGTCGATCCCGAGCTCGAGCTTCGACGCGCGTCGGAGAGATTCCGTCGGCGTGTCGAGCAAGCGGAGCGGCTCGCGTACGAAAACGGCGAAGATTGGAGCGCGCTGCCGCTCGAGCAGCAGGACCGCTACTACGACCTTGCCAAGGAGACCGTTGAATGAGCGCCATCGCCGACGTTCGCGCCCGCCAGATCCTCGACTCGCGCGGGAACCCGACGGTCGAGGTCGACGTGCTGCTCGAATCGGGCGCGGTCGGCCGCGCCGCGGTTCCGTCCGGTGCGTCGACCGGTGCGCACGAGGCGGTCGAGCTGCGCGACGGCGCCGACGCGTACGGCGGCAAGAGCGTGCTGCAGGCGGTCGCGAACGCGTCGCGTGAGATCCGCGATGCGGTCAGCGGCGCCGACGCGGACGACCAGGAGTCGCTCGACCGGACGCTGATCGAGCTCGACGGGACGCCGAACAAGGGACGCCTCGGCGCCAACGCGATTCTCGGCGTCTCCCTCGCAGTCGCGAAGGCGGCTGCCGCCGATGCGGGCGAGTCCCTGTACCGGTACCTCGGCGGCCCGTCGGCGACGACGCTGCCCGTGCCGATGATGAACGTGATCAACGGCGGCGTGCACGCCGCGAACTCGATCGACCTGCAGGAGTTCATGGTCGTCCCGCTCGAGGCCGAGACGTTCTCCGAGGGCCTGCGGATCGGCACGGAGGTCTACCACGCATTGAAGAAGGTGCTCTCGGACCGCGGTCTCGCGACCGGCGTGGGGGACGAAGGCGGCTTCGCGCCCGACCTCGAGTCGAGCGAGGCTGCGATCGAGGCGATCCTCGAGGCTGCGGAGCGTGCAGGCCATCGCGAGCGCGTCGCGATCGCGCTCGATCCTGCCTCGAGCGAGGTCTTCTCCGACGGGCGGTACCGGTTCGAGGGGCGCGATGTCTCGTCGGCTGAGATGCCGGGCTTCTGGCGCGGCATCGTCGACGCGTATCCGGTCGTCTCGATCGAGGACGGCTGCGCCGAAGACGACTGGGACGCCTGGGCGGCGCTCACGAGCGACGTCGGCGAGCGCGTGCAGCTCGTCGGCGACGATCTGTTCGTCACCAATCCGCAACGGTTGCGCGAAGGGATCGATCGCGGTGTCGCAAACTCGATCCTCGTCAAGGTGAATCAGATCGGCACCCTCACCGAGACGATCGAAGCCGTGCGCCTGGCGCACGAGAGCGGTTACACGGCCGTCATGTCACATCGGTCGGGCGAGACCGAGGATGCGACCATCGCCGACCTCGCGGTCGCGCTCGGCACGGGCCAGATCAAGACGGGTGCACCGGCACGAAGCGACCGCGTCGCGAAGTACAACCAGCTGCTGCGGATCGAGGAGCAGCTCGGTCAGGACGCGGCGTATCCCGGCTGGGACGCCTTTCCGCGCGCGAAGCGGTAGCGGACGCCGCGCGACGCGACGTTGCCCGCGACGAGCGCGGTGATCGTCAAGCCCGCCCCGCCCAGCTCGAGGAACGACGCGTGGTAGCCGCGTGCGATCTCGATGGCGAACGTCGTCACGGGCATGACGTTGGTGAAGAGCGCGGTGTTCTGGGGGCCGATCTTCTCGGCCGCGAGATTCCACGTCGTCACGGCGACGACCGCACCGAGCAGCGTGATGTACGCGATCTGAGGCCAGACTGCGCGGACGTCACCCGCGGCCGGGACGCTCGACGTGCCGATCGCGTCGGAGACGACGGTTACCGCAGCGATGCTCAGCCAGCCGAAGAGGGCCGTGAGCGCCGTGTAGCGAAGCGGCGAGAAGCCTGTGACGGTGCGCGATCCGACCGTATAGAGCAGGAAGCTCGTCACACCGGCGAGTACGAGCAGGTCGCCCCAGCCGAGCGCGCCGCTGAAGATCGAGAGCGGGTCTCCGCGACCGATCACGAACAGCACGCCGACGATCGCGACGCTGAGCGCGACGAGCGTCGAGCCGGCGGGACGGCCCTGACCCAGCCGCCAGAGGAGGAGGGCCATCAGCAACGGGGCAAGCGCGGTGATCAGCGACGCGCTCTCGGGCCGGGCGTGGTCGAGGCCCTTGTACGCGAGCAGGTTGAAACCCGCGAAACCGAGCGTCCCGAGCGCGAAGAGGCGAAGGCCCTGTCCGTCGAGCCTGAGCGCGCGGCGGCTTTCGACAGCCACGAGAACGGCGATGAGGACCCCCGCCGCAACGGCGTAGCGGATCGTCGTCAGGTTCAAGGCGTCGACGCGGCTGAGCGCGGATTTGCCGATGACCCACTGACCGCCCCAGATGACGCCGGTCGCGGCTGCGAATCCTGCTCCGAGTGCCTTGCCCATGGCCGCCCGCCTCCTCTACTATTTCGATGGTCGTCGAAGGAGTGAACGAGGGCGGCAGGGAGATTATTTCGATGAGCGTCGAATTAGATGAGATCCTCGAGATGCCGGCCGCCGGCGCGCTCGAGCTCCCCGATGTGCTTCAGGCGCTGAGCGACCCCGTACGCCTGCGGATCGTGCGCGAGCTCGCTGCCGGGGGAGAGCAGGCATGCGGTGCGATGCCGCTCGGGGTCTCCGCGTCGACGCGGTCGCACCACTTCAAGATCCTCCGCGAGGCCGGGCTCACCGTGACCCGCGTGCACGGGACGCAGCGACTTGTGTCGCTTCGCCGCGGCGATGTCGACGGCCGCTTTCCCGGGCTTCTTGCCGCGGTGCTCGCTGCCAAAGCCTCCTAAGAAAGCGCTTCGACCGCGCGGTCAATGAAGCGGCGCGGCTCGGTCGCGAAGCGCCACCGGTCGCCAGGCTCCATCTGCGCGAGGATCGGCCGGTAGCTCACCGCCTGGTGCAAATTCGCCGGGATCGTCGCCGGCGAGGCGTTGTCCCAGCGGAAGAAGTCGCGATCGAGCGATGGGTGGCCGACGCACGCGTCGGACCAGTCGATGATGACAGCGTGCCCGTCCTCGGCGATGAGCGCATTCCCCGGATGAAAATCTCCGTGAACGATCGTGTCGGGCTCGCCATTCCGCGCGAGATCGCGGCACGCGCGCTCGAGGGACGCGACGTGCTGCGCATGCTCGGGAGCGAACTCGGCCACGAGGGGCGCGATCTGCCGTTCGAGAACGTGTAGCCGCCGGTCGGGCGCGCCGAGGGCGAGGAGCTCGTCGGTCCGGTCGTGCCAGGCGTGCTGGACCCGCTCGAGCGTCTCGAGTGCGCGATCGTCTGCGGCGGTGCCGCGTACCTCGCGCATGAGGAGCCAGCCCTCGCGCTCGTCGGTGCGCAGGACGTCCGGCACGTCGCCCGGGTTGCGCTGTGCCAGCGCGCGCGTGACGGCGGGCTCGTGGTGGAAGAGCGGAAACACCGCCTTGAAGAACTCGCCGTCGCTCTCGAGCACGGCGGAGAGCGGCCACAGGCGGACCTGACGCAGCGGCCGGCCGACCCAGGCCTCCGCGCGCGTGTGCCAGCCGGGACGCGCCCACGCCGGGCGGCGCGGGTCGATCGCCGCGCCGCGTTGCTCGTCGAGCCACTTTGCGACGCGCGGTTGGAGTGCCGGCGGTGCGAGTTGTTCGGCTTTTGCGTCGGCGATCGGGATCGTCGCACCCTCGCCGCGATCGAACTCGAGCAGGATCTCGTCGTCGACGAGCGCGCCGACGCGAAGGAGGATCGGACGTCCCACTATGGGCTCGAGCGCGTCGAGTGCATCGCGCGTGCTGCCGGTGTCGGCCGTGAGCGAGGGAAGCTTGCCGTCGACGACGACGACGGAAGCGCCGTCGCGTCCGGGAATCGCCGCGACATGCTCCAGGTTCACCCAGCCATCATCGCGTACCCTGCGGAGCGGTGGTGAACTCCCGCCGCACGAAGATCGTCGCCACTCTCGGGCCGTCGTCTGACACGCCCGAAAGCCTCCGGGCGCTCGTCGCTGCGGGGATGGATGCCGCGCGGCTCAACCTGTCGCACGGGACGCACGAAGAGCACGCGGAGCGCTTCCGCCGAATCCGTCAGGTCGCAGACGACGCCGGCCGGCCGGTCGCGATCATCGCCGACCTGCAGGGGCCGAAGATCCGCGTCGGCGACCTGCCCGAGCCCGTCGTCCTTCGCAAGGGCGAGGAGATCACGGTGTGCGCGGAGGAGAAGTGCCGCGACAACGACCTTCCGGTCGCGCCCGCTGTGGTCGGCGAGGTGTTGAAGCCGGGTCACGACGTCCTGATCGACGACGGGCTCGTGCGGCTGCGCGTCGACGAGGTCGCGGACGGGCGCGTGCGCTGCGAGGTGATCGTGGGCGGCTCCGTGTCGTCGCACAAGGGGGTCAACCTGCCGGGCGTCCCGCTGCCGATCCCGTCCCTCACGCGCAAGGACACGCTGGATCTCGAGTTCGCGATGCAGCTCGGCGTCGATTACGTCGCGCTCTCCTTCGTCCGCTCGCCGGCGGATGTGCGCGATCTGCGCGCGCTGATCGAGCAGGCGGGGTCGCATGCGCACGTGATTGCGAAGATCGAGAAGTCGGAAGCCGTCGACGTGCTGGACGACGTGCTTGCCGAGACCGACGCGGTGATGGTCGCGCGAGGCGATCTCGGCGTCGAGATCGGCCCTGCGCTCGTGCCGCTGATCCAGAAGCGGATCATTCAGAAGGCATTGGAGCGCGGTAAGCCGGTGATCACCGCGACCCAGATGCTCGAGTCGATGGTGCACCACCCGGAGCCGACGCGCGCCGAGGCGAGCGACGTGGCGAACGCCATCCTCGACGGCACATCGGCAGTGATGCTCTCGGGCGAGACGGCGGTGGGCGAGTATCCGCTCGAGGCCGTGTCGTACATGGATCGAATCGCGCGTGCGGTCGAGCCGAGCATGGACTACCGGCACGAGATTCCTGCGTCTGACGCGAACCCGACGATCGGCGGAGCGATGTCCAATGCTGCGTGCGACGTCGCAGAGGCGCTGCGCGCGAAGGCGATTCTCGTGCCGACGTATCGCGGCAAGACCGCATCGAGCGTCGCGCGACTGCGTCCGCGCCGGCCCATCATCGCGTTGACGCACATCGACTGGGCGTTCCGGCAGCTCGCGCTCGAGTGGGGCGTGACGCCGATGCTCATTCCCGAGGCGCCGGACGTCGAGGAGCTCTGGTCGTCCTCGATCCGTGCAGCGCGGGAAGCCGGCTACATCGACGTCGGCGACCGTGTCGTCATCACCGCCGGCACCCAGGTGAACCTCCCCGGCTCGACGAACGTGATCAAGGTCGACATCGCCTAGGCATTTGCAGGGTCGCGCAGGCGCGCCTAGAAGTTCGCGGGCGTGGCGCAATCACTACGGGCAGAGGAGACACGGGCGAAGAAGACGGTGAACGCGAAGCGGCGCGCGCCGCGGTCCGCCGTCGTCCGGCGTTGGGTCGCCGTCGCGGCCCTCGTGCTCGTCGCGCTTCTCTACTACCGCCCGCTGAAGGCCTACCTCGATGCGCACGGGGAGCTCGCGCAGAAGCAGACGCAGGTGCAGGTGCTGAAGGCCGAGCGTGCACGCCTCGAGCACCGGCTTGGCGCATCGACATCCCTCGACACGCTCGGCCGCGAAGCGCGCGCACTCGGCTACGTCAAGCCGGGTGAGCGGCTCTTCATCGTCAAGGGCATCAATCAGTGGCGCGCGCGCGAGCGGGCGAGCTACGCGCACAAATAGCCGAGCGCGCAGCCCGCCCCGTCGCGGGACTACAGGACGGCCTTCACTGCATTGAGAGCATTGTCGATGCCACCCGACAGCAGGCCGAGCGTCGCGACGATACCGAGCGTGATCACTGCCAGGACGACGCCGTACTCCGCCATCGTCTGGCCTTCCTCACGCTTCGAGAGCTTCAAGAAGTGGGACACGGTCGCAATTCACCCCCTCAGGAGAATTCGGGCGCGGCCGCAACGCGTCAAGGTCGTACTCCACCATCATCGAACGGTGAGCGATGTACTTCGATCCCTCAGATGATTGATCCGGACGACGACCGCGCCTTCGTCGCGGTGCAGATCGGCCGCGAGCCGCGAGCCTTTCGGCGCGTCGCGGTCCGGTGCCCGTTCGGCCGCCCGGCGATC
>C688J18823_10003313_pt1 | contig 10183 bp, 12 predicted proteins | sample HopSoiMetagenom1_FD_18823 | JGI IMG/M metagenome (IMG submission 18823) | reverse complement strand
CGACGTGCTCGACTTCGGTTCCGGCGGCGGTCTTCCGGCGATTCCGATGGCGATCGCTTCGCCCGCCGCCACGTTTCATCTCGTCGAAGCGGACCAGAAAAAATGGGCATTTTTGAAGCATGTCGTGCGTGAATGCGGATTGAACGCGCGAGTTTACGGTGATAGATTGGCGCGCGCTCTGGCGCGGTTCCCACCTGAATTGGAGTTCTCCCTCGTCATTTCACGCGCAGTCGGAAATCCCGAGGAGTGGGTACCGTCGCTCGGGCCGCATTTGGCGAGGGGCGCCCGCGTGGCGCTGTTCCAGGGCTCGCCGGACGTGCCGGAATTGGGTGGATTCGAGAGAGGGGAAGTCTTCCGGCTGCCGCGCGGCGAATCCAACTTCCTCGTCACATTGAACGTTCCACGTGGAACAGCAGAATGACGAAGATCGTCTCGCTCGTGAATCAGAAAGGTGGCGTCGGCAAGACCACCACCGCCATCAACCTCGGAGCCTCGCTCGCGGCCTGTGAGCGCAAAGTGCTCGTCGTCGACCTCGATCCGCAGGCCAACGCCACCTCCGGCGTCGGCATCAGCAAGAACGAAGAGAAGTCGATGTACAACGTCCTCACTGAGGGGATGAAGATTCGGGAAGTGATCCGGGAGACCGAGCTTCCTACATTCTTTATTGCGCCTTCGGCCGTCGATCTTGTCGGAGCGGAGCTCGAGCTGAGCGATGCGATCGGTCGCGAGTTTCACCTCCGCCGTGCACTGCAGGACATCAACGGCGAATTCGATTACGTCCTGCTCGATTCGCCGCCATCCCTCGGCCTTCTCACCGTCAACGGACTGACTGCCGCGAACTCCGTGCTCGTCCCCATGCAGTGTGAATACTTCGCGCTCGAAGGGATCTCGCAGCTCGTCAACACCGTCGAGCGCGTGCGCGATCTGCTCAACCCCGGGCTCGAAATGGAAGGCATCGTGCTGACGATGTACGACGATCGCATGAACCTCGCGAAGCAGGTCGCGGAAGAGGTGCGGACGCATTTCGAGGGCAAGGTCTACGAGACGATCATCCCTCGCAACGTCCGCCTGGGCGAAGCGCCCTCGTTCGGTAAACCGATTATCCTGTACGACATTCGCTCGCGCGGCAGCGAGGCGTACATCAACCTCGCGAAGGAATTCATCCAACGCGCGGAGAACGTGATCTGAGGTGGATGAGGTGAATCATAAGAAAGTCCTCGGCCGCGGCCTTGGCGCTCTCATCCCGCAGCGCCCGGCCGAAGCGTCGCAAACGCCAGCCGTGCCGAGCGCCGGCCTGATGGAGCTCGCGCTGGACCAGATCGCGCCGAACCCGTACCAGCCTCGCAAGACATTCAACGAGGCGTCGATCGAAGAGCTCGCGCGATCGGTCAGACAACACGGGATTGTTCAGCCGCTCGTCGTGACGCGCGCAGGCGATCGCTACAAGCTGATCGCCGGCGAGCGCCGCTACCGCGCCGCGCAGAAGGCCGGGCTGACGACGGTTCCGGTCGTGGTCAAAGAAATGATGGGCGAGGGCGACGCGCTCCAGATCGCGCTTATCGAAAATATCCAGCGCGAGGACCTGAACCCGATCGAAGAAGCGCTTGCCTACCATCAATTACACGAGGAGTTCGGTCTCACACAGGAAGAGATCTCGAAACAGGTCGGGAAAGAGCGCTCGACCGTCGCTAACTTCTTGAGGCTATTGAAGTTGCCGGATACCGTAAAAAAGCTGCTCGCCTCCGGACAGCTGTCGATGGGGCACGCGCGCGCGCTTCTCGCGGTGGAGTCGCCGAAGAAGCAGGAGGCGCTCGCTGACCGCGTGGTGAAGCGCAACCTCAATGTCCGCCAGACGGAGATGCTCGCCTCGGAGAGCTCGCCGCAAAGGGTCGAGAAGAAGGAAAAAGAGAAGGACGTCTTCACGCGCGACGCCGAGGAAAAACTGCAAAAGACTTTACGAACAAAAGTAGAAATAAACCGCAAGCGCCGCGGCGGCGTGATTCACATCCGCTTTGCCAGCGAAGAAGATCTGATCCGCTTGTTTGACGATCTGATGGGGAGAAAACGATGACGACGAAGGGCAAGAGCGGTGAACTGAACGGATTCCTCGATCGCGGCTCACTATTCAAAGGAGAGCTCGAGTTCGAGGACACGATGCGGATCGACGGGCGGTTCAACGGCCGGATCACATCGAAGAATGAGCTCATCGTCGGCGAGAGCGCGCAGATCGAAGGTGACATTCACGTCGGCCGCGTCGCCATCAGCGGCACCGTCATCGGAAAGATCGTCGCCGACCAGCGCGTCGAGATTCACCGCAACGGAAAGGTCTACAGCGATATCGACACGCCGGCGCTCATCATCGAAGAAGGGGCGATTTTTCAGGGCAATTGCGTGATGGGCGAGAAGTCGAAGGGCGGCAACGTCGCGAATCTGAAGGTGTCATCCTGAGCGCCGCAGAGCGCGAAGAACCGTGACTCGAGCGCGATCAACGGGTCCTTCGCCGTCTCCGCAGCTCAGGATGACACGCGTAGCCAGCTCCGCATGCGCGCCGCGAGGATGATCGCCTCCGGAATCGTGTACTCGTCTTCCGGTCCGAGCGCGTCCTCCCACTGCAGATCCCACGCGGCTGATTCCTTTTCGTCGATCGTCGCCTCTTCGAAGTTCAGCTCGCACACGTCGCCGATGTAGCGCGCGCCGTCGCGCAGCGGGAGTCCGAACGTGCGGCAGACGAGCGGGCGATGCTCGTAGATCATGCACAAGCCGCTGTCGTCGAGATTCGGACAGGGTGTCGATGCTGTGCGCTCGAAGAACTCGTCCTTCTCGATCGGCGAGCACTCGCGCAGGTTGGGATGGCGGCTCGACGCGACGATGTCGACCGCGCGCCGGATGATCATGTCGCGACGCGCGGGATTCAGCTTCGACAGGCCATCCGCAATCACCGCAACATCCGCTGCGCCAATCTCGAACAGGCCGTAACAACAGAGGGAACAGCCGCGGCCGCACTGCAGGCTCTGGGGCTGCGACTGCATCACGGAGTCGAAGAACTCGTCGGCCCGGGATAGGATCCGTTTGTAGGTTTCGTCCGCCACGCGGAGTGGTCAACCGCCCTCGTGACAGCGTTGTTTCCTTGTGGTATATAGCCGCAACTTTGGGGCAGCGCGCACCGTTGTTGCCGAGCCCGCCGCACGCCGCCAAAGTCGTCTGACTCCTGTGAGCTATGCAAATCAATCTAACGCCCGATCTGTCTCTGCCCGCGATCATGGTGATCTTCTTTTTGAATTACCTGATCGTGCGGAAGTTCTTCCTCAAGCCGATCAACGACGTGCTCGAAGCGCGTGAGACGGAAACGACGACCGCAGACCGTCTCCACGAAGAAGCGCTTGCCCGATTCACCTCCGCAACCGCCGACATCGAATCGCGTCTGCACACGGCAAAGCGCGATGCGGCGCAGGTTCGCGAGCACTACCGCGGCGAGGCGGCGGCCCAGCGTCAGTCGATGATCGACAAAACGAATGCGGATGCGAAGGCCGTCGTCGCCGACGCAGACGAGCATCTCAGCCGCGACGTGCAGGCCGCCCGCGAGAAGATCGTGAGCGAGTCCGAATCGCTCGCTCGCGAAGCAGCGCAGCGAATTCTCGGGAGGGCGGTCTGATGCGGAAGCTCCTGCTCCTCCTCATTCTTCTTGTCGTTGCCGCGCCGCTCTTCGCGCAGCAGAACGCGAACGATGTCGCGCATGGCAGCGAGAAGGCCGCTCACAAAGTTGCGCATCCGGGCGAAGAGCACGGGGAAGGTCACGAAGCGCCGAAGGCCTACTTCGGAATCCCGGCGTGGATCCTCAAGCTGGCGAACATGCTCGTGTTCCTCGGCGTCCTCGGATGGCTGATCGGCGGCCCGATCAAGAACGCATTCGCGGCACGAAGCGAACAGATTCGCCGCGCAGCGGACGAAGCGCGCGATCGTCGTGCGAAAGCCGACCAACTCGCAACCGACATTCAGACGCGGCTCGCACAAATCGAAGACGAGCTGCGCGCGATCCGGGAGCGTGCCGAGGCGGAAGGCGAGCGGCAGAAGCGCGAGCTGATCGCCGCGGCCGAAGCGGAAGCGCAGAAGATCCTCACGGCGGCACGCAACGAAGTCGACAACAAACTCAAGCGCGCGCGGCACGACCTGACCGAATACGCCGGCGAGCTCGCGAGCGAGCGCGCCGAAGCGCTGCTGCGCGAGCGGATCAATGACGCCGATCGCCACAAGCTGTTCAGCGAGAGCGTCAAAGAACTGGAGACCGTTCGATGATTCGCCGCTTCGCCCGCCCGTACGCCCGCGCGATCATGGATGTCACCGGCTCGCCCGCCGCGGCGAACGAGCTTCGCCAGCAACTCGAGCAGTTCGATGCGCAGCGCGCCAAGTCGGTCGAGCTGCAGGACTTTTACGCCAATCCCGGATTTGAGTCTGACGCGAAGACGAAAGTCACCGCCGAGATCGCAAAGCGGCTCGGTCTTTCCGATCTCGCGGTGAAGGTCCTCGACGTCCTGATCCGCAACCACCGAATCAACGACCTCGGCGCGATCAACGATGCACTCGTGCAGTACGTCAATGACGCGCTGCAGATCGCGGTTGCCGATGTCCGCACCGCGCATGCGCTCAACCAGGACGAACAGAACGAGCTCCGGCAGACGCTGGAGAAGAAGCTGGGCAAGAAAGTCGAGCTGCAGCTGACCACCGATCCGACGCTGCTCGGCGGATTCGTGGCTCAGGTCGGAAGCGAGATCTGGGACGCGTCTGTCGCCGGCAAAATCAACAAATTCCGAGCGTCGTTAGCGTGAACAAATTCGTAATCAGTTTCACGGCCAATTAACGGAGACCATATGGCTGTCGATTTGAAAGCAGAAGAAATCACAGAGATTATCCGGCAGCAATTGACGGGCATCGGCCGCGGCGTCGATGTATCCGAGGTCGGAACCGTGACTTCGGTTGGTGACGGAATCGCGCGCGTCTACGGACTCGAGCGCGTCATGGCGGGCGAGCTCGTCGCGTTCCCGCACGATGTCGCCGGACTCGCGCTCAACCTCGAGGAGGACAACGTCGGCGTCGTTCTCCTGGGCGACTCCGCCGCGATCAAAGAGGGCGACCAGGTCAAGCGCACCGGCGTCATCATGTCGGTCCCGGTCGGACAGGCGATGGTCGGCCGCGTCGTGAACCCGCTCGGCGTGCCGGTTGACGGCAAGGGTCCGATCAACACGAACGAGCGCTACCCGATCGAGCGTCTCGCGCCGGGCGTCATCGACCGCAAGCCGGTCAAGGAGCCGCTGCAGACCGGACTCAAAGCGATCGACGCGATGGTTCCCATCGGCCGCGGACAGCGCGAGCTGATCATCGGCGATCGTCAGACCGGCAAGACCGCGGTCGCCATCGACACGATCATCAATCAGAAGGGCAAGAACGTCATCTGCGTGTACGTCGCGGTCGGTCAGAAGAAGTCTACCGTCGCGCAGGTCGTGCGCACGCTCGAGGAGTACGGCGCGATGGACTACACCATCGTCGTCAACGCCTCGGCCTCCGAGCCGGCACCGCTGCAGTACCTCGCGCCGTACGCCGGCTGCGCGATGGGCGAGTACTTCATGTACAACGGCCAGCACGCGCTCTGTATCTACGACGATCTCTCCAAGCATGCGGCGGCATATCGCGAAATCTCGCTACTGCTCCGCCGTCCGCCCGGCCGCGAGGCGTATCCGGGCGACGTTTTTTATCTCCACTCGCGACTGCTGGAGCGCGCGTCGAAGCTGAACGATGAGAAGGGCGGCGGTTCACTGACCGCGCTGCCGATCATCGAGACGCAGGCGGGCGACGTTTCGGCGTACATCCCGACCAACGTCATCTCCATCACCGACGGTCAGATCTTCCTCGAGACGGACCTCTTCCACTCCGGCGTCCGCCCCGCGATCAACGTCGGTATCTCGGTCTCTCGCGTCGGCGGTGCGGCACAGGTTCGCTCGATGCGCACCGTGTCGGGCACGCTCCGTCTCGACCTCGCGCAGTACCGCGAGCTCGCGGCGTTCGCGCAGTTCGGCTCCGATCTCGACAAGGTCACGCAGGCGCAGCTGAACCGCGGCAAGCGACTGGTCGAGATCCTCAAGCAGGGCCAGTATCAGCCGATGGCCGTCGGCCTGCAGACCGCGTCGGTCTACGCGGGCGTCAAGGGCTTCCTCGACAATCTGACAGTCGAATCAGTTCGTCCGTTCGAGACCGCGCTGCATCAGAGCCTGAAGGATGAAAAGCAGGATCTGCTGAAGCGTCTCGAGACGGCGCCGAAGTTCGACGAAGCGCTGGAGAGCGATCTCCGCACCGCGATGACCGAGTTCAAAGCAGGCTACGTCCGCGACAATCCGAACGTGGTCGTTTCGTAAGCGAACATGCCCAGCACAATCGACATCCGGCGCCGGATCCGCAGCGTCAAGAACACGCAGCAGATCACCAAGGCGATGAAGATGGTTGCGGCGGCGAAGCTGCGTCGCGCGCAGGACCGCATGCTCGCTGCGCGTCCGTACGCGGCCGCGTTGCGCGAAGTGCTCTCGTCGGTCGCCACGCGCGTCGATGTCACCGCGCATCCGCTGCTGAAGGCGCACGAGACAGAGCGGAAGGTGCTCGTCATGCCGGTCACCGCCGACCGCGGTCTGTGCGGCGCGTTCAACTCGAACGTCACCCGCGCCACGGTCAACTTCATGCGCGAAAAGCAATTCGAATCGGTCGAGCTGCTGCCGATCGGACGCAAAGCCTTCGATTTCTTCAAGCGCCGTCCGACTCCGATCCGCCGGCAGGCAGCACACGTCTACCAGGCGTTGTCGCTGAACACCGCGCAGGAGATCGCGAAGGGCTTCATCGACGAATTCGTCAGCGGCGAGATCGACGCGGTCTACGTCGTCTACAACGAGTTCAAGTCGCTGATCGCACAGCAGGTGCGTGTCGTCCGGCTGCTCCCGCTCGAGCGCGCGTGGGACGAAGTGCAGAACGTCGTCGACTACCTCTATGAGCCGAGTCCCGACGCGATCCTGAACGACATCCTTCCGAAGCACATCGAATTTCAGCTCTACCGCATCCTCCTCGAGTCCGCGGCCGCCGAACAGGGCGCGCGCATGACCGCGATGGAGGCGGCAACGAAAAACGCGTCGGACATGATCAGTCACCTGACGCTGACCTACAACCGCATCCGCCAGGCGGCGATCACCAAAGAAATCATCGAGATCGTATCGGGCGCATCGGCGGCGCAGGAGTAACGGAGACAACACACATGGCAGACCACAAGATCGGCAAAGTCATCCAGATCATCGGGCCCGCGGTCGACATCGAATTCGACGAGGGCTACCTTCCGGCGATTTACAACGCGATCCGCATCGTCGATGACGGCGAGCTCGGGAAAGTGAAGATCGACGTCGTCGTGGAAGTGGCGAATCACATTGGCGAGAACCAGGTTCGCTGCGTCGCGATGAAGCCGACCGACGGCATGGTGCGCGGCATGAAGGCCATCGACCTCGGCATGCCGATCACCGTTCCGGTCGGACGTCAGACTCTCGGCCGCATCCTCAATGTCCTCGGCGAGCCGGTCGACAACAAAGGTCCGGTCAACGCTGAGGCGCACTGGTCGATCCATCGCGAGGCGCCGGCCTTCGACGAGCAGTCGACCAACATCGAAATGTTCGAAACCGGCATCAAGGTCATCGACCTGCTCGAGCCGTACACCAAGGGCGGCAAGACCGGTCTGTTCGGCGGCGCCGGAGTCGGCAAGACCGTTCTGATCATGGAGTTGATCAACAACGTCGCGAAGGAGCGCGCCGGCTTCTCCGTGTTCGCCGGCGTCGGCGAGCGCACGCGCGAAGGAAACGACCTCTATCTCGAGTTCGAAGAGTCGAAGGTCATCGTGCCGGGCGATCCGGCGAATTCGAAGGCCGCGCTGATCTACGGCCAGATGACCGAGCCGCCGGGTGCGCGTCTGCGGGTCGGCCTGACCGGCCTCACCGTCGCCGAGTACTTCCGCGACGTCGAAGGGCAGGACGTGCTCCTCTTCATCGACAACATCTTCCGTTTCACGCAGGCCGGATCCGAAGTTTCGGCACTTCTCGGCCGCATGCCGAGCGCCGTCGGATACCAGCCGAACCTCGCGACGGAAATGGGCGAGCTGCAGGAACGCATCACTTCCACCAAGAAGGGATCGATTACTTCCGTCCAGGCGATTTACGTCCCCGCGGACGATCTCACCGATCCCGCGCCGGCGACCGCATTCGCTCACCTCGACGCGACCACCGTTCTCTCCCGCCAGATCGCGGAGCTCGGCATCTACCCGGCCGTCGATCCGCTCTCCTCGACCTCGAAGATTCTCGATCCGCGCATCCTCGGTGACGAGCACTACAACACCGCGCGCGGCGTCCAGGCCGTGCTGCAGAAGTACAAGGACCTGCAGGACATCATCGCCATTCTCGGCATCGACGAGCTGTCGGAAGAAGACAGAGTCATCGTCACCCGCGCGCGCAAGATCCAGCGCTTCCTCTCGCAGCCGTTCTTCGTGGCCCAGCAGTTCACCGGCATCGAGGGTCAGTACGTGAAGATCGCCGACACCATCCGCGGTTTCAAGGAAATCGTCGAAGGCAAACACGACGAAGTTCCGGAGCAGGCGTTCCTGCTGCAGGGCACGATCGAGCAGGTGCTCGAGCGCGCCGAGAAGATGAAGGCCGAGGCGGCATAAGGAAACTCCGATGGCGGACCTCCCGACCAAGATCAACCTCACGGTGGTCACGCGCGAGCGGAAGATCATCGACACCGAAGCGGACGAAGTGGTGCTTCCGGCAACGGACGGCGAGATCGGCGTTCTGCCAGGGCACACTCCGCTGCTGACCACATTGCGCATCGGCGAGATGCGGTATCGCACCGGCGGCAAGCTCGAACGGATGGTGTTGTCGTGGGGCTTCGCGGAGGTCCTGCCCGATCGCGTCATCGTGCTCGCGGAGCGCGGCATTCTGCCGAGCGAGATCGATGCAGCGGCTGCGGAGCGCGAGCGTCTCGAAGCGGAGAAAGAGCTCGCGTACCTCTCGTCGCATGATCCGGAGTTCACGGTGGTCGAAGGCAAGCTGGAAGAATCGATTGCACTGATCAACGTGCATCACGGCCGGTAGGGCACCGGCCTCTTCCTTGCATTAGGTGGAGTCAAATTGGACTCCTGGCTCGAACAATTCGCACGCGCAAATTTCAGGCGCAGTAGCGACACGGCGCACGATCTGAAAACGCCGCTCAATGTCGCCGTGCTCAATCTCGAGCTGCTGCGGATGCGAGTCCGCAAACTGACCGACGGCAGCGATGACGAGAAGCTCATCGCATACGCGCTCGCGATCGAGACCGAGCTCCGTCGCATGGCCCGCATCTTCGACTGCTTTTTTTTGTTATCGACGCCGCCGAAAAACGACGAAGCACCGGCGGCGCTCGATCTCGCACCGCTCCTCATCGATGCTGCACAGGCCGCCGGCTACACGCTCGAGGTTGCCGGACCGGCCATCATTCCTGCGCACGAATCGAGAATCCGGCAGGCGGTGAAGATGTTCTTCGACGGTGCGGCAAAAGTGCTTGCGTCAGGCGAGCGCGCAGCAACGGCTGAACACGATGCACGTGAATTTCGGATCACTGTGACTGGAAATCCGGTCACCGATGATTTCGAGCTTACGAAGATTTTCAAGTTCTACTACACAGATCCGGCCGGCAATCCTGACCTCTCACTCGCGACCGCCAGACTCATCGCCGAAACCTACGGCGGCGAGCTGAATGCGTGGCAGGAAAGTGATAAGGTCAGCTTGCGGCTGTCCTTTTCCACGGGAGAACGATGAAACGAGTTTTGATCGTTGATGATGACCGCGCAACCAGCGCGGGGATGGCCGATGTCGTCGAGGAGTGGGGCTACGAGCCGGAGCTCGCGGACTCGGTGAAAGCCGGGTGGGCGGCAATCTCCAAGCTCGTGCCCGACGTCGCGATCGTCGATCTGAAGTTGCCCGACGGCTCGGGCCTCGATCTGCTGCATCGCATCAAGGAGCAGTACTCCGACGTCTCCGTCATCATCCTCACCGGACACGCCACGGTCGACTCGGCGGTCAGGGCGCTGAAGGTCGGCGCCGAAGACTACGTCACGAAGCCGGTCGATCTGCCGCGA
>C688J18823_10003312_pt1 | contig 10183 bp, 8 predicted proteins | sample HopSoiMetagenom1_FD_18823 | JGI IMG/M metagenome (IMG submission 18823) | reverse complement strand
CGTACTGGCAAGCGCACGACGCTCGCTTCAACCCGTTGCTTGCCGAAGTAACTCGCTGCGCGAACCGTCCTTCAGATCAGCCACTGGTTCCATAGCTGCCGCGCGGTGTCCACCAGTTCCGTCGCCGTCATGCCGACCGGCCCAACGCCGCTCGCGGCGAGCGCATCGGCGGCGGCACCGTGCAGATGCGATCCCAGTACGAGCGCGCTCTCGCCGCTATAGCCCTGCGCAAGGAGCGCGCCCAGCATGCCGGCGAGCACGTCGCCCATGCCGGCGCTCGCCATGCCGGGATTGCCGGTGCGATTTACGAACCAGTGCCCGTCGCGCGCCACCAGGATACTGCCGTTGCCCTTCAGCACGACGTGCGCATGGAGATTCTCTGCCAGCATGCGCGCCGCTTTCACGCGGTCGTTCTGCACCGCGGCGGTGTTGCTGGCGAGCAGCCGGGCGGCTTCGGCCGGGTGTGGCGTGAGAATCGTCTCGGCGCGGCGGCGGGCGCAGGCATGGCGCAGGTCGGCGTTCTCGGAGATGAGATTGAGCCCGTCGGCGTCGAGCACGCACGGCAGCTCGCTTGCGAGCGCTGCGCCGAGCAGCGTCTCGGCGCGCTCGCTGTCGCCGAGTCCCGGGCCGACCACCATCGCCTCCAGATCGAGCCCGAGCGCATCGTCCGCGTGCCGTAGCATGAGCTCCGGTGCGCCCGGGTCGATGTGCAGCGTGTGGTCGAGCATGCCGACATAGACCCGCCCGGCGCCGAGCTTGAGCGCCGCGCGAGCGGCGAGCAGCGCGGCGCCTGCCATGCCGTTCGCGCCGCCCAGAATGGCGACCGACCCGGCCATGCCCTTGTGGAAATTGCGCGGGCGCGGCTTGAGCGCCGTGCTGAAGAGCTCACGCGACGCGACCCAGGCATTCGCTTTCGCCGGCGGCAGGCCGAGATCGGCAACCGTGATCTCGCCGCAATGGTCGGGACCTTCGAGCGTCAGCAGCCCGGGCTTGAGGCCGATGAACGTAATCGTGTGTGTCGCGCGCACCGCGCGGCCCATGACACGTCCGGTATCCGAATGCAGGCCGCTCGGGATGTCGAGCGCGAGCACCGGGCAGCGCTGCCGGTTTGCGTAATCGACGAGGCGCATGTAATCGCCGTCGATGTCGCGCGCGAGGCCGATGCCGAATAGGCCGTCGATCACCAAGGCCCAGTTCGCGTCGCGCAATTCTTCAGAGCGGCCGGCGACAGTGACGCGGTAGAACTGTTGCTGCAGCCGTGCGGCGGCGATCTTGGCGTCGCCGCCGTTGTTGCCGGGGCCCGCGAGCACCAGAATGTCCTTCTGCTTGTCGGAAGCAAGGCGCGCCGCAAGCTCGGCGGCCGCGGCGCCGGCGCGCTCCATCAGCGGCGGCAGTGCGTCGCCCGCTTCGTGTTCGATGCGCCGGATGTCCTCGGTTAGGTAGATCGGACTAGGCACGCGAGCATTCTAAGTGTTGGGCCGGTGAAAGAATCCACGCGTGCTGCGCCTCGGGCACGACCGCATCCTCATGTACCACGGCACGCCGGCGACCGACGCGGCGGCGCTCGAGCGGCAGCTGCGTTTTATCCGTCTCGCGTTCCCCGTCGTGCCGCTCGAGGATATCGCCAGCGGCCGAAACAAGAATGGGCGCGGGCGCGTCGCGCTCACCTTTGACGACGGCCTGCGAAACAACGTCGAGGTCGCTTATCCGATCCTTCGCGAGCTCGGCCTCACCGCCACCTTCTTCGTCTGCCCGGGATTGATCGGGCGTGGCGAGTGGCTCTGGAACCACGAGGCGCGCGAGCGCTTGAAGACGCTTTCCCAGCCGGCGCTCGCCGAGCTCGCCGGCTTCGTCGGCGGGCCGGCCGAGGTGGAAGCGTTCGTCGAGTGGATGAAGACGCTCAAGATCTCGGCGCGCCGGCGCGTCGAGGAGGCGATCCGCGAGGCGACACCGGCTTTCACGCCGTCGCGCGAGCAGCGGGAGCAGTTCGACCTCGCCAGCTGGGAAGCGCTCGAGCGCCTGGACCCGGGCGTCGTGACGGTCGGCTCGCACACCATGACGCACCCCATCCTCACCTCGCTCAGCGCCGAAGAAACGGAGGCGGAACTGCGCGAAAGCCGCGTGAGCCTCGAGCAGCAGCTCGAGCGGCCGGTCACGGTCTTCTGCTACCCGAACGGCGAGCTGAGCGACGCCGTGGTCGAGAACGCACGGCGCTATTACCGCTCGGCCGTTACGGTAGATCCCGGCACCATCAACGGCAATGCCGACGCGTATCGCCTGCCGCGCTACGCGGTGCATGCCCGGCGCACGCGGCGCCTCGTGCGCCGCATGGTCCTCGGCTGAATTTCGTACTTGGTACAGATTTCAGCGGCGGGTCGCGCCGATGAGCACGTCCGGTAGCCAGGTGCAGAGCGACGGGAAGACGGTGATGAGGACCACGCAAAGCACCATCATGAAGAAGAAGGGCAGCGACGCCCAGGCGACGTAGTTCGAGTCGCGGCCGGTCATGGTCTGCAGCACGAAGATGTTGAAGCCCAGCGGTGGCGTGAGCTCGGCAATCTCGACCAGCAGCACTATGAATATGCTGAACCAGACGAGGTCGAAGCCGGCTTTCTCCACCATTGGGATGACGACCGAGGTGGTGAGCACGATCATCGACACGCCGTCGAGCGCGGTGCCGAGCACGATGTAGATGAACGCGAGGATGGCGATCAGCCCGTAAGGGTTGGGGTTGACCGAAGCGACCCATTCGGCGAGGACGCGCGGGATGCCGGTGAACGCCATGCAGGACGAGAGGAAGCTCGCGCCGGCGAGGATGAAAAGGATCATGCACGAGAGGCGCGTCGCGCCCATCGCGCTCGAGCTGAAGCTCTCCCAGCTGAGCCCGCCCGACCACCACGCGATCACCAGCGCGCCGAGCACCCCGTAGGCCGCCGCTTCCGTGGCGGTGGCCCAGCCGATCACCATCACCCAGACGATGAAGACGATGAGCAGGATGCACGGCACGAGCAGCCGGCTGCGATAGAGCTTCTCGCGCAGGGTGTAGTGCACCGTCTCTTTCGGCGTCTTCTCTGGGTTGGCGAGCGCCCAGACGATGATGTAGCCGGAGAAAAGCCCGGTGAGCACGATGCCGGGAATGAAACCGGCCAGGAATACCTTGATGATGGAGACTTCCGCCGCCACGGCATACACGACCATGATGATCGAGGGCGGCAAGAGAATCCCTAGCGTTCCGGCGGCGGCGAGCGAGCCGAGGCACGTCTTCTCGTCGTAGCCGCGCTTCTTCAGCTCCGGCAGCGCCACCTTGGCGATGGTGGCGCAGGTCGCGGCCGACGAGCCCGATACGGTGCCGAACACCGCGCAGCCGAGGATGTTGACATGCATTAGCCGTCCGGGAAGCCAGCCGAGCCATGGGGAGAGCCCTTCGAACATTTCCTCCGACAGACGCGTTCGATAGAGGATCTCGCCCATCCAGACGAAAAGCGGCAGGGCCGCGAGGGTCCACGAGGCGCTCGAGCCCCAGAACGACTGGAAGAGATTGACGTCGGGCGGTGTGCTAGTGAAGAAGTGCAGACCGAACCAGGCCACGGCGGCGAGCGCGATCGCGATCCAGACGCCGGCCGCCAGCAATACGAGCAGGATTGCGAGCAGCACCGCCGCTGATTCGAGCGGCGTCACAGCGTCTCCGAAAAGTCGCCGGAGGCTGCGCGCGCTTCCTCCGCGCGCTGATAGGCCGGCTTCTGCTTGCGCAGGACCGTGACGAGCTCATCGAGCACGGCGACGAAGAAGATGGCGACGCCGATCGGCAACGAGAGCTGCGGAATCCAGATCGGCACGCGCAGCAGTCCCTGCGCCACTTCCTTGAACTGCCAGCTGTCGTAGACGAAACTCGACACCGACCAGAGGATGTAGGCAACGAAGAGCCCGCTCACCGTCAGGGCGAAGAGCTCCGCATGCCAGCGCAGGCGCTCGGGCAGGCGGTCGAGGAACACGCCGACCCGCACCAGGTCGCCGTGCCGGAAGGTGTGGCCCAGGGCGAGGAAGGCGCACGCGGCGCAGAGCCACGCGACGATATCGTCCGCGCCGCGGATCAGGATGCCGGCTTCGCGCCCGGCGGCCTGCGCCAGCATGAGCACGCAGATCGCCACCATGGCAACGGCGGCGGCGACGCCGGCGGCGTCGTAGAGGCGGTCGAGGAACCGCCTCACTTCCTATTTCCCGCTACGGTAACCCTTGATGAGCTGCTCACCCTCCGGGCCCGCTTTCTTCAGCCACTCGGAGAGGATCTGGTCGCCGACCTTGGCGAAAGCGCTTTTCATGGCGTTGTCAGGATCGTGCAGCGTCATGCCATTCTTCGCCAACATGTCGTTCGCTTCCTTCTCCCGCTCCTTCGCCATTTCCCAGCCGCGCTTCTCGGCGGTGGCGGACGCCTCGCGCAACGCTTTCTGCTCGTCCTTGCCGAGCCGCATCAGGCCGCGTGTGTTCGCCACGACCGCGTTCTTCGGATGGAAGGCGCTGGTGTTGTAGTAGTTCTTGACGAACTCCCAGGCTTTCGTGGAGGTGCCGGTCGCCGACGAGGTGATCATCGCCTGGATGGCGCCGGTTGCGAACATCTGCGGCACGTCCGGCACTTGGACGACGGTCGGGCTCGCGCCGAGCAGCTCGGCGAGCCGCGCGGTCAGCGGGCTGTAGGTGCGAAACTTGGTCCCCTTGAGATCGGCGACGCTCTTCAGCGGTTCCTTCGTGTAGATGCCCTGGCCGGGCCAGGCAACCGAGTAGAGGAGCGTCAGGCCGCGGCTCGCCAGATGCTTTTCCAGCACCGGCTTCTGCGCCTGGTAGAAACGCCACGCCGGATCGAAGCCGGCGGCGACGAACGGGAGGTTATCCGCCTCGAAAATCGGATCCTCGTTGCCGAACTGCGAAAGGAGGAACTCGGCGATGTTGACCTGGCCGGTCGATACCGCGCGCAGGATGTCGGGATGCTTGATGAGGGAGCCGTTCGAGTGCACCTGGATGGCGAGCTTGCCGCCGCTTGCCTTCTGCACGTCCTCGACAAAAGTGCGCACGTTGCGCGTGTGGAACTCGCCGTCGGAGTAGGGCGTGGGCATGTCCCATTTGGTTTGCGCCTGCGCCGCAAGAGCAAGCGTAAAGGCGGCGGCGCCGATGAGCGTTCTTTTGCCGAGCATTCCATTCCTCCTTGGGGAATTCATCTTAGCGTAGTTCCTCGCGCACCTGCCGCGCGAGCGCCAGGCTCGCGGTGAGCCCGGGCGATTCGATGCCGTAGAGCTGCACGAGGCCGCGCACGCCGTGCCGCGCGGGTCCCTGGATTTCGAAATCCGAGGCGGGCTCGCCGGGGCCCGAGGTCTTCGGGCGGATGCCGGCATAGCCGGGCGCGAGCGCACCGTCGCGCAGGCCGGGCCAGTAGCGGCGGATCGCGGCATAGAACTTGTCGGCGCGGCGCGGATCCACGTCGTAGTCGATGCGCTCCACCCATTCGACATCGGGACCGAAGCGCGCCTGGCCNCCGAGATCGAGCGTGACNTGCACACCGAGGCCGCCCGGCTCGGGCACCGGGTACACGAGGCGAGAGAAGGGNGAGCGGCGCGTCAGCGAGTAGTAGTTGCCCTTGGCATAGAGCTCGCGCGGCGCCAGCTGCGGCGGATAACCGTCGATCGATTTCGCGACGCTCGGCGCGCGCAGGCCGGCGCTATTCACGAGCACGCTGCAGGCGATCGTATCGGCGCCGGCGACGCGCAGCTCGAAGCCATCGCCCCGCACCGCCGCATGTTGCAGCGGGCTGCGAAGCGCGAGCATGGCGCCCGCGGCTTCCGCGTCGCCGAGATAGGCGAGCATCAGCGCATGGCTGTCGATGATGCCGGTGGAGGGTGAGTGCAGCGCGCCGAGGCAGAAGAGCTCCGGCTCGAGGCGCGCGACCTCGGTCTTCGCGATCCAGTCGACATCGCCGACGCCATTGGCATGCGCCTTGGCGCGGATGGCGTTCAATTCCTGGAGCTGCGGCTCGCTCGTGGCGACGATCAGCTTGCCGCAGCGCCGGTGCGGCACGCCGTGCGAGGCGCAATACTCGTAGAGCAGGTGCTTGCCCTCCACGCAGCTCGTCGCCTTGAGCGAGCCCTTGGCATAGTAGATGCCGGCGTGGATGACTTCGGAGTTGCGCGAGCTGGTGTGCGTGCCGATCGCGTCCTCGGCATCGAGGATGATGACCTCGCGCCCTGCGAGCGCCAGCTCGCGCGCGATGGCGAGGCCGACCACGCCGGCGCCGACGACGACCGCGTCAACGCGGTCCATGGCGTACCCAGCGCTCGAACCCGAAGACGCCCGCTGCGGCGAGCGCGGCGGCGCTTGCCATCGGCCGCGGCGTGCCGTCGAACAGCGTGCCGAGAAGCATGCTGAGGAGCGCGCCGGCGGTGAAGCCGATGGCGCCGATCAGCGACGACGCGCTGCCTGCGGCGTGCGGAAAGGGCGAGAGGGCGAGCGCCGTCGCGTTCGGCAGCACGAGCGCGGCCCCGAAGAGGAGCAGCGCAAACGGCGCGACGATGGCCGCCCAGTGCGCGCTGCCCGCCCAGGCGAAGGCGGCCGCCGCAGCCCCTCCGGTGAGCATTAGCGAGCTTCCGGCGCGCACGAGTCCTCGCATGCCGAGCCGCATGACGAGACGGCTCGCGACCCACGCGCCGGCGATCTGGCCGAGCATGACGCCGGCGAACATCGCGCCATAGGCATCGATCGAGACACCCATCCCCGCGAGGGTAAAGGACGAGCTCGCGACCCAGGCGAGGATGGCGAGCTGGCAGGCGAGCACCACCAGGAGCGGTGCGAGGAAGCGCGGCTCTGTGAGCATGCCGGCGAAGCCCGCCGCGATCGCCGACGGACGCATCGAGTTCCTCTGCGCCGGCGCGGTTTCGCGCAGGCCCGTTACGACCGCTGCAAGCAGACCGGCCGCGACCAGCGCATAGGTCCAGAAAATGGCGCGCCAGCCGGCCGCCGAGGTGAGCAGGGCGCCGGTCAACGGCGCGGCGATCGGCACGACGCTGAAGACGATCATCATGCGAGCGAAGAGACGCGCCGCCTTCTCCTGCGTGTGCAGGTCGCGCACGATCGAGCGTGCCACGACGACCCCGCCCGACATGCCCAGTCCCTGCACGAAGCGCGCCGCCGCCAGCGCGCCGATGCTCGGCATGAAAGGCGACGCCGCCGTCACGACCAGCATCAGCGCGAGCGCGGCGAGCAGGACCGGGCGCCGGCCATAGCGATCGGAGAGCGGTCCCCAGACGAGCTGGCCGAGCGCGAGGCCCAGGAAGTACGTGGTAATGGTGAGCTGTGCGGCGCTCACCGGCGCGGCGTAGGAGCCGGCAACGTCGGGCAGCGCCGGCACGTACATGTCGGTGCCGAGCGCCGAAAGCGCGATCAGTATGCCGAGCAAAATGGTCAGCGCCGCCGAGGTCTCGCCGTTCTTATTCAAGCTAGCATTGAATTCTAATGAAGCCGCCGCATTTGCCGCGGGCGACGCTCGCGAACTGGCGCGAGGCGCCTTACAACCGCTGGGCGTTTCACCACGTGCGCGAGCTCATCCCGAGCGCCGAGATCGCACACGATCCGGCGCGCGTGCGCACGCTGGAGCGCCGCCCACGCGAGCTTGAGGTCCGCATCGAGCCGGACGCTGGCGAACCGCTGTCCCTCGCGCAGTTCCTCGCCGAGACGCAGACGGACGGCTTCGTCGTCCTGCATCGTGGCGCGCTGATTTACGACTACTACGACCCGGCGGTCCCGCCGACCGCGCCTCATATATTGATGTCCGTGTCCAAATCGATGCTCGGACTGCTCTTCGGCAGCCTCGGCATCGACGCGGAGCGCCGCGTCACCGATCTCGTGCCGGAGGTGCGCGACACGGCTTACGCCGGCGCGACTCTGCGACACCTGCTGGACATGCGCACGGGAGTCGCGTTCGATGAAAACTATCTCGCGACCAGCGGCACGATCGTCGAGTACCGCGCGGCCACGGGCTGGAACCCTCCGGCACCGGGCGCTGCGCCGTCCGACTTGCATTCCTTCTATCGCTGCCTGACCCAGCGCGACGGCCCGCACGGCGGCCGCTTCCATTACATCTCCCCCAACACCGACCTTCTCGGCTGGGCGGTGGAGCGCGCCGCGGGCGCGCCTTACGCCGAGCTGATGAGCAAGCACCTTTGGAAGCCGATCGGCGCGCAGCGCGACGCCTATGTCACCGTCGATCGCCATGGGGCGGCGCGCGCGGCGGGCGGCATCTGCGTGACGGCGTGCGACCTCGCCCGCGTCGGGCAGTGGATGGTCGAAACGCGCTCGGCGTGGGTCGATGACATGGAGCGGGGCGGCGACCGCGCGGCGTGGGACGCGGGTAGCTTCGCCGCCTACTTTCCCGGCATGCCGATGCGCTACCGCAGCAAGTGGTACATCCTCGAGGGCGCGGCGCCACTGGTATTCGCCCTCGGCATCCACGGCCAGAACCTGTTCGTCGACCGCAGGAACGAGATCGTCATCGCCAAGGTCTCGTCGCAGGCGATGCCGCTCGATGCGGCGCGCATCGCGCTGACCCTGCGAGCCGTATCGCAGATCAGGAAGTGCCTGGCGTGAACGGCTGGCAATTCTGGATCGACCGCGGCGGCACCTTCACCGACGTGGTGGCGCGCAAGCCCGACGGCACGATCGTGACGCACAAGCTGCTCTCGGAAAATCCCGAGCGCTATCCCGATGCGGCGATCGCCGGCATCCGCCAGCTCCTCGGCGTGGCGCCCGACGTGCCGATTCCCGGCAAACAGATCGAGGCGGTGAAGATGGGCACCACGGTCGCCACCAACGCGCTCCTCGAGCGCAAGGGCGAGCGCACGGTCCTCTTCATCACCCGCGGCTTTGGCGACGCCTTGCGCATCGCCTACCAGAACCGGCCGCGCCTTTTCGACCGGCACATCGTGCTGCCGGAGATGCTCTACAGCAAGGTAATCGAGGTCGACGAGCGGGTCGGCGCTCGCGGCGAGCTGGTGCTGCCGCTCGACGCCGGGCGCGCAAAGGCCGATCTGCAGGCGGCGTACGCCGAAGGCTATCGGTCCATCGCCATTGTGTTCATGCATGGCTATCGCTTCACGGCGCACGAGGAGCGCGTCGCCGAGCTGGCGGGCGAGGTCGGCTTCACGCAGATCTCGGTTTCGCACCGCGTGAGCCCGCTCATGAAGCTGGTCGGGCGCGGCGACACGACCGTGGTGGACGCCTACCTGTCGCCGATTCTCGGCCGCTATGTACGGCAGGTCGCGTCCGAGCTCGAAGGAGTGCGGCTCTTCTTCATGCAATCGAATGGCGGGCTGGCGGACGCGCGGCGCTTCCAGGGCAAGGACGCGATCCTGTCAGGGCCGGCGGGTGGCATCGTCGGTGCGGCGCGCACGGCGGCGGCGGCCGGCTTCGAGCGCATCATCGGCTTCGACATGGGCGGCACGTCGACCGACGTGTCGCACTATGCCGGTAGCTTCGAGCGCGAGTTCGAGACCCGCGTCGCCGGCGTGCGCATGCGCGCGCCGATGATGTCGATTCACACGGTCGCGGCAGGCGGCGGCTCGATCCTGCACTTCGACGGCGCACGCTACCGGGTGGGCCCGGATTCCGCCGGCGCCAATCCCGGACCGGCGTGCTATCGGCGCGGCGGTCCGCTTACCGTGACGGATGCCAACGTCATGCTGGGCAAAATCCAGCCGGCGTTCTTCCCGGCGGTGTTCGGGCCGCAGGGCGATCGGCCGCTTGATGCCGAGGTCGTGGCGCAGCGCTTTGGCGAGCTCACGCGCCAGATCGGCGATGGCCGCAGCGCGGAGGCGGTGGCCGAAGGCTATGTGCAGATCGCGGTCGGCAACATGGCGAACGCGATCAAGCACATCTCCGTGCAGCGCGGCCACGATGTCACGCGCTACACGCTCAACTGCTTCGGCGGTGCGGCCGGCCAACATGCCTGCCTGGTGGCCGACGCGCTCGGAATGACTCGCGTCTTCATCCATCCGCACGCCGGCGTGCTGTCGGCTTATGGCATGGGACTCGCCGACCAGACGGTGATGCGCGAGCGCGCGGTGGAAACGAAGCTCGATGCCCCGGGCGTGCTCGAACAGGTGACCGAGGAGCTGGCGAGCGCTGCGCGTGACGAGCTGGTGCGCCA
>C688J18823_10003311_pt1 | contig 10186 bp, 9 predicted proteins | sample HopSoiMetagenom1_FD_18823 | JGI IMG/M metagenome (IMG submission 18823) | reverse complement strand
TTTAGATAACCGTCGATATGGGCGTGGGCCCCACTTTGAATGGAGATTTCGAAGTGAAGTGGTTAAAAATGAAAAAGCGTATAATAGACAGCATGCAAGTATTCGAAAATTTATATCCAATCTGCCAAAAACAGACTCAACAAACCGTGAAATTTTTTTATTGGCTTTAAATAAAAACTTAAACGATTTAAAGTTTGCATCTGCAGAGTCAATGAACTATGGCGAAGAAGCTCAGTATACTGTTAATTCTAGCGTATGGCTTACAAAAGGAAAACTAATAGAAGAATTTATGAAGGAGGTATATGAAGAAATTTTAGATGAAGCAGATATTCCTTATAAAATTATTTGTTTGCATGATAAGCGTTTGGGTGAATTAAAAAGCCATTTTAGAGCAGAACCAAAGTATGAGCGTTATTTTTTTGCTATACCAAACAATAATAACTTGCTATATATGATGCACCGAGAAAACGGTTTGAAGTATTATATTGGTGAAATTCCGTTTTATTACGAAGGAGTCACTGCCGCAATATTACTTCACCACAATATCACCACTACCCTTCATGATTCTTCTGATAGTCTGGAAAATTATAAATTTATCCGAACACAATCCAGTACAGAAAATGAGAATGTAAGAGCTGAAAACGCTTTACTCAAAGTAAACTTAGATTCTTCAACTATTAATGTTTTAATAAAAGAAAATATTAGTGGGCAATTTTCAACTATAATAAGATCTTTATATCTAAATGAAACGATTGATTCCACTATTAACCCTATATACTTTAAAAAGTGCATTACAAAACCAAATTCAGCTGCATCTCAGATAAAACTAATTTCTAAGTCGGATTATTTTCCATTTAAGTACTCCTTCAATTGTACAGAAAAAATTGCACTCCTTAGTAAAAGCGAAATTCCTTTGAAAGATTGGTTTTCTTTTACATACAATAAAAAGATAATCCCTCAAAGACCAAATTTTGATTATTATGTTGATTTTAAATATACTGATACATACAGCTATATGTTTGAATTTAACAAACCAACTGAAGTTATCAATGTGAATGATTTTACAAAGTCGATAAATAATAAGTATTTTGATTTGTCCTCAAAACTGGTCAAGCAAACTGAAGCCGGTTATTTATTAAGTGTTATGCTAAAAGTTAAACAATCTGTAATCCCTGAAATTGAAGGAGAAGTATTGTTGGAAATTGCCAATAGTCTGGATGAGCTGAACGATTTGGTAATTAAACTTAAATAGTTAAACATGTATTCACTAATGTCACCAATCAAACCCACTGTCGATAACTATCAGGATTAAAAACCTGTAGGGTCAATGCACCCACATAGATCTACTATCCATTATAATTTATTTTGGCCGTAACAAGGTCCTCCCATATTTTAACATCATTTTATTTTGTAGTCTCAATTTCATTTTTACCTTTGTTTAAACTTTAGGGGTGTCCTTTAATTATTAAAGAACTGAGAAATACCCTTGGAACCTGATTCAGTTAGTACTGACGAAGGGAAAAGTAAGCACTCTCCGCAGTACTCCATTTTCCCAACGTTTTTAAAAAAACAATGAAATGGAAATTAGCATCAACAATCAATTAAAAAAATTAACCGATTCCCAACCGATCACCGTTCAACAATTACTGAATCTTGAAATTCCTGAGCGTCAGCAAGGAATTGCTATTGCTATTAATAATCGTGTGATTGCAAAAACGGAATGGGACCAAACTCCTATCACCGATAAAGATCACGTAACGATTATCCGAGCAACACAAGGAGGCTAAATTAAACCCTGCATTTTAATTAAATCGAAATGAAAAAAGAACAAACCCCTGAAACAACTGTTATATCCCGTGAGCCTCTTAGTGGCTCAAAAAAAATATATGTCGCTGGAGTCATACATGATATACAGGTTGCCATGCGTCAAATTGAGCTCAGTCCTACAGCATACAAACTGAAAGAAGCAACAACAGTTAGCAATACGAACGATGCAATTACGGTTTATGATACCAGTGGATCTTATACAGATCCAACAATTGCCATTGATCTGAAAAAAGGATTGAATCGCCTACGCGAAGAATGGATATTAAAACGAGGGGATGTAGAACGATTGAATGATTTCAGTTCCAACTATTGCGCACAACGATTAGCAGATAAAACATTGGATGCACTTCGATTTGAACATTTGAAGAAACCACTTCGTGCAAAACCAGGTCATACTGTTTCACAAATGCATTACGCCAAAAAAGGCATCATCACTGCAGAGATGGAATACATTGCCATTCGTGAAAACCAACAGATTGAATTATTAACGAAGAAATCGGCTCTGACACAGCAACACCCCGGTCATAGTTTTGACGCCAATACTCCCAAAGGATTGATCACTCCGGAATTTGTGAGAGCTGAAGTTGCTGCAGGAAGAGCCATCATTCCCAACAACATCAATCACCCCGAAAGTGAGCCGATGATTATTGGACGCAATTTTCTGGTAAAGATCAATACCAATATTGGAAACTCAGCGGTTACATCCACCATAGAAGAAGAAGTAGAAAAAGCAGTGTGGAGTTGTCGTTGGGGCGGTGATACATTGATGGATTTATCAACAGGAAAAAACATTCATGAAACACGTGAATGGATCATTCGCAACTGCCCCGTTCCTATTGGTACGGTACCGATCTATCAGGCATTGGAAAAAGTAAACGGTAAAGCGGAAGAGTTGACCTGGGAAATTTTCAGAGATACCTTGATTGAACAAGCAGAACAAGGTGTTGATTATTTCACCATCCATGCAGGTGTATTGCTTCGGTATATTCCTTTAACAGCGAAACGGATTACGGGCATTGTATCACGCGGTGGAAGCATCATGGCAAAATGGTGCTTGGCACATCACAAAGAAAATTTTCTTTATACACATTTTGAAGAAATTTGTGAGATTATGAAAGCATACGATGTGGCCTTTTCACTTGGTGATGGTTTACGTCCCGGTTGTATTGCCGATGCCAATGATCAAGCTCAATTCAGTGAGTTGGAAACATTGGGTGAGCTTACAAAGATTGCCTGGAAACATGATATACAAACCATGATTGAAGGACCTGGACACGTACCGATGCATTTGATTAAAGAAAACATGGACAAGCAATTGAAGGAATGCCATGAGGCGCCTTTCTATACATTAGGGCCGCTTACTACGGATATTGCTCCGGGTTATGATCACATTACCTCCGCTATTGGCGCAGCCATGATCGGTTGGTTCGGTACAGCTATGTTGTGCTATGTAACACCAAAAGAACATTTAGGATTGCCAAATAAAAAAGATGTAAAGGATGGAGTGATCGCTTATAAAATTGCTGCCCATGCTGCTGATCTTGCAAAAGGCCATCCGGGAGCACAGTATCGGGACAATGCCTTAAGCAAAGCTCGATTTGAATTCCGTTGGCAGGATCAATTTAATCTTTCCCTGGATCCGGATACGGCACGTGCATTTCATGATGAAACATTACCAGCTGAAGGTGCAAAGATTGCACATTTTTGTTCTATGTGCGGTCCTCATTTTTGCTCTATGAAAATCACACAAGAAGTAAGAGCATTTGCTGAACAACAAGGCATTCTGGAAGAAGAAGCATTGGAATCAGGCATGCAGGAACAAGCAACACTATTTAAAAATTCTGGTAGTCAGGTTTACAGCTAATGATCATCGTCATCTCCAATCCAACTCCTGTTGAACAGGAACACAAAATCATCAACGCATTGTTTGATGAAGGGTTACCCATTTTTCACATGCGTAAATTGGATTATACGGAGAAGGAAATGAATCACCTGCTTATGAAAATCGATAAACAACATCATCCTAAAGTTGCTTTCCATCAACATCATTCCATAGCCGATCATTTTGGTTCAAAACGATTACACTTTACGGAACAAGAGCGAAAAAAATTTATGGAAAATATATCTGAAAAAGAAATGCGCCAATATATATTGTCGACTTCTATCCATCATATTTCAGCTTATGCTTCTTTACCGGAACTGTTCGAGTATTGTTTTCTTTCTCCCATCTTCAATAGCATTTCCAAACCTGAACTGAAGTCGATAATTACACCAGATTTTAAATTACCGGCCAAATCAAAAATTAAAATAATTGCCTTGGGTGGTGTAAATGCTGCTGGTATCCCAGATGTTAAAAATTATGATTTTGATGGCATCGCTGTATTAGGAACAATATGGAATGAACCCGATAGGGCCATTACAAATTTCAAAAAACTAAAAGAAGAATGGAGAAGTTACGGCCAATCGTATTAAGTATTGCAGGAATGGACCCTAGTGCCGGTGCTGGTTTGATGGCTGACATAAAAACCTTTGAAGCCCATCGTGTATATGGACTCGGAATTCCTTCTGCCATTACATACCAACATGATCTTATTTTTAAAAATGTAGAATGGGTCTCTCTTTCTAAAATTATTGAGCAAGTGGAGTTACTAAAAGAACGTTTTACGATCCGTTTTATTAAGATTGGGTTGATAGAGAATTTAAATATACTTAATCAACTGCTGCTATATTTGTCAGAATCATTACCCGATACACGTATTGTTTGGGATCCTGTTATAAAAGCAAGTGCAGGGCATACCTTTCACGCCGAAATTGATTTGCACCTGATTAAACAAATTTGTAAAAAAATATACTTGCTTACACCCAATATTCCGGAAGTATTGCAATTAGGTACGAGCGACAATGCCATGGAGAACGCAAAAGAACTAAGTACACTTTGCAATGTTTATTTAAAGGGAGGACATTCTGAAAACCAAAAGGGAAAAGATTTTTTATTTTCGAAGGAAGGAAAACAATTCTCCTTAAATCCAAAACAAAAAACTGTCACTGAAAAACATGGATCTGGTTGTGTGTTGTCGGCAGCTGTTACTTCTTACTTAGCCAAAGAAGTAAAATTACATGGTGCATGTTTAAGAGCAAAAATATATACATCCCGATTTTTGACTAGTAATCCAACATTATTAGGATATCATAAACTATAAACACATGTACAGCAAAATTCAATACATCTCTCAGGGGTCAACGGCAGCCGAACAATTCAACAACATCCATCAGGCATTGGATGCCGGTTGTTCATGGATACAATTGCGTTTTAAAAACGCAGAAAAAGGTGAGCTCACGCTCCTTGCTGAACGCATCAAACCACTTTGCAATAGTTATGAGGCCACATTTATATTGAACGATCATGTGGAATTGGCAAAACAACTAAATGCAGATGGCGTACACTTAGGCTTACAGGATACGGATATTTCAACCGCCAGAGAGTTGTTAGGACCAGAAAAAATAATTGGTGGAACAGCCAACACATTAACCGATGTTTTTCAACGGGTAGAAGAAGGTTGTGATTACATCGGATTGGGTCCGCTTCGTTTTACCACAACAAAAGAAAAACTAAGTCCAATATTGGGTCTTTCTGGATATCAGTATATTCTGGATAAACTAAAACAAAAAGAAATTACAATTCCCATTTATGCAATAGGTGGGATCCATGCGGAGGATGTTCCAGCTATATCAGCATGTGGTGTTTATGGAATTGCTATTTCCAGTTTGGTAACACTGCATCCCGATAAAAAAAAATTAATTACTCATTTAAAAAAATCATTGTATGCACTCTCTGAATATAGCCGATAAAAAATTTAGTTCACGCTTGTTTTTAGGAACGGGGAAATTTGGTTCTCTCGAAAAAATGGAAGAAGCTATTTTAGCAGCTGGAACTGAAATGGTAACGGTTGCATTAAAACGAATTGATATGGAAGCAGCTACTGATTCCATTTTAGCACATTTACAACATCCCCACATCCAATTATTACCCAATACATCCGGTGTTCGTACAGCAGAAGAAGCTATTTTCGCTGCACAGCTTGCACGAGAGGCACTGGAAACCAATTGGCTCAAGCTTGAAATTCATCCTGATCCGCGTTACTTAATGCCCGATCCTATTGAAACATTGAAAGCAACAGAAGCATTGGCCAAACTTGGTTTTATTATTTTACCCTATATCCATGCTGATCCTGTTTTATGCAAACGATTGGAAAATGCCGGCACTGCTGCTGTAATGCCATTAGGTTCACCTATTGGAACAAACAAAGGATTGAAAACAATTGATTTTTTAGAGATCATTATTGAACAGAGTAATGTTCCTGTGATTGTAGATGCAGGGATTGGTTCACCTTCAGATGCAGCCAAAGCGATGGAAATGGGTGCTGATGCTGTGCTTGTAAATACGGCCATTGCAGTTGCAGGCGATCCGGTATTGATGGCAAAAGCATTTCAACAAGCTGTTAATGCTGGTAGAACCGCTTATTTAGCTGGTATAGGAAAGCAATCCAAAGAGGCCATTACATCAAGTCCGCTTACTTCATTTTTAACTGCTTGAATTGTTTCACATGTTTACTAACCATTTTAATACATTTTCCTGGGATGAAATTCGGTCATCCATTTATTCGAAAACAAAACAGGATGTAGAGTATGCTTTGCATGCGGGGAAAAGAACACTGGAAGACTTTAAAGCACTTCTCTCCCCTGCTGCTGCTCCTTACCTGGAACAAATGGCGCAGATAAGTCATGCACTCACACAAAAACGTTTTGGTAAAACCATACAACTTTTTGCTCCTTTGTATGTAAGTAACGAATGCAATAATATATGCACCTACTGCGGTTTTAGTTTCGATAACAAAGTAAAACGGAAAACGCTCAGCGAAAATGAATTGTTACAGGAAGCTGAGTTAATGAAGCAACAAGGTTTTAATCACTTGTTATTGGTTTCCGGTGAAGCAAATCAAACGGTACACATTGATTATTTTTTAAAAACGATTGAGCTGTTAAAATATAAATTTGCAACTATTTCTATTGAAATCCAACCTTTGGAAACACAAGGATATGAGACATTGCAAACAGCCGGAACTTATTCCGTTTTAGTTTATCAGGAAACGTATCACCAGGAGGTATATAAACAATATCACCCAAAAGGAAAAAAATCAAATTTTCAATACCGCTTGGAAACACCTGATAGGATTGGTTCATCCGGCATGCATAAAATTGGTTTGGGAGTTTTACTTGGTCTGGAAGATTGGCGGACAGATTCATTTTTTTGTGCTGCTCACCTGGATTATCTTCAACGCAATTATTGGCAAACCAATTATTCGATTTCTTTTCCACGCATGCGTCCAGCCGAAGGAATTATTGAACCAAATGTTATTGTCACCGATCGTGAGTTATTACAACTCATTTGTGCCTATAGGTTGTTTGATGAAAATGTGGAATTGTCCATTTCCACACGTGAATCAGAATTATTCAGAAATCATATTATATCATTGGGTGCAACAAGTATGAGTGCTGGCTCTAAAACAAATCCTGGGGGATATGCGGCAGAGCCAAACTCACTTAAACAATTTGAGATTTGTGATGAACGAAGCGCAAAGGAATTTGCAAAGGTTATTGAACAACACGGATATGAAGCGGTTTGGAAGAATTGGGATGTAAGCCTATGCTAAAGCTACGGCTTACGAAGTGGTGTTACAGTAAAATCAGAGTGAGAGTGAGTATTGAGTGTGAAATAATATAACGTATGAGCAACTTTTCAAAAAACGAATTAATCCGTTACAGTCGTCAACTGATGTTACCAGGAATGGGATTAAAAGGACAGGAGAAATTTAGAAATGCCAAAGTGCTTGTTATTGGAGCCGGTGGTTTGGGTTGCCCCGTCTTACAATATTTATGTGCTGCAGGAATTGGCACAATTGGTATTATCGATTTTGATATTATTGAACTGCACAACTTACATCGTCAAATTCTATATACTGCTGCGGATATTGGTAAATTAAAAACACAAGTGGCAGCTGAAAAATTAAAGGAGCAAAACCCGCATTTAATTTTCAATGAACATGCAGTAATGCTAACAATTAAAAATGCTACTGAACTTATTCAGCAGTATGATTTAATTATTGATGGGTCCGATAATTTTAAAACGCGTTATTTAGTAAATGATACGTGTGTTGAATTAAAAAAACCGTTGGTTTACGGAAGCATTTTTAAATATGAAGGCCAAGCAGCCGTATTTAATTATAAGGGAAGTAAACATCTGCGTAATATCTATGCAGAGGCTCCTCATCCTGAAGATGTACCCAACTGCAGTGAAACCGGTGTTATTGGAGCTATTCCAGGAGTAATTGGAACATTGATGTGTACGATGGCATTCGAAATTATTCAGGAACAGTTTACCAATTTAAATACACTTCATATTTTTAATTTCAAAGAATACAGTATGCAAAAATTACTGTTTTAATTCGAATAACTAGGTGAACCGACAAAGCATTAATTTATTTTGACATCCCGAATGATCCCGGAGGGATCACACCTTTGTAGTATATAATTTATCTCTAAGTTTTTCCGACCCTGGAAGGGTCGTACACTTAAACCATAAAGCTAATACACACATCAAATTAATGTTAAATTTTAAGAGTTAAAAATATCTAGTGTACGACCCTTCCAGGGTCGGTGGCCCGGTATGATCCATTTTTATTTCTACAACGGATTGATCCCTCCGGGATCAATCCGTTACTTGTATGTCTAGTTAGGAGGTGAGATTACTGACATTTGCCGAAAAAATTATAAATAACCATTTAATTTTCGTTGGATTTAATCAAGCATTTAGGAACGCCCCATTTCCCAAACCATTGATGCAAATCGATAAGCTCACCGTTACACGTCAGGTAATTTCCTCGTTTATCCTTTCGGATGCAGGCTAACTTCCCCTGTAACAACAGTTCCATTATTTTTTGTTGCAATTGAGTTTCAGAAAGCTGTTTATCTTTTGCTACAGCGGCTCCTTGCTCATTGTTGAGCAGATCCATTACGGAACTAATGGAATCAGGAAGTATTTTATCTTCCAATTCATGTTTTTTAAATTGAAGCTTATTTCCTTTTTCATGTGCTTTTCCAAGCTTTAATGCTTTTCTGGATCCAATTGCCTTTGTAACACATGCGATCCAATATGCATGTTTAAATGCATCCATTTTTCCCCCACTCATGTCGTCGCCAATTGTGCCTGAATTTTTTATGGAGTCCGTAATAAAATAAGAACGGATGGTTGCTTTAAATGCACGTTTTGCAACAAAAGGATGTGACAGTACCCAGCATTTCTCAGGTCTTGAAATTCTAGTGAATTTTGAAATTAAGGATTGCGCGTTGAAAGAAGTAAATTGAAATAAGAATAGTATAAAAAAAAGAAAGCGCATCATTTGAGCAGGTACATTTTACCCCATCCATTTTTGAAGTATGCATCTGCAGAAGTTTCCTTCCGCTTTATGTTTTCTCCATTCATTTTGGTAAGCACGCGGTAAAGATATACACCATTTGCCAATCGGTCACCAAACTGATCACGTCCATCCCAGGCATATTGTGTAATATTTCTTCCGATATGCAAAGGACCCAGTTCATCTTCAAATATTTCTTTAATAACCTTTCCTGTAATGGTCATAATTTGTATTTTGAAGTTTGTTGGTAGCTCCGAACCTGTTAATGTAAACACAAAACGCGTAGAAGTGGAAAATGGATTTGGATAATTCAACACCTGTGTGATGCTGGATTCATTTTGTATTTCAAAGTTGATGGTATAATCAAATGCTCCGGATAAATTTTTCGATTTGTCATTTGCTTGCACCAATAATTGATAAGTACCATCTTTATTTAATTCAGGTTTAAATAATATCTGACAACTGTTGTTGGGTAATACGGCTGGAATGAAACTCATGTTTGATCCAAAATAAACATGTTTTGCAATTGAACCAGGAGATTGTAAAAACACTTTAAAGTCATTGGTGTCATTCAATGCTAAATATTTATTCTCATCTTTTAATTGAATTAAGATAGTAGGTTTCGCTGATACCAGATCGTTGTTCATAATGTGCAATCCATCAAATGTAACATCCAGTAAAGGATTGATGTGATCGCCTTTTACATATACTGCGTTGCGTACAATGTTATTAAAATGATATTGCTCCGGTTGGGATTTTGGTTGATTGATCGGGTTTACTTCTACCCATAAAGCATTGGCTCCTTTATAAGGTATACTATTCAATACGAGGGTATCTATCATCAACTCACCTGGAGCAAATAAGTTCTTTTTCAATTTTGAAGGAAG
>C688J18823_10003309_pt1 | contig 10193 bp, 9 predicted proteins | sample HopSoiMetagenom1_FD_18823 | JGI IMG/M metagenome (IMG submission 18823) | reverse complement strand
AGTTGAAGGAATACGGCGGCGCTTCTGTGGGCGCTGCTGCCGATAGCAGCGGCTAGGGTCTCTTCCTATGGCCGGCAGAATCCGTTTAAAAACGCAGCTGGTCATCGCCATTACGGCGATGATGGTTGCGGTCGTCGCGGCATTCGCAACGGTCTTCCTCTCGCAACTAATCCAACATCGCATCGCTGACGCCGATGATGGCGCGCACTTCGTCGCGAATCAGGTATTCAACGCGACCCGCCAGGCTCTCGAGCTCGATCTGACCAGCACAAAGGTCGATACCAGCAACGAGGGCGCGCTGAAAGCTGCCATCGAGGAGAGTCTACAGACGGACCCCGGCCTCAATTCCCTACTGCAATCCATCGTGGGATATTCGCCGACGATTTACGACGTCTCGTTGGTCGGGCTGGATGGACGCGCGCTGCTGCACACTGATCCGCAGGACATCGGCAAGATCATTCCCCAACGCGAAAATTTTGCGGACGTCCGCAACGGTTCGCTGCGCCAACAACTCGGGATCGTCTACGGCCCCGCTTCGGTGTACGAAATACGGGTGCCGGTGGAGCGTGACAATAAGCCGTTCGCCCAGATACGCGTCGGCATCTCGACTGTGTTTCTCAAGAGTGAGCTGCGTCCGCAGCTGGATCACGCGCTAACGGCTTCCGGGATCGCGATCTTGGTTTCCCTTCTGCTTGCGGCGGGCTTATCAAATTGGGCACTGCGTCCATTGACCACCATCGGCAAGAAGCTCGACCTGATGACGATCGGCGATGCGCATGAACACGAGCCGGAGTCGGCTGCGACAGACGAAGTCGGCGTGGTCACCACGAAGATCGATCGCCTGGGCCGCCAGATGCGCGACGTGAAGGACGTGTTCTCCGCTTTGAAAGAGAACGTGGACCAGATCATGGCCAATCTTCAAGATGGATTGGTTCTGTTCACCCACGACAGCCGCGTAGTGCTGGTGAGCGCGGCGGTAGAAAGATTCCTGGGGCGACCGCGGGGCGAGATGCTAGGCAAGAACGCGGCGGAGATTTTCGCTGATGGCTCAGAGATCGGTAACGCGCTGCTTGACGCTTTTGGCCAGCACCACGGCTTGATGCAGCAGGAATTCCAGAATGCCGTGGGCGAGCGGATCATCGCTTCGCTCGACTTCATCGAGGAAGATTCGGAGCAAATCGGCGCGCTGATGGTGTTGCGCGATGCCGAATCGGTGCGCCGCATCGAGAACGAGATCGAGATCTCGCACCGGCTCGCCGCTGCGGGCCGGCTGGTCTCGGGCGTGGGTCATGAGGTGAAGAACCCGATCAATGCCATTGTGGTGCACCTGGAAGTTCTGCGGCAGAAGCTACGCGACATCGATCCCGACGCGCGCCGCCACATGGACGTGATCGGCAGCGAGATTCAGCGGCTCGATCGCGTGGTGCAAATGCTGATCGACTTTACGCGTCCGGTAGAGTTGCGCTTGGGCGACGTGGACCTGAGAAAGCTTGGAGAAGATGTCGCGCTGCTGGCGTCGCCCGAAGCGGCGCGTCAAGGCGTTATCGTGCGCCGTGAGTGGGGCACGGAGCCATTGTTCGCGCGCATCGATGCCGATCTTTTCAAACAGGCGCTCCTGAATGTTGTTTTGAACGGTGTGCAGGCGATGCCCAAAGGCGGCGACCTGTGGATGAGCGCTAGCCGCATTGGCAACGAAGTGGAGTTGACGGTGCGCGACCAAGGAGCAGGCATCGCGCCCGACATCCGCGACAAGATCTATAACCTATACTTCACAACGAAAAAATCAGGCAGTGGGATCGGGCTGGCGATGGCGTTTAAAGTTGTCCAGCTGATGAATGGCTCTATGGATTTCGATTCAATCGTGGGAACCGGCACGTCGTTTCACATTCGTGTGCCGTTGTTAGGATCAGGACGCGAGGCACAGACTCCGCCTCCCTTCGCTGCAATGAGAGAGATCGGCGTGCAGGCGGAAATTGGAAAGAAATGATGCGGCTTCGATCAGTGGCGATCATGGTTTTGCTTGCGGCAGTCACGCTGTCGGTGTCTGGTTGCAGGAAGAAGAAGCCGCAGGTCCCGCCGCCGCAGGCACAGGCGCCCACGATAGAAACGCCAGCTCCGGCTCAGCCCGAAACGGCTCCGGCTCCGCAACCAGCGCCGACGGAAACTACGACGACGACCACCACCACACCACCTCCGGCCGCTCCGCCGAAGCCGCACAAGCGAGCCGCGAAGAAGCCTTCCGCTGGGGTTCCGGCCGCAACCACTCCTTCGCCTTCGGCAACAGTGGCGACGAACGGGACGACTCCGACTCCGCCAGCTCCGACTCCTCCGCCTAAAATAGTGGTTCGCGACGGCAGCGCACCGGACCCGACAAACCAGATATCCACCACGATGCCGGTGGACAAAGAAAACGAAACCAAGCTGAATACCGAGCGCTCGCTGCAGAGCACGGAAAAGAATCTGAATGGCATCACGTGGACGCCTTCGGGCGATCAGCGCCTGATCATCGACCAGATCAAGACCTACATCAACCAATCTCGCGCGGCGAATACCGATGGCGATGTGGTGCGTGCCAGCAACCTGGCGCAAAAAGCACGTCTGTTGTGCGATGAGCTGCTGAAAAAATAATTACTTCCGGCCTTCACGCTTCTGCGCGATCACCAGCCCGCGCGGCGTCGGCATCAGAACAGCCGAAATCAATCCTTCTGATTCCATCTTCAGCGCCGCCTCGCGCACCGTTTTCAGATGCGAACTGGCATCGTGCATGAGGATCAACCCGGTCGGATTGATCTGCGGCAGGAAGTGGCGGACTTCCTGCTCGCGAATGGTGATCTCGCTATCGCTGAAGAGCAGGTCGATGGTGCCGTCCACTTTCAGATCCAGGCTGGAGACATTGCGAAGATCGATCCACTGCATGAGTCCGGATGATTGGAAGCGCTCTTTCGCTTTTGCGTAAACCACCGGGTCGTACTCCACGGAGATGACTTTTCCGAAGCCGTTCTCTTTTAATCCCTCCGCGATTTTCAGCGTGCTGATACCCATGAACGTGCCAGTCTCGACAACCAACTTCGGCTTCACTGTCGTGATCAATGTTTTGAGGAATTCGAGGACTTCGACTTCAGCTGTCATGGAGTCGAACATTCTCCACTTCTCCGGATTGGGACATTCCGGCGTTGCCTGATGATATTCGGGCTGCAGCACGTCACCCTTCTGGGTCGCGTGCTGCACGATGCGATGTTCCTGTTTGAGCGATTTGAAGCGGCGGCGAACGGAGATGAGCAAAATCAATCCGGCAAGCGCTGAAAGGAACGCGACACCTTGTGCGTTGCTGAAATGTCCGAAGATGGTGCGCGGATTGATACGAATGAATTCGACAAGGAAGCGTGCCACTCCCGACCAAAGCAGATATTCGGCGGTGACTTCGCCGAGCGGCCGCGGGCCGCGCAAGGCCTTTGCGCCGAGCCGCCACAAATACCAGAACAGCACGGCGCCAAACAGGAATTCGTAAATAGGGGTGGGGTGAACACGGCAGTCGAATGGCTGGCCATAGTTGCGGCAGACCTCGGAGCTAGGAACCAGTCCATTAAGGAAGCGCATGCCCCACGGAACATTCGTCGGTATGCCGTAATCACCATCGCCGGAGACCAGACAGCCGATACGACCGACGGCATAACCGAGCGCCGCAGCTGGCGCGCAAAGGTCGAGCATCGCAAGCGGATGCAACTTGTAATGGCGCGCCAGAAACAACAGTGTCGCGATAACGGCGAGGAATCCGCCGAACCATGCGAAGCCGGCGCTGAACCAGTGCAGGAAATCCGCTGGTCCGTGAAGTTGGGACAACGATGAAAACAGCTCATGCGGGTCCTGCAGCTCGTGGTAAATCTTCGCACCGAGGACTCCGGCGAGCGCGGTCCAGAGAACGATGTTGTCGGCTATGTCTGGAAGGCGACGGCGGCGGGTCTCCGCGCGCAGGACGAAGTAGGCGGCCACGAAGGCCAGCCACATGAAAATGCCGAAGGTCCCTAAGTTCAACGGGCCGAGATGGATATAGGGCAGCAGGGTTTTGACCGGGTGAGACAAAAAAGTATACGCGATGGGAAATTGGGAGTATTCTGGCGGGCCAGATGCGGTTCTCAGGCCGATTTAGTTTTCCACTTGGGCATCTTTTAGGTGCTTTTTAGAAACAAAGTAGAAGGTAGCCAGCTAGGGCGCTCCACTGCCCCGGTCCGTTCGAATTTCCCACAGGCAAGAGAGCAGGAGGCAACATGAAAGCCATCCTCTTTGTAGACGACCATCAGGTGCTGGCACGATTGAGCTGCGAGATCCTGGAGATGCAGGGATATCGCGCCGTCTCCGCTTACAACGCCGAAGAGGCGCTGGAAAAGTTCGGCAAGGACAACTTCGACATCCTGGTGACCGACTTCCGCATGGAAGGCATGAACGGACTCGAGCTCGCGAAGAAGATCCACGACAAGAGCCCAGAGACACCGGTGATCATTGTGACCGGCTACGGCCCCATCGATACCGGCAAGGAAGTGGACGCGCTTCTGCAAAAAGAAGACCTCTTCCCCGCACTGCTGGAGAAGATCCGCTTCTTCCTCGGCGAAGGCGACAGCAAGCCGGCGCCAAACAATAGCAAGGTCCGTGAGATCTCGCGCAGACCTGCGGTGTAGTTACCCTTCCCGACGAACCTGCGCTCCGCACATTGCACAGCCGGGGACGGCTGCGCCACACAATCATCCTGTAGACTTTTCGCGTGCGGCGCCTCATCGTCAATGCAGATGATCTTGGTCTTACTCGCGGTGTGAACCGCGGTATCTTCGAGACTATCTCCGAGGGCGTTGTTACCTCCACAACTTTGATGGCGAACTCTGCTGCGTTCGATGACGCAGTTGAGAGAGCACACTCATCTGCAGGCAAGGGAGCGAGCACCGGCTGTCACGTGCTGCTGGTGGATGGCGCGCCTCTCGCACCAGCCGATTCGGTGAAGAGTCTGTTGCAGAATGGCAGCGGCAATTTTCAAACAAACCTGATGCCGTTCGTGAGTCTCGCTACTCGCGGCAAAATCAGTCCTGGCGAAATCGAGGCGGAAGCTACAGCGCAATTTCGGAAGCTGCAGGGGGCTGGAATTTCCATCTCGCACTTTGATACGCACAAACACACGCACATCTTTCCGGCGGTCTTCCAGCCGCTGCTTCGTGCTGCGAAAGCGTGCGGCATCAAGGCAGTTCGGAATCCTTTTGCTCCGGTGAAGCCGCTGGCGTTCGCGCACCTCGTACGGCGTCCGAAATTGTGGAAGCGCTACTCACAGGTGAAGATCCTGCGCCGATACGAGGATGCGTTTCGTAGCGCCGTTGCAGATGCGGGTTTAAAGACGACCGACGGATCGTTTGGGGTGGTTTCTACCGGGCACCTGGACGCCAAGCTGTTCGCAGCCATCATGGGCTGCCTGCCCGAGGGCACATGGGAGTTCGTGTGCCATCCCGGGTACAGCGATCGAGATCTGGACGGAGTGCAAACTCGTCTTCGCGAGTCACGCGATACTGAACGCCAGGTGCTCACTTCGCCAGCGGCGCGGGAGATCCTGGAGCAGCAAGGAGTGGAGTTGATCTCCTACGGCCGGCTTTGACGTCAAATATTGACGTTAGAACAATGTGAATCGCGGGCATACCGAATTCATCCAATCGAAGACTCATGAAGATAGGAATCACCTGTTATCCGACGTACGGCGGCAGCGGCGTAGTCGCGACCGAACTGGGGCTTGAGCTCGCGCAACGCGGACACAAGGTGCATTTCATCTCCTATTCACAGCCGATCCGGCTGACGACACCCCAGCCGAATATTTGCTTCCACGAGGTCGAGGTCTCGCGGTATCCACTATTTGAATATCCGCCATACGACCTGGCGCTCGCGACGCGCATGGCCGAAGTTGCGGAAAACTACGACCTCGATCTGCTGCACGTTCACTACGCCATCCCACATTCGGTCAGCGCGATGCTTGCTCGGCAGATGCTTGCCGCGAGTCCGAACAAGCGCTGGCTGCCGTTCGTGACAACGCTGCACGGAACGGACATCACACTCGTCGGAGCCGACCGTTCGTATCTGCCTATTACCCGTTTTTCTATCGAGCAGAGCGATGGCGTGACTTCCATCTCGAAATATCTTCAGGAGCGCACGCTGCAGGAGATGGACATACAGCGGCCGATCGAAGTGATCCCCAACTTCGTGAACTGCGACATCTACCGGCGAGATCCTTCGGTGGATGTCGAGCGCAAGAAATACGTTTCTAACGGCGAAAAGATCCTGGTACATCTCTCAAATTTCAGGCCAGTGAAACGGATCCCTGATGTGATCGAGGTCTTCGATCGAGTGAACAAAAAAATCCCTTCGCGCCTGCTGATGATGGGCGATGGTCCGGAGCGGCCCGCAGCCGAACGGCTGGCGCGCAAGAAAGGCATCTCAGACCGCGTCGTTTTTCTGGGCAAAGTGGATGATGTGCCGAAGAAACTGGGCGTCGCCGACCTAATGCTGCTGCCGAGCGAGTTGGAATCATTCGGACTCGCGGCTCTTGAGGCCATGGCCTGCGAAGTGCCCAGCATCGCAACCAACGTTGGCGGGCTACCAGAAGTGATCGAGCACGGAAAAACCGGCTTCCTCGCGCCGGTCGGTGACGTCGACATGATGGCGCGCTGCGCGATCGAGATCCTGAGTGACGACAAGAGACTGCACGAGATGAGCAAGCTCGCCCGCTACGAAGCGCAGGCGCGCTTCTGCACGACACGGATCATCCCGCAGTATGAGGATTTCTACCGCAAGGTCTTGGAACGCGAGTCCTGAATCGCGGAGTCCACCCAGACCGGCTCCAAGTCCGATGTCCCCACCAGATAAGGCAAGTGCAAGGTAATGACGGTACCGCCGTGCATGCGGTTCCCGACTGTCATCCATGCGGTATTGGGATAGAGCACTTTCAAACGCTCGGCGACGTTGGCCATGCCGATGCGTGTGCGGTCGGGAGTGGCTGAGGCTTCGGACGCGTCCATTCCGACCCCGTCGTCTTCGACTTCGATGACCAGCTTTTCTTGTTCCACGCGGCTGCGGATGATGATGCTGCCGCCTTCGATCTTCGGCGACAACCCGTGTTTGATGGAGTTCTCGACCAACGGCTGCAAAATCATGCTGGGAACGTAAGCTTCGAGAGTTTCCGGATCGAGCTGCTTAATGACGCGCAGCTTCTCGCCGAAGCGCACAACTTCGATATCGAGATAATCGTCGATGAACTCGACTTCATCGCGCAGTTGCACGAACGACTGTTGCTGGTTCAAAAGCCGTCGCAGGATGCTCGCAAGCTTCAAGATGACCGCGCGCGCAGTATCGGGATTCACGCGCACCAGCGATGAAACGGAGTTGAGCGTGTTGAACAGAAAGTGAGGATTGATCTGGCTCTGCAACGCTTCCATTCGCGCCTGTAGAAGCAGGCGCTCTGATTCCTCGAGCTTCATCTCAATGCGCGTACTGGTCCAGATCTTCAGCGGAATCGCGACCACCATGACCGTGCTGGCGTAAATGGCCAAAGACACCAGCCAGTGATCGCTCTGCAAAACGAACATCTTGCCGGGATAGAGCTTGCCTAACTCGGTGTGGATGACTTGCAAGGCAAAGATCACGAAAGCAAAAACGGGCTGCCATTCGATGTGAGGATGGCGAACGAAGCGTTTAATCCAGCGATAGATGCTGAGGTCGATGAGCGGCGAAAACCACCAGATCTCTTCTTTGTCTTTGGCGGCGATGCGGAGCGCGCCGGCGATGTATCCAGCGGCAAGATTGAAAGGCAAAGCGAGCCACTCGCCGTTAATGATCGCGGGAATGGAGACGAAAAACGCGCCGATGATGCCGGCCATTCTGCCGGCGAGAACGCCGACCAGGAGCGAGTACTCGAAGGCGAGGTCCGCCGCCTGAAAATTCTTCACAATCACGCGCACCAGCACACCGAGCGCGAACGGCGTACCCAGGAACAGAACAAGATAGATCTTCTGTTTCCAGCTGCGGTCTTCGCGAAAGAGCAGAAACTTGAAGTAACGCGAACGCACCAGTGCTCCGGCGACGGCGGCAGCAACGCCGAGCCGGACCAGTAGCGTTATCCAAATGAGTCTCTGTTCCATCTGCTTAGACCAATATTTGAGACCACTCTAGCACGCTGGTCGCTGAGCCTTTCAGCGGTGCGGCCGCATCTATAATGGCCTTGTGAGTTCCTTTCGAGTGAAGAAGATGGCGGAGGCGGAGCTACCCACGCAGTGGGGAAAGTTCCGCATCCATGGCTTTGAGGGCAGCGTCGCTGGCGAGAAGCGCGTGGAAACGGCGGTGGCGCTCGTGATGGGCGACGTGACCTCGACCAGCGGGACGGCGCCACTGATGCGCATCCATTCGCAGTGCATGACCGGAGATGTCCTCGGGTCGCTGCGCTGCGACTGCCGCCAGCAACTCGAGAAGGCGCTCTCGATGATCGCGGAGGAAGGCAAAGGCATCCTGATCTACGAGCAGCAGGAAGGCCGCGGCATCGGGTTGATGGCGAAGTTGCAGGCGTACGCGCTGCAAGACCAGGGACGCGACACCGTGGAAGCGAATCAGGACCTTGGCTACGAAGCGGACCTGCGCTTGTTCCAGCTTCCGTCCGAGATATTGAAGCAGTTGGGAGTGCGGCGCGTGCGGTTGCTCTCGAATAATCCGCAGAAGCTGAATTCGCTGACGTCTGCGGGGATCGAAGTTACGGAACGGGTGCCGTGCGAGGTTGAGCCGAATTCGCTTTCGAAAGATTATCTGCGCACGAAAAAAGAAAAGATGGGACACCTGTTCAGCTAGGCATTCTTGAACAGACGCTCAAGTTCCTTCTTATTCGCGACGGGCAGCCGCTTGATCGCAGCGGTCGCGAGAGCAAGGTAAGCGGCGCGCGCATCCGGCACCTTTTTCAGTTCTTGTAGCTGCTTCTTCACGGTCGCGATATTTCCGCGGTTGATCGGCCCGCCGAATGCGACCTTCGTTCCCTTCTTCAGATAGTTCTCGCCGGTTCGCAAAAAAATGGGGGCCATCACCAGTTTGATCTCCTTTTTTGAGAGACCCGCAACCCGCCCAAGCTCTTCGCCAAGCGAAAGCACCGCAACAATCATCGGCGACGAGAATGAACCCATCGCGTGATAGAGGACTTTGTTCTGCTTGCGGATGAGGAACGGCTTTGCTCCCAGGTCGCGTCCGATCTTCAGCGCAACTTCTTTCGCGCGCTTGTCGCCTTCCACTGCAAATGGGACTCTCAGCGTCGGGTTCGAGCCGGGAGCGAAGGTTTGCATGAAGTGAGCCGAGGCAACGGAAGCACCGCGCTTTTTCAAGAGTCCAAGTTCATCGCTGGTCATAGCTCCGCTGGCGTGCAGAACTATCTTCCCGCTCCAGAGAATGTCCCGTCGTTTTCCCAGGAGCTGCGCCGTGCTCGCGATGGCGTCGTCGGTCGAGCAGATCCAAATCACATCAGCGGTAAGGCGGGCGTCGGCGAACGTTGACGCCGTGGATCGCGACGCGCGCGCCAGTGCCTTGGCACGGCGGACTGAGTCCGGCCGATCGCGCGAGACGATCTCGTCCACGCGATATCCAGCCCGCCGCAGCGCGGGCGCGAGCACCCGCGCGACNTTGCCGGCGCCAACAATCGTGATGGAGTTCTTACGANCCAATTTAGTTCGAGAATAGCAGGCGGGGACGGCTCATTTATAGTTCTCGAATGGCTGCGAAGAAAAAGAATGCAAAACTGCTGTCGTCTAAGACGATCTACAAGGGCCGAATTTTCCGGGTCGTGCTCGACAAAGTGCGCGAGCCCAGCGGCATTGTGGTGATGCGCGAGATCGTGCGCCATCGCGGGTCGGTAGTCATTTTGGCAGTCGACGGCGGCAGCAAGCCCAGAATCCTTCTCGAGCGGCAGTACCGCTACGCTGCGGAGGGGGAGCTTTGGGAATTGCCGGCGGGAAAGATCGATGGCGGCGAGAATCCGCTGGTCGCAGCGAGGCGCGAACTGCAGGAAGAAACCGGCTACACAGCAAAGCGTTGGAAGAAATTCTTAGAGTTCTACGTGAGCCCAGGATTTCTCGACGAGATGATGTTCATCTACCTCGCAACTGGGCTCACGAAAGGCAAAGCTCAGCCGGAAGCCGACGAAT
>C688J18823_10003308_pt1 | contig 10195 bp, 6 predicted proteins | sample HopSoiMetagenom1_FD_18823 | JGI IMG/M metagenome (IMG submission 18823) | reverse complement strand
AGCGGCTCGAATTCGAGCAGCGCGTGGCCGCGCCAGCCGACGTTGGGCGTCACGGTGGAGACGAGGTTCACGAGCGCGACTCCGACGGCACCGATCGCGGCGAGCTTCGGAAGCGGGTCGGCGCGGCGCAGCGTCCGGAGCGCATGCGGCCGCCGGTGGAGACCGAGCGTCCATGCCGCCGTGTCGCGGCGCGACGGAACGAGGTCGTGCCAGTCCTTTGCGACGAGCCAGACGCCNGCAGCCGCCGCGAGGACCGCGTCCAGCGTCACGTGCAACCGGCCCAATGCCGCACCGACGGCGACGGCGGCGAGGACGGCAGCCCCGAGATGCCACTCGTGGATGCGGAGGCCCGCAAGGTGTAACCGAAGCCCGAGCGGATGCCGCTCGAGTCGGAAGATCCGGTCGCGCATCACGTGCGCGTCCACGCGCGAACCGCGCGGGGCAGAACGTTCGGGATCATGTCCAGCATCGTCATTCGGGTTCCTCGTTCATCGGTCGCGGGCGGCAGCGTCGAGAGGGGAGATGCCTCGATGCGCCGATCGTGGCCGCGCCGCTGACCGCAGCGTCGCGCGGCGAGATGAGGACACCGTGAACACTTGGTTGCGCTTCCATTAAGGCACCACCGCCCTCCGCCGTACCGAACACGACGGCGAGAGCAGGGAATTCGTCGCGTCTCGCCCGAATCGGATGATGCGGGCCACCGGCCGGCGAGGGGAAACTGATGCGGCTGTGGGAGCGATCGAGGCACACCCGGCGGTCGACGAGTCCAGCGGCAACCAGCGTCTCGCGATCCTGCTCGCGATGGCGATGTTCGTCCTCGTCGTCGACACGTCGCTGATGAACGTCTCGATCTCGGCGGTCGTCAAGGATCTCCACACGACCGCCAGCGGCGTCCAGTCGGCGATCGCGCTCGAGGCGCTCGTCTCGGCGGCGTTCATCCTGATCGGCAGCAAGATCGGGGACCTGTTCGGGCGAAAACGCGCGTACGTGCTGGGCCTGCTCGGCTACGCGATCGGCGCCTTGTCGATGACGCTGTCGCACAGCCTCCTGCCGATCATCATCTGCTGGGCGATCATCGGCGGCCTCGGCGCATCGCTCCTGCTACCGGCGATGCAGTCGCTCATCCACGGCAACTTCGAGGGGAAGATGCAGCGAAAGGCGTACGCCCTCGTCGGCGCGGCCGCCGCGATTGCGGCCGCGGTGGGGCCGCTCGTCGGCGGCTTCATCACGACGTACCTCTCGTGGCGCGTGGCGTTCTTCGGTGAGGTCGTGATCATCGCGATCGTTCTGTCGGGGATCAAGCTCGTCCACGACGTCCCGTACACGGGCGCTCGCGGGATCGATTACGTGGGCGCGATTCTCTCTGCGGTCGGCATGGGCGGTGTCGTGCTCGGGATCCTCGTCTGGCAGGAGGGCGGCGAGGCGGTGCTCGCGCTGATCGCCGTAGGCTTGGTCGCGCTCGGCTCGCTCGCGTGGTGGCTCGGCAAGCGCAAGCGAGAGGGAAAGACCGCGCTGCTCGACGCCGGCCTGTTCGTCTCGAAGTACTTCCGCCTCGGCGTCTCGTCACAGATGCTGCAGCAGATCGCGCTCGGCGGCCTGATGATCGCGCTGCCGATCTTCCTGCAGATGGTGCTCGAGTACAACGCGATGGAAGCGGGGCTCACACTCGCGCCGCTCTCGCTCAGCATGTTCGCCGTCGCGCTCGTGGCGGGGAAAAAGGCCGGTGGTCACAGCCCCGGCAAGATCATCCGCGCAGGTTTCCTGCTTCTCGTCGTCGGCGTCGCCGTCTTGATACCGATTGTTCCGCGCGCCGGCTCCGGTTGGCCGATGGCGATCCCGCTTCTGATCGCCGGCGCCGGGCTCGGCCTCCTGGTCTCGCAGCTGAACAACTACACGCTCTCTCCCATCGAAGAGGAACGAGTTAGCGAGGCCGCCGGCGTCAACTCGGCGGGCGGCTCGTTCGGTCTCGCGTTCGGCCTTGCGTTCTCCGGCGCGATCATGCTCTCCGCGCTCTCGTTCATCTTCACGAACAAGGCCGAATCGAGCACCGTGCTCTCACCGTCCGAGCAGAAGGCCGTCGCAACGCAACTCGACAAGAACGCGCAGGTGATCACGAACACGCACCTCGACAAGCTCCTCGCCGGCCAGCCGGCCGATGTCCACGACGAGATCATCCGTATCAACAACGAAACGCGACCGCTCGCGCTCCAGATCGCGTTGATGGTGCCGCTCCTCGCGGGGCTGCTCGGCTTCTTCAACGGCGTGCGGATGACGCGGCTGCCCGATCCGGAGCCGTCCGGCGCCGGTGAGTCCGTCCTCGGGGGGTAGGCCGCGACACCGACCGGGCCGTGCGCCGTCGCGGCTAGCAGTCTTCGCTGTAGCGCAGGTGTAGGCGTCGTGCAATTGTGCGAGCCTCGGCACGCGTGTGCCACTGCGCGTCGTAGTCCCGCGCGTCGTTATGGCTAGAAAGGATCGCGGGGCCGATCGGACGCCCGTGACTGTCCTGATCCTCGCATTTCCACGACAGGTCGGTCCACGGGTACGTCGTTCTCGTCTTCGGCCTGGCATCCTGGCCACCGCGATCATTGCCACTGCAGGCGACAACGAAAGCGGCGACGGAAGCAACGAGCGCCACTCGGTTGAAGTTTGACGTCGACACTCTTCGATCAGCGCGGCGGGCTCCGAGGGAGCTCCGCCCGGCGGTGCTCAAGTCAGCCGAAGCCCGTTCTCAAGCCGTGATGTCGACGACACAGAAACGGTTTCCTTCGGGGTCGGCGAGAATGACGTAGTCGGCGTCTGGCGGTCGCTTATCCCAATGGACCTCGGTCGCCCCCAACACCTTCAGGCGTTCGACCTCCCCTGCCTGATCCTCGGTGAACAGATCGAGATGGAGGCGAGGAGGTATCTGCACCTTCGATGGGACGTTGTCGAGCGAGAGACTTGGACCGACCCCGTCCCTCGGCCGGAGAAGCACGAAATCGTCGCTCGACTCGTCGCGCGGAACATAGTCGAGGGCGGCCCCCCAGAACTCCGCCTGACGCAGAAGATCGTCGACGCGCAGCACGATCGAGCCAATTCGGAGCACCGCGCCGGACTCTATCCCTAGGCGGACGGCTCCTTCCCGGTGCACGACGATGCCGGTGGTTTCAGACCGTTGAACTGGTTCGGAACGAGTTCCGTCCCGCAGTAGGGTTATGTCGCAATCACGATGTGCGTTGTCGACAGCAGCGGCACCAGGATCAGCTACGAAACGATCGGGAAGGGCCGGCCGCTTATTCTGCTGCACGGCTGGGGTGTCGATCGGACGTCGTGGACCGGTGCGGGCTACATCGACGAGCTCGAAAGCGACTATCGGCTCGTCAACATCGACATTCGCGGCCACGGTGCGAGCGACAAGCCTCACGAGCCCGCCGCGTACACCGCAGCTGTCCTCGTCCGCGATGTCTTCGCGGTCGCCGACGCCGAGGGCTTGGATCGGTTCGCGATCTGGGGACAGTCCTACGGTGGCTGGATCGCGTGGATGACGGCGGCCACGCACCCTCGGCGGGTCGCGGCAATCGTGACCTCCGGGGCTTGGGATCCGCGACCCGCGGAGCGCTCGGAGACCGAGGATTTCGAAGCATTGAAGCAGGGCGGGATGAACGCTCTCCTCGACCGGATGAGGATCGCCTCGGGCGAGCGGTTCGACGGCGAGGTTCCGCCCTGGATCCAGGCACTCGCCCTCCGAAGCGATCCCGAGGCGCTGTTCGCCTCCTACTCCAAGATGTGGGTCGACGGACTCGACGATGAGGCTCTCCGGTCATTTCCTGTCCCCGCGCTCCTCATAGCTGGCGAACTGGAAGACGAGCGCGACGCTGCGGCTGGTATCGCCGCGATGATTCCGAGGGGTCAGCGGCTCCGGTTGCAGGGCTTAGGGCATGTAGAAACGTGTAACGCGAGCGGCCTCACCGTCGCCACCGCCCGAGAGTTTCTCGGCCGGTGGGTCGCACGCTGATCTGAACCCGCCGTCCGCGTCATGTCCGAAACAGACAGTACGGTGCGCCGGCAATGCGTCTGCTCGTCGCCCGCTGCGAGGTTCGCTACACCGGCCGTCTGACCGCCACGCTCCCCGAGGCCGTCCGGCTCCTCGTCCTGAAGTCCGACGGCTCGGTGCTCGTCCACGATGACAGCGGCGGCTACAAGCCGCTCAACTGGATGACACCGCCGACAGTTGTCGAGGAGGCCGAGGGCGCGATCGTCGTCCGCAAGCGCGCGGGCAAGACCGAGGATCGACTCGAGATCCGGATCGTCGACGTGCTGAGCGACGTGACGCACGACATGGGGGAGTCCGCGGCGCTCCAGAAGGATGGCGTCGAGCGCGACCTGCAGGCGGAGCTCGCGGCGCAGCCGCACGCTCTCGGCGAAACGCTGTCCCTCGTCCGCCGCGAGTGGCCGACGGACATCGGCCCGGTCGACCTGATGTGCCGCGACGAGAGTGGCGGATGGGTCGCCGTCGAGGTGAAGCGCATCGCGACGATCGACGCGGTCGAGCAGCTCTCGAGATACCTCGAGCGCATCGACGGCGAATGCCGCGGTGTGCTCGCCGCGCAGGCAGTGAAGCCGCAGGCGAGGACGCTCGCGGAGGCGCGAGGAATTCGCTGCGTCGAGGTCGACCTCGCCGTGCTACGCGGCGAGCGCGAGCCTGACTTGACGCTGTTCGCCGGCTGACCCGCGCGCCGCGAACGCCCGTTCGTCCCCCGTCGACGGTACGGAGCGCTCCAAGATCCCTCAAGAAAGGGACATCGACGGCCGATTGAGGCTCCATGAGTGCGCACGTCTCGTCCGGCCATGCGGCCGTGATGTCCCGTCCTGCCTGGATCGACAAGTGGCTCGTGGCCTGCAAGGACCTCGCGGACCTCGAGCGGTCGAACCCGATGACGGACGCCGTTATCGACGAGATCGACGGGCGCATGATTCGCATCGGCGACCACTGGCTCGCCGACTTCGCGTCGTGCAACTACCTCGGTCTCGACCTCGAGCGGGAGATCATCGACGCGATCCCGTCGTATCTCGAGCGGTGGGGGACGCATCCGAGCTGGTCACGTCTGCTCGGCAGTCCGGCGCTCTATCCGCAGCTCGAGGAGCGGCTGACCGACCTGATCGGCGGCGAGGACACGCTCGTCCTCCCGACGATCACGCTGATCCACATGTCGGTGATTCCGCTGCTTGCGGGGAGCGGCACCGTCTACGTCGACCGTCGCGCGCACAAGACGATCTACGAGGGCTGCGAGCTCGCCGCCGCGCACGGTGCGACCGTGAAGCGGTTCGCGTTCGAGGACGCAGACGACCTCGAGCGGTTGCTGAAGGAAGGCGGCCCGACCCCGCGCCTGATCTGCCTCGACGGCGTCAACAGCATGACGGGCAACGCTGTCGACATCGCCGCATTCGCCGACCTGGCTCGCTCGTATGACGCGCTGCTCTACGTGGACGATGCACACGGCTTCGGCGTCGTCGGTGAACGGAGCCAAGACGAGCTGAGCCCGTTCGGGAACAAGGGCAACGGCATCGTCCGGCACGCGGGTGAGACGTACGACCACGTCATCTTCGTCGCCGGCCTCTCGAAGGCATACTCGTCGCTCGGCGCGTTCATCGCCTGCCCGCCGCAGCTGAAGCGGCTGCTGAAAACAGCAGCACCGCCATACTTGTACTCAGGACCGTCTCCCGTCGCGTCGCTCGCGACGGCGCTTGTCGGGCTCGAGGTGAACGAGCGACGCGGCGACGCGATTCGCGCCGACCTCTGGCGCAAGACGTCGCTCGTCCTCGACTGCCTCGACTCGCTTGGGGTGCACACGCCGAACCGCTCGGGTTTCCCGATCGTCGAGATCCCGCTCGCGCGCCACGACGACATCGACGCGGTCGGACGCTTCCTGTTCGACAACGGCATCTACGTCACGCTCGCGGCGTACCCGCTCGTGCCGCGCAGCGAGGTCGGGTTCCGCATCCAGGTTACGGCGGCGAACAGCGACGCAGAGATCGCGCAACTGATCGACGTGCTCGAACGGCTCACGGAAGGTTTCGACCTTCAGCCTGCACGCGATCAAAGGCGCGCCGCGTGACCGCCGCACTTCGGCTCACACGCGACCGCGCCTGGCTGTGGTACCTCGGCGGCACGGGGCTGCTGACTGCGCTCTACCTCTTTGCACCGTCCCTCGCCGGCAACGGTCCGTTGATCAACGCGCTCGGTCTTTCCGGCGTGCTCGCGATTGTCGTCGGCATCCGGATGCACAGGCCGCGTGCAAGCGCGGCCTGGTGGCTGTTCGCCGTCGGACAGCTGCTCTTCTTCAGCGGCGACCTCTACACCTACAGCTACCCGAAGGTGTTCGGCGCCGACGTGGGTTTCCCATCGCTCGGCGACGCGCTCTATCTCGCGGTGTATCCGGTGCTGATGGCGGGGCTGCTCGTCCTCGTCAAACGGCGGAGCCCGCGGCGCGACCGGTCGGCGATGATCGACGCACTGATCCTCACGATCGGCGTCGGCCTCCTGTCGTGGGTGTTCCTGATCGCGCCGAACGCGCACCTCTCGGGCCTCTCGTGGCTCGCGAAGGGCGTCTCGGTCGCCTATCCGCTCGGCGACGTGTTCCTGCTCGCCGCCGCGATCCGGCTCGCGGTTGACGGCGGCAAGCGCACGGTCTCGTTCGGCCTGCTGGTCGGCAGCATCGTCTGTCTGCTGGCGACCGACTCGGCGTACAACCTCGCGCTCTTGAAGGACACGTACGACCACCAGCTGATCTACGACGCGGGGTGGATCCTGTACTACCTCCTCTGGGGCGCGGCCGCGTTGCACCCGTCGATGCGCACACTCGGGGAACCGGTCGCGGATCAGCGCACACGCCTGACGCCGCTGCGGCTGACGCTCCTTGGCAGCGCGTGTCTGATCGCGCCGGGGATCCGCTTCGCGCAGGCAATCGGCAATCCCGACCTGCTCGTCCTGATCACCGCGTCGGCCGTCCTCTTCCTGCTCGTCGTCGCGCGCATGTCCGGGCTCGTCCGCCAGGAGACGCACGCATTCGCGCGCGAGCGTGCGCTGCGTCGCGCGGGGAGCGAGCTCGTCGCTGCGGCCGGCCAGGAGCAGGTCGCCGCTGCGGCGATCGCGGCTGTGCACCGGCTCCTCTCGATGGAGCTGCCGGTGCGGCTCGTCCTGATCTCCGGAGACAACGCCGTGGTCGAGGCGTCGTCCGACGGCGCAAACGGCGGTGACGTTGGTCTCGTGACCCGCGACTGGTTGCTCGACGACTGCGGTACGTCCCTCAGTGTCTTCGATGCGGATACGCCCTCACAGGTCCGGGCTGACCTCCGGCTTCCGGAGGGGAGGACGACGGTGGTCGCACCTCTGATCGTCAGAGGCGAGGTGCGCGGCGCGCTCGTCGTCTCTTCGCCGGAACGCGTAACGCGTGACGCGTCAGACGCGCTCGCCGCGCTCGCAACGCAGGTGTCGCTCGCGGTCGAGGGCGCATCGCTCGCCGCGGACCTTCATCGCCGCCAGAGTGAGGCGCGCTTCCGCTCGCTCGTCGCGCACTCGAGCGACCTGATCACCGTGCTCGACGCGAGCGGCATCGTCACCTATCAAAGCCCGTCGATCGAGCGCGTCCTCGGATACGCCGTCGACGAGCTCGAGGGATCGCGGTTCGACCGCGTCATCAGCGAGGCCGACCGGCCGCTGCTCGAGCAGCTGATTACCGGCGCCGGCGGAGCGGGCGACGCCCACACGCTCGAGTGCTCCGTGCGCCACCGCGACGGCACGATGCTCCGCTTCGAGATCCAGCACACCGATCTGCTCGAGGACGAGCACGTCCGCGGCATCGTCTTGAACAGCCGTGACGTCAGCGAGCGCAAGGCGTTCGAGGAGCAGCTCGCGCACCAGGCCTTCCACGATCCGGTGACGCACCTCGCGAACCGTGCCCTCTTCGCCGACCGCGTCGAGCACGCGTTGATGCGGTCGACCCGCGGCGTGCCGGACATCGCCGTCATGTTCATCGACCTCGACGACTTCAAGACCGTGAACGACAGCCTCGGTCACGCCGCGGGCGACGAGGTCCTTCGCGAGGTCGGTCGCCGGCTGAAGATCGCCGTCCGCCCGACCGACACCGTTGCACGCTTCGGCGGCGACGAGTTCGCCGTCCTGCTCGACGGCGTTCAGGGGTCCGAGGACGCTGCGGACGCGGCGGCGCGGATCCTGCGCGCCCTCGAGCTGCCGGTTGCGATCGACGGCAAAAATGTCTTTCCGCGCGCGAGCATCGGCATCTGTCTGGTGGGTGAGGAGACGACCACCCCCGAGGCGGCCGAGCTGCTCCGCAACGCCGACGTTGCGATGTACATGGCGAAGCGCGACAGCAAGGGCAGCTACCGCGTCTTCGAGCCGGCGATGCACGAGCGCGTGGTCGAGCGACTCGAGCTGCGATCGGATCTTCAGCACGCACTCACACGCGAACAGCTCGAGCTCCACTACCAGCCGGTCGTCCGACTCGACGGCCGGGAGATCCTCGGCGTCGAGGCGCTACTGCGGTGGAACCATCCGCGTCGCGGCCTCGTTGCGCCGAATCAGTTCATCCCGGTCGCCGAGGAGACGGGCCTGATCGTGCCGATCGGCCGTTGGGTGCTCGAGACGGCATGTCACGAGGGCGTGCGCCTGCAGCACCGCTTCAAGCGCGACACGCCGTTGACGATCAGCGTCAACCTGTCGGTTCGCCAGTTGCAGTCGGAGAGCCTCCTGTCGGACGTGCGCTCGGCGCTCGAGCTCAGCGGCCTGCCGCCGTCGTCGCTCGTGCTCGAGATCACGGAGTCGCTGATGCTCGTCGACGCGGACTATGCGATGTCGCAGTTGTACGCACTGAAGGATTTCGGCATCCGGCTGGCGATGGACGACTTCGGCACGGGCTACTCGTCGCTGAGCTACCTGAGCCGGTTCCCGGTCGACATCCTCAAGATGGACCGCTCGTTCGTTGGCTCGAAGGACAACGGCGCGCTGACCTCGGCGATCCTCGCGCTCGGTGCGAGCCTGTCGCTCGACGTGGTCGCCGAGGGAATCGAGCTGCCCGAGCAGGCGGCATCGCTGCAAGCGCTCGGTTGCGAGCTCGGCCAGGGCTTCCTGTTCGCGCGGCCGATGACGCCGTCGGCGCTCACCGATTTCCTCGAGATCGCAGCAAGCGCAGGCCCGAACGGCACGGATGCTGGAGCGCCTCCGGCCGCCGCTGCCGCCGATGCAGCATAGTTACGACGCGCTCGACCGCCCGGGCGGGCTCGGCGGCGGCAACCTCCTGACGCCGCTTCGACACCGCGATTTCCGGCTGCTCTGGCTCGGGATGGCGGTGTCGCTCATCGGGGACGGGATCTTCCTCGTCGCCGTCGCCTGGGAGAGCTACGTGTTGTGGAACTCACCGGCGGCACTGTCGATCGTCGGTATCGGGATGACGGTCCCCACAGTCGCCTTCCTGTTGATCGGCGGTGTCGTGAGCGACCGCCGCGACCGGCGTCGCGTGATGGCATGCGCGGACGGGTTGCGCGCGCTTGCCGTCGCCGGGGTTGCTGCGCTTGCGCTCGCGCACGTGCTGCGCTTCTGGGAGCTCGTCGTGCTCGTCGCCGTCTACGGCGTCGGCACAGCATTCTTCACACCGGCGTTCGACGCGATCGTTCCCGACCTGCTTCCCAGCGACGAACTCCCGCGTGCGAACTCGCTCGACCAGTTCGTACGGCCGATCGCGTTGCGGCTCGTCGGCCCCGTCATAGGCGGCGCGCTCGTCGCGATCGGGCCGGGTGTGGCATTCGCGGTCGACGCTGCGTCGTTCGGCGCGTCGCTCGCAGCCGTCTTGCTGATGCGAACGGTTGCCGCACACCTCCTCGAGGAGCACGTGTCGCCCGTTGTCGCGCTGAAGGAAGGACTGCGGTTCGTCCGCGGGCGCGTCTGGCTCTGGGGGACGCTCGCGTCCGCTGCGATCGCGTATCTGCTCTTCCTCGGGCCGACGGAGGTGTTGCTCCCGTACGTCGTCAAGAACGAGTTGCACGCGTCGGCGAGGACGCTCGGGCTCGTGCTCGCTGCCGGCGGTGTCGGCGCCGTTACGGCGGCGATCTGGATGGGCCACCGCGAGCATCCGCGCCGCGACGTCACAGTGATGTATGCGGCCTGGACGATCGCGACGCTCGCCATCGCCGGCTACGGCCT
>C688J18823_10003307_pt1 | contig 10195 bp, 7 predicted proteins | sample HopSoiMetagenom1_FD_18823 | JGI IMG/M metagenome (IMG submission 18823) | reverse complement strand
TTCGATTGCATGACCATCGACCCGCACATCCGCCTGCGCGAGCGGCAGCGCCTTGCCTTCGGCGACGTCGAATTGCAGCGCGACGAGATCGAGGTCGGTGACGAGTTCGGTCACTGGATGCTCGACCTGCAGTCGCGTATTCATTTCCAGGAAATGGAACTTGCCATTATGGTCCAGCATGAATTCGATGGTGCCGGCGCCGACATAATCGATTGCCTTCGCCGCCTGTACAGCGGCGGCGCCCATGCCCGCGCGCAAATCCGCATTGACCACAGGCGATGGAGCCTCCTCCACCACTTTCTGGTGCCGGCGCTGCACCGAGCAATCACGCTCGCCGAGGTGGATCACGTTGCCGTGGCTGTCTCCAAAAACCTGGATTTCGACGTGACGCGCATCGACGATGGCGCGCTCCAAAAGCAGGCGGTCGTCGCCGAATGCGTTCTGTGCTTCCGAGCGCGCCGTACGCAGCGCGCCCGCAAGCGCATCCGCGTCTTGCACGAGCCGCATGCCGCGACCGCCACCGCCCGCCGCAGCCTTCACCATTACAGGGAAACCGATGCGCGCCGCTTCGTGCGCGAGCCGCGCATCCGACTGGTCCTCATCCTGGTAGCCGGGCACGCAGGGCACGCCGGCGGCAATCATGCGGCGTTTGGCTTCGGCCTTGTCGCCCATGACGCGAATCGCTTCCGGCGACGGGCCGATGAAGATCAGTCCCGCCTCGGCGCAAGCGTGTGCGAAAGCTGCGTTCTCCGAAAGGAAGCCATACCCCGGGTGAATCGCCTCGGCGCCGCTTTGCTTTGCCGCTACGATGATCTTCTCGATCGACAGATATGATTGCGCCGCGGGCGCGGTGCCGATTGCGATCGCCTCATCCGACAAGCGCACATGCAGCGCATCGGCATCCGCCTCGCTGAACACAGCGACAGTGCGGTAGCCGTTCGCATGTGCCGTGCGAATGATACGGCAGGCGATCTCGCCGCGATTGGCGATGAGCACTTTGCGAAAGCGGCTCGCCATCAGGATTTTTCCACCCATCGCGCCGGGCGTTTTTCCAAGAACGCGGCGAGGCCTTCGCGGCCCTCTTCGCCGCGCAAGGATGCGCTGAACGCGGTCGCCGCTTCATCCGTAAGCTCTTCCGGACGGCGACCGACCGTCGCCAGCAGCAGCCGCTTCGTTGTGGCGTTGGCGCCTGGTGCACAGCGCCCGAGATTCTGGTAGATCGCATTCAAGACTGCTTCCGCGTCCTCGTTACGCGGACAGAAATGATCGACGAGACCGATCGCGGCACCCTCCTGCCCATCAAAGCGCGCGCCGGTGAGCGCCAGCCGCCGTGCGTGCTTGAGGCCGACCCGCGCTACGACATAAGGCGCGATTTGCGCCGGCGGGATGCCGAGCCCCGTCTCCGACAAGGCAAACCGCGCCCGTGGGGTCGCGAGCACAATGTCCGCACAGCAGGTGAGGCCGAGCCCGCCGCCGAATGCGGGCCCATCGACGACGGCGACAACCAGCATCGGATGTGAATTCACGCGCGCATAAAGCTCGCCGCCGCGTCGATTGGCGGTGAACAGCGGATCGGTTTCNTCGAGCTTCAGGTCGGCCTCCAGCCGCTCGAGATTCCTTTTGAGATTTGCCCCGGCGCAAAACGCTCCATTCGCGCCTTGCAGAACCAGCACGCGGATGCTGCGATCGTCCTTGGTGGCGTCGAGAAGTGCAAAGAGATCGGCGACCAGCTCATCGGTCATCGCATTGCGCGTCGCCGGATCGTCGATCGTCGCGATCAGGCGAAAGCCGCGGCGTTCGAGGCGGATAGCCTTGGTTGCAGGTAAATCCGCCATTACATCCTCGCAACGCCAAACGTGTTCGGATGCAGTACACGCCGCTCGCCTTCCATTGCCGTGGCGAGGCAAAATGACAGCACCCGGCGTGTATCGCGTGGATCGATGAGGCCGTCGTCCCAGAGCCGCGCCGTCGCAAACAGCGCGGTCGACTCGCCGTCGTAGCTTTTCACTACGCGCTCCGAGATCGCATCGAGCTTGGCGCGATCCGGAATCTCGCCGCGCACGCGTGCGCCCTCTTCCGCAACGATGGTCAACACGCGCGCGGCCTGCTCGCCGCCCATGACGGAAATGCGATTGTTCGGCCACGAGAAAACGAAACGCGGCCCAAAGGCTCGCCCGCACATGCCGTAATGGCCGGCGCCGAACGAACCGCCGATCTGCAGCGTAATCTTTGGAACGGTGGCGTTCGTCACCGCCTGAATCATCTTCGATCCATGTTTGACGATGCCCGATTGCTCCGCTTCGACGCCCACCATATAGCCGGTCGTGTTCTGTAAGAAGACGAGAGGCGTGCCCGATTGGCAGCAGAGTTGGATGAACTGCGCCGCCTTGGTTGAGCCGTTGGAGTCAATCGGGCCGTTATTAGCGAGAATGCCTACTGGTTGCCCTTCGATGGTCGCATGACCACAGATCGTCGCAGCGCCGTAAAGCGGCTTGAAATCGAGGAAATCGGAATCGTCAACGATGCGCGCAATGATTTCGCGCACCTCGTAGGGCCTGCGATAGTCGGTCGGCACGATGCCTAGCACTTCCTCCGTATCGTAGCGCGGCGGCTTGTAATTGCGCGGCGCACAAGACGGCAAATTGTCGTTCCATGAAAGCTTCGCAAGGATATCGCGACCAATGCGCAATGCGTCCGCATCGTCTTCGGCGAGGTATTCGCCGACACCCGTCGTCACCGCATGCATCTCGGCGCCGCCGAGCGCCTCTTCATGCGCGACTTCGCCGGTCGCGGCCTTGAGCAGTGGCGGCCCGGCGAGAAAGACCTTCGAACGCTTGCGCACGAGCACGATGTAATCGGCAAGGCCGGTCTGATAGGCGCCTCCCGCGGTCGACGAGCCGTGCACGATCGAAATCACCGGAATTCCCGCCGCAGACATGCGTGACATGTTCGCGAACGTACCGCCGCCCTTCACGAACATTTCCGCCTGCAGAAAAAGATTGGCGCCGGCGCTTTCGACCAGCGACACATAAGGCAGCTTATTCTGCAGCGCGATCGATTGTATGCGCAGCGCCTTTTCCACGCCCATCGGATGCGAGGCGCCGCCCTTGATGCCGGCATCATTAGCCGTGACGACGCAGCGCACCCCGGAGATAAAGCCGATGCCGGCAATCGAGCCACCGCCATAGACATTCTCGGTACCGTCGTCCTCGTTCATGCCGAGGCCGCACAATGTCGATAATTCGAGGTACGGCATGTCGCGATCGAGCACGAGACTCAAACGCTCGCGCGGCGGCAATTGCCCGCGCGACCGGAATTTCTTCTCCGCGCGGTTCGAAGTCTCGCGTACCTTGGCTTCCAACGCGCGAAATTCATCGATCAGCGCAAGATGCGCGGCGCGATTGGCGCGATACGTCTCGCTTTCCTTCACGATGGTTGATTGGAGGATAGGCATAGGCTGCTCGCGAACTCTTGCGGCGGGCCAGCATCATCGTTGACTTGATGCCGGTTCTCAAGTTCAAATTGCCAAAGCCTTCAAGCAATCGCATGCCACGCGCCTCGCCATGCGGCGGGCCAGCATTCACGTGAAAGCCGCCGAAACGAGCGGCCTGGTACAGGGGAGGACAATCCATGGACGTAGATATCGGCCTCGCAAATTGGTTCCTGCAACGCGCCTTGCGCACGCCGGAGCGCCACGCGCTGACCTTCGAAGAGTCGACCCTCACTTATGGCGCGGCGCAGAGCCTGATCGAACAATGCGCGGCAAGGCTCGCCGGTCTCGGCGTGAATCATCGAACCCGTGTTGCCTTTCTCGGCCAGAACCAGCCCGATTTCCTGATCACGATGTTTGCCGCCGCCCGGCTTGGCGCGATTTTCGTGCCGCTGAATTTCCGCCTTACGGGGCCGGAAATCGCGTTCATCCTCCGCGATTGCGGCGCCGAGGTGCTGATTGCCGATCCGCCGCACCGGCCCGTGATGGACAATGTGCGGGCAGAGCTCGCTTCCGTGCCCCACTTTCTGACGACATTGTCAGATGCCGAGGATTGGGAGCGCCTCGATCAGCCGGCGAGCGGCAACATGCCGGCTCAATTCCGCACCGGACCNGACGATGTCGCCGTGATCATGTACACGTCCGGCACGACCGGGCGCCCGAAAGGCGCGATGCTGACGCATGGCAATATCTGGTGGAACAACACCAATGCGATGCACACGATCGATTTCGAGCAGAACGACGTCACGCTGACCTCCTCTCCCATGTTCCATATCGGCGGTCTGAATGTCTGCACGCTTGTCACGCTGCAAAAGGGCGGCGAGGTGGTGCTGCACCGAACGTTCGATCCTGGCCGCACGCTCGCGGCGTTCGGCGAGCATCGCGTCACGACCTTTTTCGGCGTGCCGGCGATGTTCCAGTTCATGAGCCAGCACCCCGATTTCGCGAGCGCCGATCTCTCCAGTCTTCGCGTCGCGGTCTGCGGCGGCGCGCCCTGCCCCGAACCGCTGTTGCGGCTTTATGGCGAGCGCGGCGTGCCGATGCAGCAAGGTTACGGGCTCACCGAGACGTCACCGATGGTGTCGTTTCTCGCGCCGGAATTCGCGTTGTCGAAGCTCGGCTCGTCCGGACGCACGCCGCTCTTCACCGACGTGCGTCTGATCGGCAGCGATGGCGAGGTGGTGCGCGAGCCCGGCATGCCGGGAGAGGTCCAGGTGCGCGGCCCCAACGTCATGGCCGGCTACTGGAACCGGCCGGAAGAGACCGCCGCGGCGATTGACGCGGAGGGGTGGTTCCGCACCGGGGATGTTGCCTTCATGGATGAGGAAGGATTCCTGACGATCTGCGATCGCATCAAAGACATGATCATTTCGGGCGGCGAGAACGTCTATCCCGCCGAAGTCGAGAGCGTGCTGTTCAAACATCCGGCAATTGCCGAAATCGCCGTTATCGGCGAGCCCGACGAAAAATGGGGCGAATGCGTCGTCGCGATCGCCGCGCTGAAACCCGGGCACTCGCTCAACCTTGAGGAATTGCGCGCCTTCGCCGGCGAAAGGCTGGCCCGCTACAAGCTGCCGCGACGCCTGGTGCTCATGAACGCGCTACCTCGCAACACAGTGGGCAAAGTTCTTAAATTCGAGTTGCGCAAGGCGATTGCGGCAGCATTGGAAGCGGCGGAGTGAACATAGAGGCGCGTAAGCGGCCGGCGCGTCTCAGCCCCTTTTATGGGCCGGAGCACGACGCGTTTCGCGAAACGGTGCGGCGTTTCGTGGCCAAGGAGATCGAGCCCTTCGCCAGCGAGTGGGACGAGGCGCAAGAATTCCCGCGCGAGCTTTATCGCAAGGCGGCCGCCATCGGCCTGCTGCAGCTCGGATTTCCGGAGGAATATGGCGGCATTGCCTGCGACCGCTTCATGCGGCTTGTCGCTTCGCAGGAANTGGCGCGCTGCGGTGCCGGCGGCATCTGCGCTTCGCTCATGTCGCATACGATCGGCGCGCCGCCCATAGCGCGCCGCGGCTCGGAAGAGATGCAGCGCCGCGTCCTGCCGCAGATTCTTGCCGGCGAGAAGATTTCCGCGCTGGCGATCACCGAACCAGGCGGCGGCTCCGACGTCGCACGCCTGCAAACCAATGCGCGGCGCGACGGCGACGAGTATGTTGTGAACGGCCAGAAAACATTCATCACCTCCGGCATGCGCGCCGATTATTACACAGTCGCGGTGCGGACCGGCGGTCCGGGTGCCGCCGGCGTCAGTCTTCTCTTAATGGACCGCGATCGGCCGGGTTTTTCCCGCACCCCGCTCAAGAAGATGGGCTGGTGGGCCTCCGACACCGCGACACTCTATTTCGAGGATTGCCGCGTGCCGGCCGAGAACCTGATCGGCGAGGAAGGCTTAGGCTTCAAGACGATCATGTTGAATTTCAACGACGAGCGGCTCGGCATGGCGTCGTCATGCACGAGTTTCTCGCGCGTCTGCCTCGACGAGGCGATGGCCTACGCACACGAGCGGCAGACGTTTGGCAAGCCGCTCAGCGAGCATCAGGTGATCCGCCACAAGTTGGTGGACATGGCGCAGCGCGTCGCCGCAACGCAGGCGTTCCTGGAAATGCTGACCTGGTGCGTCGAGCAGGGCGACAACCCGGTCGCGGAAATCTGCATGTTGAAGAACCAGGCGACGCAAACGATGGCGTTCTGCGCCTCCGAAGCCGTGCAGATTTTCGGCGGCGCGGGTTATATGCGCGGTTCGAAGGTCGAGCGCATCTATCGCGAGGTGAAGGTGAACGCGATCGGCGGCGGCACGGAGGAGATCATGAAGGACCTCGCCAGCCGGCAGATGCGGCTATGATCATTCTCTACCACTGCATGAACGCGCGTTCGTTCCGCGCGTTGTGGGCGCTCGAAGAGCTGCGCCTGCCATACGAACTCAAGATCCTGCCGTTTCCCCCGCGCGTGCATGCGCGTGATTATTTGCAAGTGAACCCGCTCGGCACGATCCCGCTGATGCTCGACGGCGAGACGCGCATGACGGAATCCGCCGCCATTTGCCAGTACCTTGCGACGCGCTACGGCCCAAGCCCGCTTGGCGTTCAGCCGAACGAATCTGCTTACGGTGCGTTCCTAAATTTGCTGCATTTCGGCGAGGCGACGCTCACTTTTCCACAAGCGGTCGTGCTGCGTTATTCGCGACTGGAGCCGCCGGAACGCCGCCAGCCACAAGTCGCTGAGGATTATGCGCGCTGGTTTTACGGACGCCTGCGCGCCGTCGAGGCGATCGTGTCGCAATCGGAATATGTCTGTGCCGGCCGGTTCACCGCGGCAGACATCTCCGTCGGCTACGCGATGCTCTTATCGCAGTTCAACGGCTTGAACGAGAACCTGCCGGACGCGGTGCGCGCCTATTGGGCGCGTTTGCAGGCGCGCGATGGATTTCAGCGCGCCGATGCGGCGCAGAAGATGGCGGCGCAAACGGCGGGAATAGCCGCGAATTTCTGAGCCTGTCATTCCCGCGCAAGCGGGAATCCAGGAGCAAATGCACATCGATTACTGATCGCTCCGCGAAGCGCCGGGAATGACGTCACTCCGCCGCCTCCCGCATCTCCTCACCCCGCTCGCGGCGCACATCCGGCGGCGTCGCTTCGTCGGCGAGCGCGCCCAGCGCCTCATCCATGCCCATCGACACCTGCGCCTGCGAGCCGAGCCGCCGGATCGACACTGTGCGCTCCGCCCCCTCCTTGCGGCCGACGACCATGAGCATCGGCACTTTTGCCAGCGAATGCTCGCGCACTTTATAGGTGATCTTCTCGTTCGTCAGATCGCCCGCGACGCGAAGTCCGAGCTTTCGCGCCGCCGCGATCAGCTCGTGCGCATAATCGTCCGCCTCCTGCGTGATCGTGCAGACGACCGCCTGCAAGGGAGATAGCCAGAGCGGCAAATGGCCGGCGAAATGCTCGATCAGAATGCCGATGAAGCGCTCCATCGAGCCGCAGATGGCGCGATGCACCATGACCGGCGGGGTCTTCTCGCTGTTCGGCGCGATATAGAACGCGCCGAATCGCTCCGGCAGGTTAAAATCGACCTGCGTCGTGCCGCATTGCCATTCGCGGCCGATCGCATCGCGCAGCACGTATTCGAATTTCGGCCCGTAAAAAGCGCCCTCGCCGGGATTGATCGCAGTGGTCACGATATTGCCATGACGCGCCTTGATCTCCTCGAGCACGCGGGCCATCACGGCTTCGGCATGATCCCACATCGCGTCGGTGCCGACGCGCTTGTCGGGCCGCGTCGACAGTTTCACCACGATGCGGTCGAAACCGAAATCATGATAGACCGAGAGGATGAGATCGTTGATCTTCATGCACTCGTCGGCAAGCTGATCCTCGGTGCAGAATATGTGCGCGTCGTCCTGCGTGAAGGCGCGCACGCGCATGATGCCGTGGATCGCGCCGGACGGCTCGTAGCGGTGCACGAGGCCGAACTCCGCCATGCGCAGCGGCAATTCGCGATAGGAGCGCAGGCCATGCTTGAAAATCATCACATGACCGGGACAGTTCATCGGCTTTAATGCAAACGTGCGCTCGTCGTCGGGATCGTCGCCTGCCGGCTTCACCACGAACATGTTGTCGCGATACCAGCCCCAATGGCCCGACGTTTCCCACAAAGCTTTGTCGAGCACTTGCGGCGCGTTGACCTCGCTGTAATCCGCCGCAAGGCGCCGGCGCATATACGCGATCAGCGTCTGAAACAGCGTCCAACCCTTCGGATGCCAGAACACCGTGCCCGGACCTTCCTCCTGGAAATGGAAGAGGTCCATCTCGCGGCCCAAGCGGCGATGATCGCGGCGCTCCGCCTCTTCGAGCTGCTTTAAATACGCATCGAGCTCTTCCTGGCGTGCAAAGGCCGTCGCATAAATGCGCGACAGCATCGGCTTATTCGAATTGCCGCGCCAATACGCGCCGGCGACTTTCATCAGCTTGAACGCGCTGCCGATCTTCCCCGTCGACGTCATGTGCGGGCCGCGGCAGAGATCGAGCCACTCGCCCTGTTTATAGATTTTTAGCTCCTGGTCGGGCGGGATCGCATCGACGAGTTCGACCTTGAAGGCTTCGCCATGCGTCTCGAACCAGCTGCGCGCCTGTTCGCGTGACCAGACTTCTCTAGTGAACGGCTTGTCGCGCGCAATGATCTCGCGCATGCGCTTTTCTATTTCCGCAAAATCATCGGGGGTGAACGGCTCATTGCGGAAAAAGTCGTAGTAGAAACCGTTCTCGATCACCGGTCCGATCGTCACCTGCGTTTCGGGGAAAAGCCCCTGCACCGCCTCCGCCATCACATGCGCGGCGTCGTGGCGGATGAGCTCAAGCGCGCGCGGGTCTTCGCGCGAGATGAACTCGATTTTTGCATCGCGATCGATCGGATCGGCGAGATCGGCAAGCGCGCCGTCGCGCACCATGGCCACCGTGCGCTTGGCAAGAGAGGGCGAGATTGATTTGGCGATATCGAGCCCGGAAATGCCGGGCTCAAACGTGCGCGAGGCGCCATCGGGAAAGGTGACGTTGATCATATCGGCTCCAACTCACTCGCCGAAACCAGCCGGCGTAAGCGGCGCACTTTCCGTGCCGAGGAGGTTTGTAAGGAACGAGCACGGAAGTTGCAACACCTGTCCAGCATGGAGCGAATTTGACCGGCGGCACCGTTGCCGGCACAAAGGCTAGGAAAGCCCTCAAATCGTGCCGGAAATTATCCGCAGTTCTCCGGCGGCGAGCCGAGCTTGAACACAACGGCCTTGGAGATCGCCGCCAAGCACTGGCAACACGGCATAATCTATAGCAACGGCATCAAAAGGTGCCGGTGCATGTACCATTTCGCATTGCGCTTTCGATCTGGGGTGCGAAGGACAGTAACCAACGACTTCGCGGCGGTCCTACGGTCAAGCTTTGCAAACCGCGAAAGAGGATCAGCGCGCGCTGATCTTGCTGACAATCAGTCGCCAAAACATTGATGATATTCCTGAGATCGTTGAGGATTGCGTCGAGCAGGGCCGCTTGTCGTCGAAGATCGAGAAGCGCGGCACTCAGGCCCGGCGAGAATGCGTTTTATCTTCATGAGGACGTCCTCCAAAGCCGCGGTCTTGCGCTGCTCTTATTCGATGATGCCGCAGGCTATGCGCCCGCCGGCGTCACCGGTTGGATCAGTCTTATAATCATCTTTGCCCGCGTGAATGATGAGTGCGAGCCCGTTCGCATCATTCGGACCCTTGCCCTTGTCGAGTGTGATCGCGGTGTTCACGACATCCACCGCAAGCGTTCCACTTTGCAGGCACGTGCAAGTTCGGCATGTCGCCGGCGTGCTGGCCTTCCGGTGCCATCATGCCGTGTTTCTTGTTCCCTGGATTGAAATGACCTCCGGCGAGGTGAATGGCGGCTCGCATTTGCCGACGCGTGAACGCGGAAGGCGTGGTCGCCGGCAGGAAGCCCGATCAACACGCCGCCGGTCGCGGCCTGCGTCAGTTGGGCAGTGCCGACCTCTTTGCCCTGAGTGTTTTTCAGCGTCGCTTTGGCGCTTTGCGCAGCCGCCGGGAGCGCCGCGAAAACGAGGAGCGAACCCGCCAGTCCGGCTGTCCTGGCGAGGAAAAGACGTGCATGCTGATAAGGAGAAGGAGTGATCCGCCGGCTAAGTTTCGGGCAAGCTTAACAAGCCGTTAACCAT
>C688J18823_10003305_pt1 | contig 10196 bp, 7 predicted proteins | sample HopSoiMetagenom1_FD_18823 | JGI IMG/M metagenome (IMG submission 18823) | reverse complement strand
CGTACTGCGCGACAGCAGCCTGCGCGATCAGGACCACTAGCCCAAAAACCAATGCCAACGTACGCTTCACGTTCAGACGCTCCCGTGCAAAACCGCACAACCATTAGACGGACAAACTTGGGCCCGGGTCACAGAAAGTTAGTGAGTGCTTCGGCTGTCTCTTTTGGACGCTCTTCCATGAGCCAATGCCCACTGCCCTTCAGGATCACGACTTTCACGTCGTTCGCGACCTCCTTCGCTTCTCGGCCCAAAGCGTCACCACGCGACTTCTCGCCGCCGATCACCAGCACCGGCATCGTGAGCTTGGTCTTGGCAAGTTGCGCAAAATCGGTGGCATCTTTGGGGAAGGAGATGAAGTAGGCCCATCCCGCGCGCATGCGACTTGGCCGAGAGTATGCAGCGGTGTAGGCGCGGCGGTCGGCTTCAGGAATGGAATGGTTCTTATCGCCGGCGAAATCGCTCCAATAATGTTCGAAGTAGGTGCGCTCGCGTCCGGCAACTAGCGCCTCCGGGGTCGGGCCGTTGAAACGGAAATGCCAGATCTGCGGACTGTTGTAGGTTGACTCCCATTCGCCGATGCCGGGCAGGAAAGCGTCCATGAGAACGAGCTTTTCTGTCTCCTGCGGGAATTGTGCGGCATAGGCGTAGGCCACCATGAGTCCGATATCGTGCCCAACTACCTCGGCCTTCTTCACGCCAAGCGATTGCGCAAGATCATGGATGCGCGCCGCCGCCCACTTCATATCAACCTCGGTTTTCGGGATTTCGGAATCGCCGATGCCGGGCAGGTCGGGTGCGATAACGGTAAATTTCTCGGCCAGCCGTGGGATTAACGGCCGCCACATGCGCGATGTCTGCGTGTACCCGTGTAGCAGGATCAGGGCAGGTCCGTTTCCAGCGGTCAAATAATGCAGCTTGAGGCCGTTTACGGTGGCATCTTTTGCGAGAATGGCGTGTTGGCCGGTCTGCGCGCTGGCAGCGGAGATTAAGAGCACAAGACAAACTGAAATCGCTGCAACATGACCGGGAAATCTTCTCATCGGGGTCTCCGTAAAGGCGAAGGACGATTGTAGCTGGGGCAGACGAATACGACACCTTTCGTCCCATACAACTGGACTGCCGGAGTGAGAATCTGCAACTCTGGATGGTCCAGAGATGAAGCTCGTCGCCAAAACTCTTGTTCTTTTTCTAGCCTTGCAGCCGTTCGCGGGAGCGCAGCAAGCGACCATCTCCGGAAAGGTCGTGGATCCCACCGGCGGCGCTGTCCCAAACGCGCGGATCCTCTACCGCGAAGGCCTGAAAGAAATCGGCGCAACGACTACCGGCGACGGGACGTTCTCACTCGCCGCTCCGAAACTGCCCATCGCTGTCGCTGTGACTGCACCTGGATTCAAAGCGAGATCCACGCAGCTTGCAGCGAGCGGGCAGGCCATCGTTCTTCAACCAGCAGAAGTGTCTGAGACCGTGGAAGTCAGCAGCACGCGCATGAAGCAGGAGATCGCTCTGCGCGCGGCAGATATCAGCGTGCTCGACCGCCAGGCCATTGTGCATTCCCCTTCGAAGTTGCTGGACGACGTACTGCGTGGCGCTCCTGGGTTCCAGCTCTTCCGGCGGACGTCGAGCGTTGCGGCGAATCCGACGACGCAAGGTGTCTCGCTGCGGGGATTGAGCGCGAGTGGCGCCAGCCGCGCGCTGGTGATCGAAGACCTGGTCCCGGTGAACGATCCCTTCGGCGGCTGGGTTTACTGGAACCGCATACCGAAGCTATCGCTCGAACGCGCTGAGGTGGTGCGCAGCGGCGAGTCGGATGTTTATGGGCGCGACGCGCTCGGCGGCGTGGTGCAACTTATCCCAGTTTCGCCGGCAAGCGATATCACCACCCTGGAGGCTTCCGGGGGAAGCCGCGGCACCGCAGATGCGTCTGCGCTGTGGAGTGATCAAGTCGGGAGATGGGGATTCAGGGCTGATGGCGCCATCTTCCGCTGGAACGGATACATTCCCGTTGCCGCGGATCAGCGAGGAGCCGTGGACACAGTATCGGATCTCAATGCGCGTACCGGCCAGGCGCGTGTAGAGCGTGGTTTCGGGGAAGCTAATACGGTTTTCCTGCAGGGCTCATGGTCTGGTGAAGAGCGGCAGAATGGAACATTTCTGCAGACCAACCGCAGCGCAGCCCAAAATGCGGTGATCGGCTCAGACTTCGCGCTCGCCGGTGGTCTCACTTCGCTGCGAGCATTCGCTGACTGGGAACATTTCCATCAAAGTTTTTCGGCCATAACGCTCGACCGCAACTCCGAATCGCTGACGCGGTTGCAATTCGTGCCGGTGCAGAGGTTCGGGATCGAGAGCCAGTGGGTGCGCAGCTTCCATCACGATGATTCATTGATTGTCGGCGCGAGTGCCAGCGAGGTGGACGGCGTAGACGACGAGATCGGATTCATCAGCGGCACCCCCCAGTTTCGCGTTGTTGCGGGCGGAGTACAGAAGACCACGGGCGTCTTCGGACATCTTTCGCTGAAACCGATTCCTCGGCTGTTCATCGGATTGGGAACCCGCTTCGACGCCTGGGAAGACACACAGGGCTTCTCGCGGCGCGAGAATTTCAGCGGGCCGCTCGTGCCGCGTACTGATTTCAACGACAAGGTGGAACTCGAGGCGAGCCCGCGCGTCTCGGTCGGATTCAGTGTCACGCCGCAGCTGATGCTCTCGGCAGCGGCGTACAAAGCGTTTCGTCCGCCGACGCTGAATGAGCTCTATCGCGGCTTCCGGGTCGGCAATGTGATGACGCTCGCGAATCAGAACTTGGCATCAGAAAAATTGAACGGAGTGGAGGGCGGATTCGACTTGCGGCTCGCGCATATTCACTTGGCGCAGAGCTTCTTCTACAACGAGTTGAACGATGCCATCGCAAACGTCACGCTAACAACGACGCCGGCGCTGATCACACGTCAACGGCAGAATGCTTCGCTGATCCGTTCGCGCGGCATCGATCTCGTGGTGGATGGCCGCTTCGCAGCTCTCCATTGGAATGCAGGATACGAATTCGCTGACAGCTCGATCCTCAGCTTTCCCACCCAGCCGCTGCTGGTCGGGAAGCTGACGTCACAGGTGCCAAGGCATTCGTGGTCCGTAGGGACATCTTATTTGCGATCGACATGGGATGTGACGGCTGAGGCGCGGGGAGCGGGGCAGCAGTTCGATGACGATTTAAACCAGTTCGCTCTCGGATCCTTCGCAGTCTTGAATCTTTCAGGGTCAAAGCAGATCTACAAAGGGCTCTCAATCTTCGCTGCCATCGAGAATGCCCTAGATACGGAATATGCGACGGCTAAGACGCCGGTGACTTCTCTAGGTCCGCCAATCGCGGTGCGTGCTGGGTTTCGATTCAACGACATTGGCCATCGCCGCTGACCCTAAGTTCTCGGCTGAGAGCCTTCCTGCCTCTGCCAATGTCCGCAGTGGCCCCAGCCGGCGCGGAACTTCTCACGCTCTTCGGGCGTCATCTTCTCCCAGCGTTCTGCCATGCGGCGCTTCCAGCCCCACGCCGGCGGACCACCACGGCGAAATCCGCCAAAAAGGATCTTGCTCAAGATCAGCAACCCGAGCGCCTGCCAAAAGGTGATGGTGTGAACGCCGGCGATCTCCGGCAGTAAGTGATTCCAAAGCTGCATGACAACAAAGCTAAGCAGAGCAGCGATGGCCAAACCAAAAACTACACATCGCGCCACGCGCGTGAACCTACTCATGGGTTAACTCCTTGTGGGCGGCGCCAAGGCCTACGACAGCCTGGATCCACTCCTTGAATTCCTGTGATCTGGCCGGCCTGTTTACGGCCGGGGTTTGCGGCTTCGGCTGCAGTCGCGCAAATTCGTTGTAAATCTCGCGCAATCGTCCTCGGAGGTAGAGCACCGCCAAACGTTTGCGCGTGAGCAGCGTGTTCATGTTCACTCCGGTGTGCGCCGCCAGCTCTTTGAAGCTGATGCCTTCGATCTCGTGCGCCACAAAAACTTCACGCTGTTCGGGGGGCAGCTCGCCGAGCGCGGCTTCGAGCTCTTCCACCAACATCAAGCGGGCGAACGCGGCTTCCGGTCCGGCCTGGGGGGAGGGTAAAAGTTCTTCCACTGACAATTCTTCTCCTTCTTCGCTAAGTGGCTGTGCCAGATCATTCAGCAACGCCGGCTTCCTCTTTCGGAACAGGTCAACGATACGGTTGCGCGCCACGCGAAACAGCCAGGCGCCCACCTGATCGATGGTTTGGAACATGCGGTAGGCCTCAACCAGCTCGGTGAAGACCTCCTGCAGAATGTCGTCGGCATCGCCGGCATCCGGCACACGGCGGCGGATGAAGCTCCGCAGACGCGGCTGCTCCCGCGCGTATGCCTCGGAGATGCGGCGGTCTTGCTCCGCCGGCGACTGCTCCATGCCCAGAGCCTGTTTCATCTGCTCATGTAGACGTTCGGGCAGGCGGAATATTTTCACTTTTAATTCTTATTCTGAAGGCAGGTATTTCCGCAGGGCCCCCATGTGGGTGTGAGAGGGCTTCTCGAAACTAAATCCCACCTCTCTTCTACGCTGCGCATCTCTCATAGCAACATGCCGAAGAAGGTCAGCGTAGCCAAAGCCAAGCAAGCCAGCGCGGCGCCGGTGCCAAACTCTCGCGACATCATCACCCTTCGCAAAGCCGCGAAGACGTGCAAGGCGTGTCCGCTATGGTTGCGCGGCACGCAGACGGTGTTTGGCGAAGGTAGCGCGCACGCACAGGTAATGTTCGTGGGCGAGCAGCCGGGTGACAAAGAAGATTTGGAAGGCCGCCCGTTCGTCGGTCCAGCCGGAGCGGTGCTCGACAAAGCTCTTGATGAAGCCGGCATCGATCGCAGCCTGGTTTACGTCAGCAACGCGGTCAAGCATTTTAAGTGGGAGCCACGCGGCAAGCGTCGCATCCATAAAAAACCGAATGCGATGGAGATCGCGGCATGCCGGCCCTGGCTCGATGCTGAGATCGAAGCGGTTCAGCCCGAGGTGATCGTTTGTCTGGGGGCTACGGCGGCTCAGGCTTTGCTCGGCAAGCAATTCCGCGTGACCAAGAGCCGCGGAGAGATCATCGAGTCGGAAGGGAAGACGATGCTGGCGACGGTGCATCCTTCTTCAATCCTGCGCGCGCCAGACGATGAAACTCGCCGCATGGAACGTGAGAAGTTTGTTGATGACCTCCGCGCGCTGAACAAGTATCTGCAACGAAAGAAAGCTGCCTAGTAAGTCCCCCAACCAAGCCCTCCCGGTGCAAATCTGCCCCAACAAGCCGCTGCAAGAAACAACTTGACCCCGTAATCCTTTGGTTTAAGGTACTGGCATATGAGCAATGGAGCGTCTGAGTTCGAGGACCTGAAAGCCCGTGTGGCTGCACTCACCCAGCGCGTCTATACGCTGGAAAAGCAGGCCGGCATAGCCCCGAGCGTTGCAGCGATGCAGGCGCCACCAGCTCCTGCCCCAGCTACACCGTCTATGCAGGGCGCGCAAGCTCCTCAACCCCGGCGTCCCCCGACCGCGATGAAGAAGGCGCTGACGCCCGACCTGGAATCGAAGATCGGCAGCGAATGGCTGAACCGTATCGGCATCGCCGCGGTGCTGATCGGCGTTTCTTACTTCATCAAACTTGCTTTCGATAACAACTGGGTGGGGCCAGCAGGACGTGTGTCCATCGGTCTGATCGCAGGGATCCTCGTCATCTGGTGGAGCGAGCGTTTCCGCAACGGCGGTCATAAGATCTTTTCTTATTCGCTCAAGGCGGTTGGCATCGGCACGCTCTATCTTTCGATCTGGGGAGCGTTTCACGTTTACGCGCTCATCCCGTCTTTGGCTGCGTTCGCAGCCATGCTGCTGGTGACCGGCTTCACGGCGGCGCTCGCCGTCAAGCAAGATGCAGAGATCCTCGCCGCCTTCGCAATCACGGGCGCGTTTTCGACGCCTGCACTGCTTTCCACCGGCCAAGATAAAGGTCTTCAACTGTTCTTATATGTCGCGCTGCTCGACCTTGCGACGCTGGTGCTGATCGCGATGAAGCCGTGGAAGCGGCTGGTGCTTGGCAGCTTTGTCGGCACGCTGATCCTGTACGCGGGCTGGTATGACAGGTTCTACACCGACGCGCAGCTCCCGCTCGCGATGACCTTCGCGACGATATTCTTCGGAATCTTCCTGGCCGCTCCGCTGCTCTCGAAGCAGAAGCTGAGCACGCAGCCCGCGCGCGCAAACACAGTCTCTGCTGTGTTGATCATTCTTTCGCTGCTGAACGCCATCGTCTACTTCATCCAGGTCTTCGCAATGCTGGAGGAATACCACCATCGCTGGACGGCGTGGTTTGCGGTCGCGCTGGCGGGAATCTATCTGGGAGTAAGCCAACAGCTACAGGGCAATGTACAGCCTGCGCCCGAACAGAAAAAAGGGAGCACGTTGCCGCTGCTGCACGTCGCGCTAGCCGTCGGCTTCCTTACGATTGCAGTGCCCCTGAAGCTGGAGACGCACTGGATAACGCTAGGATGGCTGGTTGAAGCCGGCGTTCTGCTTTACCTTGGCGAGAAAGCGGATTCCACCTTGTTCCGCTTCCTCGGATTCGGCGCGCTGGTGCTTGGGCTGGGAAGATTGTTCCTTATCGATAACTTCCAAGTCACGCGCCTCATCTTCAACTACCGCTTCCTCACCTATGTGGCTGCGATTGCGGTGCTCGGGTTGATAGCAAGTTGGCAGGGGAAATCCGTCAATCACCGAACATTCGCCGCGCTCGCGGTGATTGGCATCAACATCCTGTTTCTCTGGGCGGGGAGCTTGGAGATCAGCGACTTCTACCTGCGCCGTGGCAACGAGATCACAAACAACTTCCCGCAGAACTTCGGGCTCTTCCAGAACCTGGCGTTGGCCCGCGACTTCACCTATTCCGCGTTCTGGATGGCGTATGGCGGCCTGCTGATGGGCCTGGGCTTCTGGAAGCGCTCCGCGTTCTTGCGCTGGCAGGCGATGATCCTCATCGGCATCACGTGTGTGAAGGTGTTCGTCTACGACGTGAGCCAATTGGACAAAGGCTACCGCGTGGTGAGTTTGATCGCGCTCGGCGTCATCCTGCTGGCGATCTCGTACGCATATCAGAGGGACTGGTTGCGGCTTTCGGAGAAGAAAGAAGCCTCAGAAGGAGCGGCAAGCTAATGAGCCGACCGTTGGTGAGCGCAGTCCTCTTGCTGGGTGCTGTTCTGGTATTCGCGGCAGACGCGCCTGAGGCATCCGTGCCGTACTTCACCAACAGCCGCGATGTCACAAGTTCGGCCGCCGCTCCGACGAACTACTTTGTCATAGACGAAGAGATTTGGAGCCACGCGCGTCCTGATCTCGCCGACATTCGCCTGCTCGGCAGTGACAACCATGAAGTCCCTTACGTCCTGCTGACTAAGGGAAGCAGCAAGCAAGTGGAAGAGATGCCGGCAAAGGTTGAGGAACTTGGCCGTTCCGGCGATCAGACCACGTTCGTTCTCGAGATGGGAGAGAACAGCGACTTCAATCGCGTGAACCTCACGATAGACACCAAGAACTTTGTGACGCAGGCCACGGTTGACGGCATGGACGACCTGCGCGACCCCAAACCGGTGCGGATGGGGCCGTTCACTCTTTACGACTTCAGCAAAGAACATCTGGGCTCGAACTTCGCACTGAACCTTCCCGATTCGCGCTTCCGATTCTTGCGGGTTAGGGTCGGGAAAGAGATTTCGCCGGCGGACGTGAAAGGCGCGAGTGTTGCTAATGAGACGGAAAGCAAAGCGCTGTATACAGATCTGGCTGAGATCACGGGATCGCAGCAAAAGAAACACACTACAGTTCTTACCTGGAAGGCGAACAAGGCGGTGCCGCTCGACCGCGTAACCTTCGACGTGGATGGCGTGAACTTCATGCGGCCAGTGCATGTTGAAGACGAAAAGGGAAACATCATCGCCTCCGGCCAGATCAGCCGGATCAAAATGCAAGCACATGGCCGACTGGTGCAATCGGAAGACTTGAGCGTCAGCACGAACGGAGCGCACTCGTCGCAATACTCGATCGTCGTGGAGAACGGTGATGACGCTCCGCTGAAAATCCGCCGTGTGATTCCGCAGGTCATCGAGCGCCGCGTCTATTTCCAACCGAACGGCGTGGCGCGGCTAACCGCCTACTACGGTGATGAGAAGCTGAACGCTCCTATCTACGATTACGCGAAGCTCTTCCAAACGTCATCAGAGGCGGAAGCGGCGGAAGCAAAGCTCGGGCCGGGGCAGCACAATACCGCATACACCGGGCGTCCGGACGAGCGCCCGTGGACAGACCGCCACCCCGAAGTGTTATGGGCAGCAATGATCCTGGCTGTGGCTGGGTTTGGGTTTATCGCGTTGCGGTCGCTGAAGAAGGCTTAGCGCATCGCCTCTTCAACTTCATTCAACCAATCAGGACGCTTCAGGATCTCGCGCGGCTTGGGGCCGTCGGCCGGGCCGACGATGCCGTCGCGCTCCATCAGATCAATAAGGTGCGCGGCGCGGCCGTAGCCCACGCGCAAGCGTCGCTGGATGAGCGACGTGGAAGCCTTCCCGAACTCGAGCACGAGACGCACGGCGTCTTCGAACATCTCATCGTGGTCGTCTTCGCTACCTTCGCCAGCTCCTCCGCCTTCGGCACGTGAGCCTTCTTCCTTGGGAGCTTGCAGAAATTTCTCTTCGTACTGTGCTAAGCCTTGTGCACGCCAGAACTCGACAGCAGCGGCGATCTCTTTTTCCGTAACCAGCGGCGCGTGAACGCGTACCACGCGCGCTGAGCCCGAGGGCAGGTAGAGCATGTCGCCGCGACCCAGCAGCGATTCGGCGCCGTTGGCGTCTAGGATGGTGCGCGAATCGATCTTCGTCGCCACGCGGAAAGAGACGCGCGAAGGGAAGTTCGCTTTGATGAGTCCGGTGATCACGTCGACGGACGGACGCTGCGTCGCGAGGATCAGGTGGATCCCGACGGCGCGCGCCATCTGCGCCAGCCGCGTGATGGATTCCTCAACGTTCGACTGATCGAGCATCATCAGGTCGGCGAGTTCGTCGATGATGATGACGATGTAAGGCAGCGGCTTGTGTTCGTTCTCCTGCGGCTCCTCGAATAGGCTCGGCGTCTTGTCTTCGTCGAAGCTCTTGTTGTATTGCTCGATGTTTCGGACGCCGCGCTCGGCGAGCACCTTTAAGCGGCGCTCCATCTCGCGGACAGCGTTGCGCAGCGCATTTGCCGCGAGCTTGGGCTCGGTGATGATCGGCGTGTAGAGGTGCGGCACGCCTTCGTAATTCCCGAGTTCGAGGCGCTTCGGGTCCACCAGGATGAGGCGGCACTGGTCGGGTGTCGCCTTATACAGAATGGACATGATCATCGCGTTGATCGCAACGGATTTGCCAGCACCGGTCGAGCCCGCAATGAGCAGGTGCGGCATGCTCGCGAGATCGGCGGTGATGATGCGGCCATTGATGTCTTTGCCCATCGCCAACGTGAGGCGTGACTTCGACGCGGAGAACTCTTCTGCTTCGATCACCTCGCGCAGCCAGATGGTTTCGCGATCGCGGTTCGGGACCTGAATGCCGACGGTCGCTTTTCCCGCCATGCGTTCGATGAGTACACTCTCGGCGCGCAGCGCGAGGCAGAGGTCCTCTTGCAGGCCGGTGATGCGGCTGTACTTGATGCCAGCCTCGGGCTTCATCTCGTAGGTGGTGACCACCGGGCCGGGATTGATCTGCGTGATCTGCCCATGCACGTCGAACTCAGCGCACTTCGAGACCAGAACCTGCGCTAGCTCTTTCAGTTCGTCTTCGTCCACCGCGTGCTGCGCATCAGGACGGTGCAGCAGCGCGGTCGAAGGCAGCTTATATCCGCCGGCGACTTTCGGCATGATGGTCTTGCCCTTGCGCTCAGTATCGGCACGCGAGCCGACTTCTGGGCCGCTGGTCTTCGCTTCCGCGGGAGAATGCGATTCCACTTCTTCCATCATGCGATCGATTCCGGTTTTCACCGCAGCGGGAACGATGGGCGCGGGAGCAGCGGGGTGAACCCAGGGTTTCTTCTGGATGAGCTGTGTCGTGAGCACAGCCTTCCCGGCCCTCGCCTTGGCCTTCTGTTCGGCACGGCGGGCGCGCTCGGCTTTTTGCGCATTGATCCAATCAACG
>C688J18823_10003304_pt1 | contig 10196 bp, 13 predicted proteins | sample HopSoiMetagenom1_FD_18823 | JGI IMG/M metagenome (IMG submission 18823) | reverse complement strand
CCGCTCGGTGCGCAGTTCGGTCCCACGCGCGAGACGCTGAACGCGGGCCGCGCCGCCATGGCGGAGTCGGAAGCGGCTGCGGCGAAGTTCGCAGGAACGTTGCGCGGCAAGCTCGCCAGCGCCGTGCAGGCGGTGCGCGACGGCTTCAATCGCGGCGGAGGAGGCGGGGGCGACGGTCCCGGTCTCATCGAACGGCTCGGCGACTTCCGGACGCAGATCCAACTGCTCGGTGCAGGCGCTGCCATCGCCGGAATTCATCGCCTCGTCGACAGCATCGGCGACATCGGGGAAGCCGCCCAACGGCTGGGGGTCACAACCGATCAGTTCCAGCGCCTGGATGTCTTGGCGCGGCAGAACGGCACCTCCGTCGAATCGCTCGGCACCGCCTTCCGGACGCTCGCCAATGTCGCCGTCGAGCCCACGAAGCAGTCGACGGAGGCCTTCGCCAAGCTCGGCATCTCCGTCAAGGACTCGAGCGGGCAATTCAAGTCCACCAACGACCTCTTCTTCGAGGTGTCCGGCGCGCTCGCGGGCGTAGCCAATGAGACGACGCGCTCCGCGCTCGCTCAGGACTTGCTCGGACGGAGCGCCATCGAGCTGAAGCCGCTCTTCGCCGCCGGCACTGCCGAGATCGAAAAGCAGCGCAAGGCGCTCGGCGAGATGCATGTCATCTCGGCGGAAACGATCCGGCAGGCCGACGAGCTCTCCGATTCGTGGAAGACGCTCGGGCCCTCCATGCTCGCGGCGGCCGAGCCGCTCATCAAGATCCTGATCCCGGCGCTGAAGCAGCTGACGGAATGGTTTCAGAAGGGGATCACCTGGGTCGGCAAGTTTCTCCGGCAATCCGACCTCGCGGGCATCGCGCTCACGGGCCTCGCCGTCGTTCTCGCAACGAAAGTGCTCCCCGGCCTCCAGCTCATGATCGGCCTCGGTGGCGGAGCGACGCGGAGCCTGTTCGCACTGGCCGGTGCGGGGCTCAAGGCGGCCTGGTCGTTGGCGAAGACCGTGCTGCCGCTGCTCCTGCTCGAGGACTTCATCACGTTCCTCCGAGGTGGCGACAGCGAGACGGGCCGCCTGCTCGATGCCATCTTCGGCAAGGGCACGGCCGAGGGTACGCAGAAGGCCGTCGAAGATCTCGCCGCGGCCTTCAAGGATCTCTGGGATTGGATCACGGGGCACGGCCAGGCCGAGAAGGCCAAGAGCCTCTACTTCGAGCTCGCCAACGGCATCAATGCGATGCTCAACGACGTGCTGCACTTGGCGGGCATCGGCAAGGGGGGCCTGAACGGACCCCTCGGCACAGACTATGGCGTCACCACGAGCGGCGGCACGATGCCGGCGCCAGGCGGTGGCGCCTATGGGCCACCGACGGCGGAGCAAGCCGGGCGTGGCCCCGTCACGATCGGCGACACCAACGTCACGGTCACCATGGGCCCGTCGGCGACGGCGCCCGACGTCGCGCGTTCAGTCGGCGGGATCATCGATGACCGCAACCGGCTCGTCGCGGGTGCGGGGCACGTGGAATACTGATGGCCGACGACCTCATCCAGTTCGACGGCGGTGTGCTCGTGGCCGACATGGTGCAGGAGGGCACCATCACGGATGCCTCGGACCTCACGCAGTATCCGATCGAAGACGGGTCTTTCATTGCGGACCACATGGTTCGTCAGCCCCAGACGCTATCGCTGACGCTCGTGCAGACCGAGACGCCCATCAGTGAGGCGACGGGCTTTGCGCGCGCCGTCCAGGCGCTCAGCTTCGCGGCGCACGCCGACGGCACGCAGCAAGGGACAGCGCCCATTCGGCAGTCGGAGTTTCGCCCGGCGCCGCTGCTTGCTCTATCCGGTGCCATCAAGTCGCTGCTGTTCGGAGGCGGCGCCGACAAGGAAGTGAAGTGGACGGGGCTCCGCTCTGACCTGCCCGTCGCGCAGAAGTCGCTCCAGGTGCACGTGCTCGCCGCCAACGCACCGGTGGCCAGGGTGAACGCGTTCCACGGCGCCCTCCTCAATCTGATGGTCACGGCGACGCCGGTCATCGTGACCCTGAAGGGCGCTTCCTACACCGATCTGGTGCTCATCAGCGTCACGCGCACGGACGCCAAGGGGCAGCTGGGCAGCGCGAGCTTTGCCGTCCAGCTGAAGCAGATCGCGACCGTAACAACGAAGACCGTGAAGTTGCCGCCCGTGCCGGCGGCGAAGGCTCCGAAGCAGCAAGCAAAGCCACCGGAGGAGACGAGCGACGAGCAGCATAAGAAGCTCAGGAGCTTGCTTCTGCAAGGCGGTCAAGCCTCGGGGTTGCAAGAATGAGCTTCGTCATTCCGACCCTGACCGATGGCACCGAAGCCTACGATCAGCGCACGCAGCTCGACGGCGTCGAGTACCTGCTTCAGTTCCGCTACAACCTGCGGCGCGAGCTCTGGACCTTCTCCATCGTAGGGCTCGACGGCACGCCAATCCTGATGGGCCAGACCGTGCACGTCGGCATCGCGCTGAACCGCCGCGCCGTCGGCGGACCGCCGGGCGTGCTCATCGCCATCAGCGAGACGGACGACATCTCCTCCCCAGGGTTCGAGGAGCTCGGGCTACGCATCAAGCTCTGCTACCTGACGGCCGATGAAGTGGCCGCCCTCGAGGCCGGATGACCGCCTTTCAGCGTGCCTACCGGCTCAACGTCGGCGGGGTAGAGATCGACGCGCGCCAGGGCGTCGGTCTCAATGCGCTCCGCATCGCGTTCTCCATCGAGCGCGACACCAAGCGCAATCCGAACAACTGCGAGATCCAGGTCTACAACTTGACGCGCGCCCACCGCGCCGCGCTCGCCCAGCAGGCGGAGGTTCGGGTGCGGCTCGAGGCCGGCTACGTCGGCGACGTCGGCACCATCTTCGATGGTGATCTGAGATCGGCGCGCTCGAAGCGCGAAGGCACCGAGCAGGTCACCCGCGTCTCGGGCGGCGACGGCGAGACCAAATGCCGCTCGGCGCGGATCAATAAAACCTTCGGCGCCGGCACTCCGGTCTCGACCGTGCTCCGCGAGCTCGGCACCTCCCTCGGAGTCGGAGCGGGGAACCTCAAAGACTTCTCGGACGTGCGCCTCGCCAACGGCAGCAAGTCGCTCACCCGGTCCCTCACCTTGTCCGGGTCTGTCTTCGACGAGCTCGAGCACGTGACGCGGTCCTGCGGCCTCGGCTGGTCGATCCAGGACTCGGCGCTGCAGCTCCGTCACGAAGGGCTACCCGTAGGCGATCGGCAGGGGCCGCTGCTCCGCCAGGACTCGGGGCTCATTGGGGAAGTCGAGGTCGAGACCAAGACGACCAAGAGCAGCATCTGGAAGCTCGTGGCGAGCCAGGCGCAGGTGGCCGGTTCGCTCGGTGTACCCGCGAGCCTCCTCCGGCCCGGCACCGAGATAGCCCCGATCCGGTCGACTCAGCAGACCCTCACGAAGACGAGTACGCAGGTCACGGGCGTCTGCCTGCTCCGGACGGATCTCATCCCCGGCGTGCCCTTCCGAGTCGAGAGCGAGGCCTTCACCGGCAATCTCGTCTGCCTGAAGACCGTGCACACGGGCGATTCGCATTCGACAGACCAGTGGTCCGTGCAGTGGACCGGGAGACCCTACAAGTGAGCCCTACCCTGAATATCGAGATCACCCGCGCCGCGGGCTTCGTGAACGCGATGGGACACCGCGTCGCCGTCGACCAGGGTGGCGAGAACGAGCTCAAGCGGCGCTGCCTGGAAACGCTCGCCCACTACAGCTCTCCCCCCGACGAGATCCGCTTCCTCCGCCCGGGCGCGCTGGCGGAAGCATCGCCGGAGGTTCCCGGGCGGCAGGGACCTGCGGGCCCGCATGCGTCTGCCCTCGCCAGGGCCTCCCAGGCGGCGCTAGCGGCCCCAGTCCCGGCGGAGGCAGCACCGGAGCCTAAGCCAGCCCCGGTGCGCCGCACGGGCGGGCCTAGCCCAGCCAAGGGTCCTGGCCTCGCCAAGGCGAAGGACCGCCGCTGATGGCCGACTCCCGCGAGCCGAGCTGGGGCGAGGTCCTGGATGTCATCCTGACGTCCCGCCTGCGCTCCGTCCATACCGCCATGGTGGGAGCGATCCGCTCCTACTCCGAGGCGAAGCAGACGGCAGAGGTGACGCTCGCGGTCCACCTCGAGACGGCGGACGGCGTGTTCGAAGAGCTCCCGCCGCTCGGGGACGTGCCCGTGGCGTGGCCCGGAGCCTGGGCAGCGGGCGACACCTGCCTGCTCGTCTTCTGCGAAGAGAGCTTCGCCAAATGGTTCGACACGGGCAGCGTCGAGCCGCCCGAGGTGCTGCGTCGCCACGGCCTGCACGCAGTCTGCATCCCGCTCGTCGCGCGCGCGGGGCAGGCAGTGGAGTTCGTGGCGCTCGCCAACCTGGTGATCTCCCGGCTCGAGGCGATGCAGACCGCGCTCGATACTCACATCCACACGGTCCCGATCGTTGGCCCCGCTGGCACGACGCCGACCGCCGTGCCGACGCCCGCCATCGTTTGGCCAACGACCAGCGTGGCCGCCACGAAAGTGAAGGCGCGCTGATGGTCTGGGCTCATGTCTATGGGAGCGACGGCAAGCTGCTGCTCGTATGCCCGGCGGAGGACGCCGCGGAATGGTGGCTGCTCCACGGCTCCCACTTGTGGCGCTACATCCTCATCGAGGAGGCGCCATGCCCGTGATTGGCGACCTCCAGCTGAGCGCGGACGGACGCGACATCCTACTCACGCGCGGCGCGGCGATGGCTCTGCAGCAGATCCGAGTGGGCGCGCAGATCTGGGCGGGCACCATCTCGTGGGACCCGGACGCGGGGCTGCCCATGATCGGCACCATCCTCGTGAAGGGTCCCGACTTCCGGGTCATCACGCAGATCTTCCGCGGGTTCCTGCTCGCGACGGCGGGCGTCGTCAGCGTCGACGATCTCACGGTCGAGCTCGATCGAGCGACGCGCAACCTGAAGGTCCGCTTCAGCGTGACCTGCGAGGACGGCGCGAGCGCCAGCGACGAGGTTTCATTTGCGATCGCCTAAGGAACGACCATGCCCATAACGGATGTTGGCTACCAGCGCCGCACGCTCGACGTCGTGCTCACCGCGATCCAGGACTCCCTGCGCGGCAAGATCTCGCTGAAGCTCGACCTCACCGAGCGTGCCGTGCTCGGCAACACCAGCAACATCGACGCCGACCACATCGACCAGCTCGAGCAGCTGGTCGAGGAAGCCTACAACGCGTACGACCCGGACAACGCGAGCGATGACCGCTTCGTCGCGCTCTCGCTTCTCCGCGGCGTGCCTCGTCGCGGCGCCCAGAAGGGCCTCGTTACGCAAACGCTCGACCTCGATGCGGGCCAGTCTTACGTGCCGGGCGATATCGCTTTCCACGTGATCGATGAGCCCACCAATCGCTGGCTCAACCGCGACAACGTCGCGAGCACGAGCCCGGGCAGCTACCCCGCCGTCTTCCAGTCGGAAAGCGCCGGCGCTTCGGCTGTCGCCGAGGCCGGCACGCTCACGGTCATTGCGACGCCAGTGGCCGGCTTGAACTCTGGCATCAACGCCGCGGCCGCTACGCCCGGGCAAGACATCGAGTCGATCCCGGCTCTCCGCATTCGGAGCGAGCTCGGCGTTTCCTCCGGAGGCTCACGAACGCGTGGTGCGGTGCGCGCTGCGCTCATCCGCGTGGCTGGGGTGCTGAGTGCGGAAGTGTTCGAGAACAACGGCAACATCGTCGACGCGAACGGAATCGGACCCCATTGCTTGCGCCCAGTGGTCTGGGATGGCTCGCCGGCGGCGGCGGATGACGACGATCTCGCCCAGGCAATCTGGGACACGAAGACGGAGGGCATTGCCTCTCAAGGCCTGCAGTCCGGCACGGCGCAGGACAAGCGCCTCGGCCCCGTCGTCGTCTTCTTCGATCGCGCCGCGACGAGCGCCGTGACCGTCGCCGTCAATATCCGCTCGCTCACTGGCGTTGCCAGTGAGGATGTGAAGGCGGCGATCCTCGCCAAGATGCCGAACCGCGTCGGCAGCGGTGTCGTGTTTCATCTGCTCGCCGGCTCGGTCTTCTCCGTCGTCGGTGTCGACGATTATACCTCCTTCACGGTCAACGCCGGCGGTGCCGATCTCGCCGCCGTGCAGAACCGCATCTATCTGCTCGACGCGGGCGACATCACCGTCACCGGAGACGTCACCTAATGGCTGAAGGGACGACCGCTCTCGATCTCGCGCTCACGACCGAGGGTGACCCCGACGGCTCGGATCTCATCGAGTATGTCGAGGGCAGCTTCGTCCCGACGACGACACCCGAGGGCGCGCTCCAGTACATTCAGCAGCACGATGAGATTGCCGCCCGCAAGCTCGCGCCGCCCTTCTGGGGCAAGCCGTTCGTGGCGGCGCTGCTCTCGGCCTTCATCGAGCAGATCCAGGCGCTCGAAGACACGCTCTGGGAGATGCTCGAGCTGCGCACGCTCGCTGGCGCAGATCTCCCGCGGCTGAAGGTGCTCGGCAAGATCGTGGTCCAGCCGCGCCTCGGCTTCGACACCGAGGCCTACCGCAAGGTCATCGAGGCGCGCGCGCTCGTGAACGTGAGCCGCGGCCGAGCGAGCGACATCTTGGGGGCGCTCGATGTGCTCTTCGGGGCTGGTGAGTACCAGCTCACCGAGATGGGCAACGCGACGCTCTCACTCACGGCGCTTCAACCCGTCGATGCCATGGGGCTTGCGATGGCCGCGGCAATTCTCCCCGACGTGCGCGCCGGCGGCATCGGGCTGCAGTTCGACTTCTCGGACACTGACATCGCCCGCTGGGGCTACGCGACCTGGGGCGTGGACGTCTGGGCCTCCGTTCGACTCTTTTGAGGAAGCACGATGAACATCACCGCTCTGCCTGCCAAGTTCGCCGCCAGCACCAATTACAGCACGGGGCCCGACACGGGCACGCCGACGAAGGTCGACCCGTCGGGCTCCGGCAATGGGTTCGTGAAGGGCACGGGCATCGCTCCGCAGCACGTCAACTTCCTCGTCAACCAGCCGGGCGCGCTGCTCCGCCGCCTATTCCTTCAGATGGCGGCCTATCTCGGCCATGTCGGCGCCGGCTACCTGGACCTCGACAGCTCGGTCGGCGCTTGCCAAATGCCCGACGGCCGCCTGCTCGCGGAACGCTTCGACTCCTCCGTCCGTGGGCTCATTCTGACCGATTGGGGCGGGGGGCAGCGAGCGGGCGACTTTACTGGCACGAGCACGCCCATCACCTCCGCCGTGACCGATCTTGCGAGCGACGGCACGCATGTCGTTCTCATTGGCAGCGGCGGCAACTGCAACGCCTACTCCTCGAACAACGGCAGCTCCTGGACGACGGGTGGATTCCTCGCGACGAATGGGCCGCGCACGCGCCTCGTCTGGAACGCGACCAAGAGCAAATGGCATGCGACGGGACCAGCGAACGGCAGCGTCTTCTCCAATAGCTCGGTACCGACCTCGGCCTGGAGCAGCCATGCGAGCGGTGTGCCGGCGCCCGATGGGCTCGGCGTACTCAGCACGGGCGACCTCTTCGTGCTTGGTGACAACGGCGTCGACCCGGACCCGCTCGTCCGCGTGAGCACCGACGGCGCCGTCAATTTCGCGGATGACAGTGCGCAGATCCCGAACGCCAATACCTATACCGAGTCGGGCTGCCTCGTCGGCAATGGGGGGTCGGCGCTCTACCACGCGGGTCGCATCGGCACCGGGACCTTGACCGTGTGCCGGCGCACGGCGGTTGCCGGCTGGGCGCTCTGCGCCTCCTTCTCGAACCTCAACACCGGCCTCGCCTCTTTTGACGATCGGCCGCGCATTCTGATGTGCCCGCAAACGGGGCTGCTCGTCATGGTCTGCGCCGTCAATGGCTCGACCCGTACGGCCATCTTCGCGAGCGCGGACGGCACCGACTGGGTGGGGCCGCTCGTGGCATCTCCCGTCATCGACGTCGACGGATTCGCCATTGCCGCCGGCAAGCTCATCGGCAGCACGGACGAGCTCCTGCTCTATAGTGACGGCGTGGGCCAACTCGGCTTCCTCTGAGACGCCCCGGAACGCCGGGCAGACCCAGAGCGGGACACACCTGACGGACACGGCCCTGATCGGCTAAAGGGGGCCGCGTGCCCGCCGATCAGAGAAACGTGAAACTAGGGATCTGGGGATCGATGATCGTGGCGCTCGCGGGCGCGCTCTCCGTCGGCTGTGGAGCTGCGGGCGATGCCACGGGCACGCCGTTCGGAGTGGATCAGCCGCAGGTGTGGCTGGACGGCGGCAGCCTTGGATACGATGCCCAGCAGGCCTGGGGCCTACCGCTCGATGCCCCCTATACGGTCGTCACGATGCCGGAGAGTCGGATCATCGCGTCGTGCCCGGTCCAGACCAACGAGTTCGTGGGCGGGTGCACCGATCTGAACACACATCTCATCATGGTGCTCGACACGCTCAACGAGGGCGGACGGAGCAATGTCCTATTGCACGAGATGGGACACGCCCTCGCGCGCAACGGCCTCCACCTCTCGGATGGCTGCTTCGACGACAACCGGTACAGCAAGCACGTGATGTGCGCCTACGCGGCGCCCCTCGATGCGCCGACGCCGGACGACTTTGGCTACGTGCTTTCGCCTCCGAGCGAGTGAGCTCGCGGCCGGGGTAACCGATCAAGGATCGGGCTAGAATGCCGCTCAGGTAGGCGCGCGCCAACAGTGGCGCTCAGAACGGGGCACATGAAGATCATTTCCGTCCGCTGCGCCGAAGAGAGCCTCGAGGCCAAGACTGGCGTCACCCTAGTGGGTCGGCTCACACCAGACTCGCTCGCAATTGGCATCCAGCGGGAAGGCGTTTCCTTCGTGCTGCTTCATGTGCGGTTCGCGGGCGCCGTGCTGACGACGCTCGACACGGAGCGGAGCATGGGCGGCGCCGCAGCTGGCGCTATCATTGGAGAGCTCCTGCTTGGCCCGCTTGGCGCGCTCGCTGGTGCCGCCAGGGGCTCCAAGCGAACCTATACGATGGTTCTGAAGAGCCCGGACGCGTGCGTGGTGTTCGAGGTGGAGAAAGCCGCATTCCAGCGCCTCGCCGGCTTGGGCCTGCCATCGACTGGCGATGTCCCGATCGAGCGCGCGACGTTGCCGAAGGGTGAGCCGAAACGCGCCAGCACGCTTCTTCGGGTTCTGGCGGTGGGACTCGGTGTCGTCTTCCTGTTCGCTTTCCTGGCACGCACCTCGGGCGATCGCAGCCAGGAGCCGACGAGCGCGCCGGCTCCGGCCGCCGCCGTCGCCGCGCCGGTGACCGCTACCCCGGCAACCCCGCCAGCGGCGCCCAAGCCGAAGCATGCTCCCAAGGCGAGCGCCGCCCACAAGCCAATCCAGCAGCAGCTCGCGAAGACCTCGCCCTAGGGCCGCTGATACTTCGTTTATAGTACCCTACAAGGGTATCAGCGGACTCGCGGCCGACTAAGCCCCGTTCGGCTCCGGCGCATCGACACCGAGGCGCCGAAGCGTGCCTTCACGCCGCCACTCTTCGAAGTACTCCTCCGGCGCTGGGCCCCGGGCGAACGGGTCGAGGCCGTGGCTGAGATCGTCCGCTACGCACTCGCGCACGGCTTCCTCGGTCATCCGGATGGCGTGCTCGAGCGAGCGGCCCATCGAGATGATGTCGAGCTCGAGGCAATGGCCCACCCATTGCCCGGGAAGGTCGGGAGCGGGGACGACGAGGAGCGAGAGCGCGCGATCGGCGGGCATGGAGCGAGTCTAGGCCGCCCGGCTGAGAAACTCGCCGATTTGTTGGCCCGAGTTGGCTACATTTCGGCAGAGTCCCGATCCCTAGCGCCCAGTCAGTCGCTACATTGAAAGGCAGATGTCCGAGCTACTCGCGTTCACGGCAGAGCACGTTGCGCGCCTCACGGGGCTCTCCGAGAGGCAGCTGCGCTATTGGGACAGGACGGGCTTCTTCGCGCCGACGCTGCTCCACGACCATCGCCAGCGCACCTTCGGCCGCATCTACTCGTTCCGGGACGTCGTCGGACTGCGGGTCATCGCCATTCTGCGCAAGAAAGTGCCGCTCCAGGAGCTGCGGCGGGTCGGTAAATGGCTCCGCGAGCACGAGCGCGAGCACGACACGCCCTGGTCGAGCCTGCGGCTCGCGCTCTTCGGCAAAGAAGTCGTCTTCTTCGAGCCCGAGA
>C688J18823_10003303_pt1 | contig 10197 bp, 10 predicted proteins | sample HopSoiMetagenom1_FD_18823 | JGI IMG/M metagenome (IMG submission 18823) | reverse complement strand
TCTACCCCCCTCTCTGCGAGCTCGCGAAACTGCGGGGGAACTTCCATTTTGACGTTCAATTCCATCCTATCTCCTGCACCGGTTGTGCTGATGTGAAAGCGAAATCGGCGAGCGCCGACCTTTCGAGAAATAGGAGATAAAGCGGCATTTTTATGGANAGNCCGGGCTAGTCGCCGCCGCTTTNGCTGGCACGTCACTGCGGAACATTNGGCGAAGCCATTCGGNGCGGTCGGACCACAGTCACGCTGCAGCCGGCCTCCGCAGCCACTTTAGCGGACACGCTACCCAGCAGCGTGCGCATCGCCGAANTCTGCCGCGCACCGATCACGATGTGGTCGACGTGATTGGCGTCAACAAANTCGAGGATCGCAGCGGCGGNATCGATAGCCTCGAGTACGTGTACCGACAGACGGCTTTCATCCACGCGCAACGGCGATGCCCAGTGCCGCAGTGTGACAAGCCGATCGACATGCTTGTTCTTGCCTTGCGTCGTCGAGAGTTTTGTCGATGCTGAGGCGGCTGAGCTTCAACACATTCACGCATGCGAGCCTCGCGGAGGGAAGTATCGCNAGAAGTCGCTCCGTCGTCACCCGAAGCGCTTCATTCAGCGCCTCCGGCTCTGTCAGGTCGAGCGCGACCGCNACGATCGGACCCGACGCCAGTTGGCGGGCTACATCGGATTGGCTGCGCGGCCCATTCANATTGCCATTGAAGCGGCGCCGCCAGACGGTGCTGATGGGATCGCGGNTCTCGCGCTCCGCCCGCACGGTCAGCTTCACCTGATCGGGATGCGCAAGTTCGAAACCCAATTGCGAGGCCGTGGGATAGCGCCAGGCCGGTTCGATCTCCAGACATCGCAGCACCACTTCCTGCAACCAGGGCGGATAGTCCGCCCTGAATTTTCGCGGCGGGTATGGATCGCGCCACAGCCGCCGCCGCATCCCGCGCAAAGTTTCGGTCTCTCCCAACGGCCGAACACCGGTCGTAAAAAAATACAACAGCACGCCCAATGAAAATAGATCGCTGCGCGGATCGTCGCGCACCCCCAGCAAGCGCTCGGGCGCCATATAGGGTGCGGTACCGTAAGGGAGACGAAACTCTTCCTGCAGCAGATCGGGAAGTTGGCTGTGATGGGACAGTCCAAAATCGATCAGCACGGCTTCGCCCGAGGGCCGANACATGATGCTGCTAGGTTTTGATGTCGTGATGCACGACATTCTGGCGATGTAGATCCGCAAGCGCGGCGGCGATCCTTGCGGCGATCACCCTTGCCTCTTCGTAACCGAGCGGCAGGNCGCCAACCCGGCTGTAGAGNGTNGTCCCGGGAATTCTCTCAATGACGACGTAGGCCTGACGCNCGAAATCCCCGATCGAGTAGCANGCAGGNACGTGCGGTCCAGAGAGGCGCGGCAGGATCATCTGCTCCATTTCGAAACTGACGATTGCCGCNGGATCCTCGCCCTCGGAGACCCTGGGGATTTTCATGAGTAGCGGCACCCCGATATCCCNGCGCGTTACGCTCCACAGCGTCGCCATGCCGCCACGATGCACGCACTCCTCGANCTTAAAGCCNTCGATCACNGCNCCCGGCTGAACGGAATNGTCAGCCATCGCTCACCTNCCNNCCGCGAGGCGGTCGGCGAGCCATTGCGGCAAGCCGTTGTCCCTGATCCGCGCCGCCGCCGCCTCGACGTCNTAGGGGGCGCGGCAATAGNTGAGTTCTCGCGTCACGGTATCGAACAACGCGAACGAGGCGGCGGCGACGCCGTCCCGGGGCTGACCGACGGCGCCGAGAACGGCGAGCCATTGCCGCCCCGGCAGCAATTGGATGGGGACATCGGCGGTGGGTATGAAACTCGTCATCTTTGCCGTCGCCGACATGGAGTAAAGCGCCGGCCGGTGGACGTGACCGCCAAACGTTATGTGGGCTGGCGTCGCCACCAGGCTGCGCGCTGCATCAGGCGTGTTCCTGACGTAGCGCCACTTCAGCGGGTTGCTCGCATCGGAGTGGACGTAAAGGCGGTCGTCCTCCTGAGCCGTCAACGGAAGATCCGACAGGAAGCGGCGCTGCAGCACGCTGAGCCGGCCACGGGTCCACTCGATCACCGCCTGGGCTTCGGCGTTCATGGATTCAGACGGGGTCATAACGGCGTTATCGTGGTTGCCTCGCACCGCGATCGCGCCATTCTCGACGAGGCGCATGACCATTTCGACCGCCCACTCCGGATCGGCGCCGTATCCAACGTAGTCGCCGAGGCAAACAAACCGTTCCGCGCCACGCGCCCGCGCCAGATTGAGGCACGCACTGAAGGCCTGCCGGTTGGCGTGAATATCGGCAAAAAGAGCCAACAGCACGGTTTCCTCCTGGCCAACGACATCGCCGCTGGGTGCGGCGCTAACGGATCTCAACGAAGCGCACAGCATGCGTCAAAGCCAGCGAGTTTTCCACTTGCCGCCGCCGGAGGGTGGCTTCACCCATGGCGATCTGCTAAAGCGCGGCGTAACCCCTAACCTCAAGAGTCCGCGATGATTTCCCGCTACACCCGCCCGGAAATGGCCGTCATCTGGGAGGCCCAGACGCGCTTCAAGATCTGGTTTGAGATCGAGGCCCATGCGGCGGACGCATTGGCCGAACTTGGGGTCATTCCGAAGGAAGCCGCGAAAACGGTTTGGGCCAAGGCCCGCGATGTCACTTTCGATGTTGCGCGCATCGACGAGATCGAGCGCGAGACCAAACACGACGTCATCGCCTTCCTGACGCATCTGGCCGAGATCGTTGGCCCCGAAGCGCGCTTCGTGCACCAGGGCATGACCTCATCGGACGTGCTGGACACTTGCCTCAACGTGCAGTTGACGCGCGCCGCGGATTTGCTCCTTTCCGATATCGACAAGCTCCTCGCCGCGCTCAAGAAGCGCGCCTTTGAGTACAAGATGACGCCGACCATCGGCCGTTCGCATGGCATTCATGCCGAGCCGGTGACGTTTGGTCTGAAACTCGCCTACGCGTATGCCGAATTCACCCGCGCTCGTGAACGACTGGTCGCAGCGCGCAAGGAAGTCGCCACCTGCGCGATTTCCGGCGCGGTCGGTACCTTCGCGCAAATCGATCCGCGGGTGGAAGCCCACGTGGCCAAAGCAATGGGGCTGGTGCCGGAGCCGATTTCAACCCAGGTGATCCCGCGCGATCGCCACGCCATGTATTTCGCCACCCTGGGCGTGATCGCCTCGTCCGTCGAGCGCCTCGCCACCGAAATCCGCCACCTGCAGCGGACGGAAGTGCTGGAGGCCGAGGAATTCTTTTCCGAGGGACAAAAGGGCTCGTCGGCGATGCCGCACAAGCGGAACCCGGTGCTGTCGGAAAATCTCACCGGGCTCTCGCGTATGGTTCGCGCCTACGTGACGCCTGCGATGGAGAACGTCGTGTTGTGGCATGAGCGTGACATCTCGCACTCTTCCGCCGAACGCATGATGGCGCCAGATGCGACAGTGACGCTGGACTTCGCGCTCAATCGCCTCGCAGGCCTCGTGGACAAGCTGCTGGTCTATCCCGCGAACATGATGATGAACCTCGACCGGCTCGGCGGCCTCATCCACTCGCAGCGATTGTTGATCGCGCTCACGCAAAAAGGAGCCAGCCGGGAAGACGCCTACAAGCTGGTTCAGCGCAACGCGATGCCGGTATGGCGCGGCGACGGCGATTTCCAGACGCTCCTGAAGAACGACACCGGCGTGAAGCAATACCTTTCCGACCCGGAAATATCCGAGCAATTCGATCTTGATTATCATTTCAAGCACGTCGACACGATCTTCAAACGCGTCTTCGGCGAGAACTGAGTCACAACAAATGGCCTCTGTCGTCGCGGTCAGCCTGGGTCCCGATCATCGATTCAGCAAAACGCCGAGCCTGAGCGTCCGCCTTCTCGAGGGATTGGGAGTGGCTGGCGACGCGCACATGGGCGCGACGGTGAAGCATCGCTCGCGGGTCCGTAAAGATCCCACGCTGCCCAATCTGCGCCAAGTGCATCTGATCCACGCCGAGCTGCTGGACGAATTGCGAGCCAAAGGCTTCGAAGTCGCCGCAGGCGAGCTGGGCGAGAACATCACGACCTCGGGCATCGACCTTTTGGGATTGCCAGCCGGCACGCGACTGCGCCTTGGTGCAAGTGCGGTGGTCGAGATCACCGGGCTGCGTAATCCCTGCGTCCAGATCGAGAGGTTTCAGAAGGGATTGCTGGCCGAGACTCTAGGTCAGGACGCCAACGGCAACCCCATTCGCAAGGCTGGCGTGATGAGCGTCGTGATAACGGCGGGCGACGTTCGTCCGGCTGACCCCATTATCGCCGAGCTGCCCTCAAAGCCTCACAAACGCCTGGAGCCGGTGTGAAACCGCAAAGCCTATGACAACCGAATCGTAACCGAGATCGGGTAGCATCCCCCAGTGTCAGCACCTCCGACCATTCTCGTGTTCGATTCCGGACTTGGCGGGCTCACGGTACTGCGTGAGATCGTCAAAGCCCGCCCTGACGCCCACTACGTTTACGTGGCGGACGATGCCTTCTTCCCCTATGGCCATCACAGTGAAGGTCAAGTGATCGCCCGGGTGTTGCCGCTGATCGGCGATTTGATCGAGGCTCACTCACCCGATCTGGTGGTGATCGCCTGCAACACCGCCTCCACCTTGGTGATGTCGCATCTGCGCGATCAATACCGGGTACCGTTCGTCGGGACGGTTCCGGCGATCAAGCCGGCCTGCGCGCAGTCCAAAACCAAACGGGTGTCGGTGCTGGGCACCAAAGGAACCGTCAAACGCGAATACACCAAGACGCTGATCCGCGACTTCGCCCAAGGTTGTGAAGTCACGCTGGTCGGCTCGGACGAACTTGCTTCCCTTGCCGAGGCGGCACTGAGCGGGATCGAAGTAAGCGATGACGAAATAGCGGCTGAGCTCGCGCCGTGTTTTGTCGGAGACAGCAAGGATCCGGCGGCCCGCTCCGATACCGTGGTGCTCGCTTGCACCCACTACCCGCTGCTGATGGAGCGGCTGGTCAGGTTGGCGCCGTGGCCGGTGGACTGGATCGATCCGGCACCGGCAATCGCGCGGCGCGTTGCGGACCTGCTCGGTCCCCCTCGTGGCGAGCCTGACCGAGCCGGCGCCGAGATAATTTTCACGTCCGGGCGACCGCATGAGCTGAGCCGGGCGCTTATGCCTTTTTTCGGCGGTCGCGTTCCCGCCTGAAACGGGAGCGATATCCTCAACGGTCTCGCCGCAGAACTACCGTCTCGCCTTTCGCCTTACGCCTAGCGCCGAGGGAAATTAAGTTGACGCCCGCGAGCCCTGCCCCACTGAACCGTCTGCGCCAGCTGTGGCGGCAAGGACGTCCCACCTTTGGCGCGATTGCGACCATTCCCAGCATCCAGACCGTGCAGATCATGGCGCGCTCGGGGCTCGACTGGATCATCGTCGATCTCGAGCATGGACCTATCGACCTTACTTCCGCGCACGCCATGATAACAGCCACCTCCGGTACGTCATGCCTGCCACTGGCGCGGATCGCCGCCAACGAACCATGGCTCGCCAAAGCGCCAATGGATATCGGCGCGCTCGGCATCAATTTTCCGATGATCTGCACCCGCGAGGACGCGGAAAAGGCGGTGCGCAGTGTGCGCTATCCGCCGCGCGGAGAACGGCTGTGGGGTCCGTTCCACGCGCCGTTTCGGTGGGGCGTCTCTATGCCGGAGTACATGGCGACCGCAGATGATGACATGATCTGCATGGTGACGATCGAGCATGTCAGGGCTGTCGATCGTATTGACGAGATCATGGCTGTGCCCGGCATCGATGTCGCCGTGATCGGACCAGGCGACCTCGCCACCAGTATCGACAAACGCGGGCGCGTGGATGATCCGGAAGTGCAGGCGCTGATGGCGCGCGCCGAAGCCGGCATCCTCAGGAGCGGCGTTCCAATCGGCGGGGTTGCGCGCACCGCCGATCAGGCCAATCAGATGATCGATCGCGGCTATGTCGCACTTGCATTGGGGTTCGACTGGTCGCTTTTTCAGCGCGGCATTCTAGCGAGCTTCGAGGGCATCAAGCGCTGAGCCACCCGCTCGCCCTTCAATCCCAACTTCCTGCGCACGCGCTGCGGACGGTGGGCGGAGAAAAGACCGTGGGTTCCCGTGGGTTTTCGTTATGACGTGCCGAACGAGTTGAAAATACTGGGATATCGCACTCAAGCCAAGCCGGCTTGGCTGCCCGATAACCAGAACCGGTTCTGGCCTCAAAGCGGCTAGTTCGTGCTAGACCAGAGGGTGCGGAACAGTTGCGGAGGTTGAGCTAAAACGATGCGAGGAACGGTTCGAAAAATCTCATTGCCGCGCCGCCTCATCACCGATCTCATGCATGCATCGATGCGCGTGCCCTTTGTGTCGCTCACGCGCCGGCTCAATGTCCGAGAGTTGTCAGAGGCCCGCGCGATGACCGCGCGGCCCGTCGGCTGGGCGGCGATTTTTGTGAAGGCGTTCTCGTTGGTCGCGAAAGAACAACCGGTCCTGCGCACCCTCTACGCCAAATGGCCATGGCCGAGCTTCTATGAGCTGCCGCGCAGTGTCGCAATGGTCGCGATTGCGCGCGTCGAGGAGGGTCAGGACTGCGTGCTGCCGCAAAAGGTGCCNGCGCCGGACACCTTGCCGTTGACTGAAATCGAGGCGCAGATCCGACACGCCAAGCAGGCCCCGGTCGCCGACGTCCCGGCGTTCCGAAAGCTATTGCGGGTAACCCGCCTGCCGCTACCATTTCGACGCCTGTTCTGGTCCGTGGGGCTCAATTTTGGCCGTCAGCGCGGCAACTGGTTCGGCAATTTCGGGGTGACCTCGGTGGCCGCGTTCGGGCCCGGCGAACTTCACGCGCTGAGCCCGGGTCCGTACGTCCTCAGCTTTGGCGTGCTGGAACCGGACCAGAGCATCCAGGTCGTGATCCGTTGGGATCACCGCATTGCGGATGGAGCCATGGTAGCCAAGGTCATGACCCGGCTGGAACAGGTGCTGAACGGCGAGATCGCGGCTGAATTGCGCGGCAATCGGCAGCAGATCGAGCCCAAAGCCGTCCGGGCGGCCGCGACCTGATCCGGCGGCTAATAGTGCCTTGCCGGGCAGGACAGCCAAGACCGAGATTCCGGCCCGCACATCGGGGCGTTTTCGTTGACACTGCCGCCTGTTTTGCCTAGAACCCGGCTGCTCGCGGCCCGTTTCGGGCCGCGATGCGTTTCGCGACCCGTGGTCTATCCTTTCTCGGCTTTAAGGACTGGGCCTGTCGGCTCCGGGGAATCCCGGCGCACAGGAGGGCGCGTCTCCTCAATTCAACCGTTACAAAGAGGACGCGATGACAAAGCGCAGTGAGGCGAAATACAAGATCGACCGCCGTTTAGGCCAGAACATCTGGGGCCGCCCGAAGAGCCCCGTGAACCGCAGAGAATATGGGCCCGGCCAGCACGGCCAGCGCCGCAAGGGCAAGCTCTCCGACTTCGGTGTGCAGCTCCGGGCCAAGCAGAAGCTGAAGGGTTATTACGCCAACATCAGCGAACGCCAGTTTCACGGCATCTACGTCGAGGCTGGCCGCATGAAGGGCGACACCGGTGAAAACCTGATCGGCCTGCTCGAGCGCCGTCTCGACACGGTGGTCTATCGCGCCAAGTTCGTGGCCACCATGTTCGCCGCGCGTCAGTTCATCAATCACGGCCACATCAAGGTGAACGGCCGGCGTGTCAACATCTCGAGCTACAAGCTCAAGGCCGGTGACGTCGTCGAAGTCAAGGAATCCTCAAAGCAGCTCACGGTGGTGCTCGAAGCAAACCAGCTCGCAGAGCGCGACGTGCCCGATTTCCTTGAAGTCGATCACTCCAAGATGACGGCCAAGTTCAGCCGAATCCCTGCGCTGTCCGACGTGCCTTTCGCCGTGCAAATGGAGCCGCATCTGATCGTCGAATTCTATTCACGCTGATCGCTGTTCTCGTATTCCCGACAAAAGGCCCCGGTTTTGCCGGGGCCTTTTTCGGTGCGTATGGTGCTTGGCATGATCAACCCCGCACCTGCGCCGAAAGATTGCTGCCATGACCTACACCCCTGCCCCGCGCGACCCCCGCGCTCCACCTGTGCGCATCAATCTGCTGTCCGATACCCAGACCCGTCCAACGCCGGCCATGCGCGAGGCAATCGCGCGGGCCGAAGTAGGCGACGAGCAAATCGGCGACGATCCCACGGTAAATGTGCTCTGCGAACGCGTGGCCGATCTGCTCGGCAAGCAGGCAGCCGTGTTCTTGCCGTCCGGCACCATGTGCAATGTCGCGGCGACGTTGGTGCATTGCAGGCCCGGCGACGAAATCCTGGCCCATGAGAGCGCGCACATCATCGCGCGCGAGGGCGGCGCGCATGCCGCGCTGGGCGGATTCCAGATCACGCCACTGCCTGGCGCGGACGGTCAGTTTTCGCCCGACAGCTTCCGCAGCGCGCTTCATCCACGTAGCCGCTACCAGCCGCCGCAGACGGTCGTCAGCGTAGAACAGACCGCCAACATCGGCGGCGGCACCATCTGGAAGAAAGCCGCGCTTGACGAAGTGGCGCAAGTTGCCAAAGCGAACGGGCTTGCCACCCACATGGACGGCGCGCGGTTGTTGAACGCATGCGTGGCTACGGGTATCAGCGCCCGCGACATGGCTGACGGTTGGGATTCCGCCTGGATTGACTTCTCCAAAGGGTTGGGCGCACCGGTCGGCGCCGCGATAGCTGGCTCCCGCGAATTCATTGACGAGGTATGGCGCTGGAAGCAGCGCCTTGGCGGTTCGATGCGTCAGGCCGGCGTTTGCGCTGCGGCATGTGTGTATGCCCTGGATCATCACGTCGACCGCCTTGCCGACGATCACGCCAATGCCCGTGCGCTCGCGCGCGGGCTGACGCAGATCAACGGAATGGAAGTGCAGCAACCCGAAACCAACCTCGTTTTTTTCAAACCCGACGGCGCCGGCATCGAGGGGGAGAAGATGGTGCAGGAGCTGCGCAGCAAGGGTGTGCTGCTGGCGATGATGGACGGCCGAATCCGCGCATGCACTCACCTCGACGTCACCACCGAGATGATCGAGGAAACGGTGGCCCTGGTGCGCGATGTCGCAAGGAGCTGCTGACGCTCAGGATTGAGCGGCGCATCCAGGATTCACTTTCGAGCTACCATTATCTCTCCAGCGCTTCATAGATCAGCCCCTTGAGCGGCAGTTGAATTCGACCTGCCTGTGATGGAGCCTGTATCATGAAGATGGCGAACATATCGTCGCGCGGATCGACGAAAAAGAAAGTACCCGCGACGCCGTCCCAGCGGTATTCGCCCAGCGGCCACGAGGTCCCATCAGGCACCGACGTGCGCACCGCAAAGCCGAGACCAAATCCGCTGTTGGCACCCGGAAAGTAGAACTGGTCACGGGCGATTCCGGTTTCAGGCCCAATGTGGTCGGAAGCCATCAGCGCAATGGTCTCCGGCTTGAGGTAACGGCGGCCGTTCAACGTACCGCCGTTGAGCAGCATTTGCGCGAAGCGGGCGTAGTCGCCGATGGTACCGACCAATCCGGCACCGCCGGACTGCCAGCGCCGCGGCAAGGTCGGATCCCTGATGCCGGCTAACGGACGATCGAAACCGTCGCCCGGCATCGATTGAGCGATGCGAGGTCGCTGCGCCGGATCCCCGACAAAGAAAGCGGTTTCATTCATCCCGAGTGGATCGAACAGTTTTGTTTTCTCGAACTCGTAAAGCGTCCGGCCCGATATCACTTCTATGACCCGGCCCAGCACATCGGTCGAATGGCCATAGTCCCAGCGCGTCCCTGGCTGCTCCGCGGTCGGGAGTTTCGCAATCCGCGCCGCAAAGACATCATTGTCGAACTCGCCCGCGAACAGATCGGAATTGGCATAGAGTTTCCGAACCGCGTTGTCGCCGTAGAAGCCGTAGGTGAGACCGGAGGTGTGGCGCAGCAAGTCTTCGATCGTGATCGGTCGCTGCAGCGGTTCGAGCACCAGGACCGGCTCACCATTCTCATCGGCTTTTTCGACGCCGACCCTCATATTCGCGAAAGCAGGAATGTATTTCGCGACGGGATCCTGGAGTGCAAGTCTGCCTTCCTCCACCAGCATCATCGCCGCGACCGACGTGATCGGCTT